>ERZ1643251.4967-NODE-4967-length-11205-cov-10.698655_pt1 | contig 11205 bp, 9 predicted proteins | sample MGYA00579261_ERZ1643251 | MGnify/ENA primary metagenome ERZ1643251 (study PRJEB29033, sample SAMEA4952267) | chicken gut metagenome | biome: Broiler Chicken; feature: Gastrointestinal Tract; material: Caecum | place: Ireland | collected 2018 | study: Broiler... | reverse complement strand
ACAAAAAAAGATTGAGTTTTTGTTGCTCAATCTTATAATGCAGTCATAGTACCAGAAAGTAAACTGAATAAATATGTGTTTACTTTTTTTTCGGTATGGTTTTCTATATAGGTTTTATAACCATTTAATTGGTTTATGTATGCTTCATCTGTGACATTGTCTAATTTGTAATCAATGATATCAACGTGATTATCATATACTAACATTAAGTCTATTTTTCCATGATATTCTGTACCATCTTTTTCTTCGATAAATTCGTATTCTTGGTATATTTCTGCATCTTTTCTATTTTGTAAAAGAGGGGTTGTTAATAGTTTTTCTATGATACTTTTCATAAATGGGTCTTTTATTAGTTCTAGATTCGGATTTTTTAAGTCTATGTGTTCTAATAGTTCGTGCATGGTATTACCAAATTCTATGTTTCTTTTTGTGGATAAGTCAATTAATTTGTTTATTTTTTTAGAAAAGGTTTGTTGTTTTATTTCTATATCCTCTATATTTAGTTCGGTGATATTTAGAGGGGTGATGGTTTCTTTGATGCTTTCTTTTTCTTTTGGTATCATGTAGTCTTTGGTAAGTCCTAATGTATTTAAATTCAAATCTTCTCTATAAAGTTTTAAGACACTTGGAATAGAATAGAGAATGCTAGCAAGGCTAGAGTATTTATAACGAATGGTTTTTAAAATAACTCCGTCATTTGTTTTTCTTTCTTCGGGAATTTCTTTGTTTGGAAGGAATAAAATCATTTTTTCTTTGGCTCTTGTTAATGCGACATAGAAGAGTCTAATTTTTTCTGAAATATCTTCTTTTGTCATTTTGTCTTTCATAAGTAGTTTTAAAATAGTTTCATAAACGCCTTCTTTCCAAATTGGAATGTATATAGGCATGTCAGGTACATAGATGATGTCTCCTTTTAAATCTTGTTTACTGAAAGATTTATAAAGGCCGGCAAAGTAGCAAATAGGAAACTCTAATCCTTTTGATTTATGGATGTTCATGATGCGCACAGCGTTGGAAGAAGAGGAAACTACGTTGAATTTAATGAGTTCGTTTTTGTTTAGGAGTTCGTCTAGATAATTTTTAAATTCATAAATGTCTAAGTTACTTGTACTTGCGAGTTCAATGATTTTTTCCATTTTTAAAATACTTTCTTTGATATTACCGGTTGTGATTAATTTTTCGTAATAATTGGTTTTGTCTATGATATTCATTAGGATTTCTCTTGGAGATAAGTTATCTAATCTTTGGCTAATTGGGGATAAGTCTTTTACTATTTTACTTTGTAATTCGATATTTTCTTTTATCATGGTTAGTATTTCTTCGTCTGGTATTTGATAGAGAAAGCTTCTTGCAATACTTACTAGTGAGTAACGGAATTCTTGGTTAAAGTTTCTTTCTTTTAAGTGGATAAGTAAGTTTAATATGTTTTTTATGATGTAGATATCATAGCCGTTATTGAGTTCTTCATCTTTATATAAAGAAAGAGGGATACTTAAGAATTCAAAGATTTTTTTTGTAAGGTCAAAGGTGCTATTGCGGTCCATGATGATACAGAAGTCTTTGTATGTTACAGGTCTTAAAGTATTAGTATTTTTATCTAGAACTGGGTAATTGTGTTCTATTTTTTCTAGGATATCTTTGGCAATTGCAAATATTTCTATTTCTTCTTTGCTGTATTCTTTGGAGTCTGTATTGTAAGTATAAATTACCATGTTGTTATCATGCTCTGTTTTGCCTTCTTCGATATAAGTTGTATTTCCAAAGACCATTTGATGAGAACTTGTGTAATCAGCATTTCCTATTTCGTCGTCCATTACTTTATTAAAGATAATATTAATATTATCTAGGACTTCACTCCTGGAACGAAAGTTTTTTAGTAAATCGATTTTCATTCCATCTAGACCATTTTTGTATTTATCATATTTTTCTTTGAATATATAAGGGTTTGCATTTCTAAATCGGTAGATACTTTGTTTAATGTCTCCTACCATGTAGACGTTGTGGTTGGAAATAAGTGAAATAAATGCTTCTTGAATATCTGAGGTATCTTGGTATTCGTCGACCATAATTTCTTTGAATGTTTCTTTTAGTTCTTCTTTAATACTTGTATTTTCTTTGATAAGTTTTAAAGAGAGTTTGGCTATGTCTGTAAAATCAAAAATATAATTTTCTTGTTTGTATTTATCTAAGGCTTGGAAGTAGTCTTTAAGTATTTCTAGAAGGGCGGTGATAAGAGGTTTAGTGTTGTTGTAATCTTCTAGGATTTCAGACACACTCCCATAATTACAGTAAGCTTTGCATTCTTTTAGTTTGGTATTTATTTTTTCGCGTGCTTCTTTTGTTTCTTCTTCACTGCCACGAGGGGAAGCGGGAATTTTTAAGGCTTTTATGATAGCTATTTTTTCATCTAGAGACGTATTTAGTCTTAATGGAGTAAGAGATTCTCGCACTTTGGACTCATATTCTGTATCAAAGTAGTTTTTATTGTCTTCTAGTTCGATGAAGATTTCTTCTATTTTGTTTTCTAGAATTTTCGTATAACTTTGAAGGATTTGATGTTCTATTTCTTCGTTATAATATGTGGATAAGTAGTTTTTTAGATAATCTTCTAAATCGGTTTTCATGTTTAGTTTGTCTGCTAGGGCTAAAATGTTTTTTTGTAATTCTTCATCGTCTTTGACACATAGGGTATCTATTAGAGCACAGAAATGAGGTGTTTTTTCTTGATAGAAACGTTCTAGAATGTCCGCTAATATTTTCTTTTTTTGTAGGGTAATGATAGAAGCATCTGTGATGGTAATGTTTTTGGGAATATTTAGTAAGTAATGATATTTTTTTACTAAGGATAAAGCAAAAGAGTCAAAGGTTGTAATATAGGATGCATCTATCAATTCTAGTTCATCACTTAAGTTTTCTTTTTCGATGTTTTTTTTAATTCGTTCTTTCATTTCGGCTGCGGCAGCATTCGTGAATGTTAAAATAAGTAATTCATTTATATGAATGCCATGTTTTAGTTTTTCAAGAACTCTTGTTGTTAAGACCGCGGTTTTTCCTGAACCTGCTCCAGCTGAAACGATGATGTTGGTACCACTTTTTTGAATTGCTTTTAATTGGTCAGATGTCCATGCCATAGTATCCCTCCTTTATTTTTTTTATACAAAATATATGAACTGGATTTGGTTTAAAATATTTTTTAGGATTCCATAATCTTTGAAATATATTTAAATAATGATAGGAAGATTCTTCTATAATTTCACAGCCAGATTGTTTTATTAATTTTCTCCAATATTTAATAGGAAGATATCTTTCGTTTCCATACATTTTTTTGTTTTCGTCAAAATATTTTGTTGGTATTCCAAATATGACTGTGTTACACATTGATATTTGTTTGTGAATTAGTTCGATAATTTCAGAATCGCTGTAATGTTCTAATATGCCAATACTATAGATGATATCAAATTGTTTGGTGTTGCTCATTGAACGAATATCAGAGCATATATAATGAATGTTAGTATTTTTGAATTTGTCTAGAAAGTATTTTTTGCTTAAAGTAATCATGTCTTTATCTTTATCTATAGCAATAACTTGGTGGTTTAATGTTGATAGGTAGATAGCTAGAATTCCTGTTCCTGCTCCAAGTTCCATTACTTTATGATGATCGGCATATTTGTTTATTAATTTTATTATCTTTTTTTTCGTCTTGAGTTTTTCTAAAATGTAGTTGTCTACCGTTGTTCTGTTGATTTCTTCTTCATATAATTTTGACCATCTAGACATATTATTTATCCTTTCAATTGTATAATTCCTGTTTTGTTTCTTCTTTTTTCAAGAAGTTTTTGTCACTTGTTAAATATACATTTTGTTTGTTTGTATGATAACAAATGTCTTTTAATTTGCAATATTCACAACTGATGTTTATTTTATTATCAATGATTTTAGAAGTCATAGGAAATTCCCCATTTTGGATTTCTAAAGCATCTTTTTCTATGAAGTTTTTAGCAACACTCGTTAATGTATCCATATCGCTTTCGTCTAGTACTTTTGCATATTGATAGAATTCGCCGTCACTTTTTGTTTTTAAACCATTAATGATTTTGGAGTCGTTGTAGTTTTTATCGACATATTGTAGTATTTTTTGATTTCTATTGCTGTATCCTTGTAATTTTAAAGCATCTTTTTTTTGCATTTCGTACGTTTTTTTGTCGTTTCTATTTATTCTATTTGGTAAGATGTTTTGAAAATAAATTCCTCCAACAGAGGCACTTTTAAATTGTTCTGTATGTTTTATTAAGTATAGGTAGAGAGGAAGTTGTAGGCTAAATCCTAAGGGGATTAATTCTTTTAAAATTTTGGTAGAACCCGTTTTATAATCTATTAAACATACGATGGTGTTTTCTTTTATTTTTTGATATTTGATTTTGTCAATTCTACCTTCAAAAGTAGATGGGAGGTAACTAGGAATTTTACTATAAAGTTCTGTTTCAAATGTTTCATATGGTAAGTCCATTTCACTTTCTTGTGTGTTTATGGTATCTAGTATGTTTTTTAGTTCGGGTTTTAATTTTTCTAAAAAATACTTTTCTTTCCAGTTTGCTTCAAAATCTGTGGATAATTCGTCATATAAGGACTCCCAGTTTTCTGTATCTTTGTGTTCTAAAATTTTATGAAAGAGATTTCCGATAAATAATGTGAAAGTACTTTCGTAAGGAATAATTTTTAGAATGTAAGTTATGAAGTAACGGAAAGGGCACTTATTATAAATATCAATTGAGGTATAGGAAAGCTTTAGTTCTTTTAAATAAGTGTGTAAGGTATTAGTAGGTATTTTATTATAGTTATTATCGTAAGTTCGATAAGGAATTTGGTAATGGGTTTTTAGAAATTCTAGGTTTTTTGAAGTGGTATTGTATTTTACATATTCATCGGTTTCTATTCCTAAATAAATTTGATTTAATAAGTGAGATGTGTTCCATTTTAGTTCTGGGCGTGAAGGTTCTTCTAAATATTTTAAAAGTGGAGAAGGGTAGCACTCGGAACCATTTTTTGTTCGTTTGTATGTAATAGTCATGTGTGGACAACTTTTTATTTTTTCTAAAGCAATTGTTTTAGATAGTTTGTTTTTTTCAGTAGTTGTGTCTTCGTTGATGCTTCTTAGTACTTTATCTGGTAAGTAGTTTTCATCTTTATAAATAGTTGGAAAGTCGTTGTTGCAGCTTAAGAGAAAAATATAGGTATCCTTTTCTGGCTCTAATTCATCAAATTGTACTTCTTCTATAGCGTTTTTATTTTTTTGCTTTTTTCTTTTTGTTGTGGATAACTCGTTTGTTATAAACATGCTCGCATTTTTTAGATGGATATATTTATTTACTATTTCGATGATTTGATTGTAGATAGTTATTGTATCTTCTGTGGTTAATAATGGCTCTAGTTCTATTAAAGCTTCTTTTGGAGACATCGTTTTTAAGTTGTTTAGAAACGTATTTCCAATATGCGTTTGGTTTAAAGTTGGATCATTTGAAAGATTTACTGGAATGTGCTGTAATTTAAATATTCTTTCTATTGCAGGATAGTAATCACTTTTTAAGTTTGTAAGTTTTATTTGTTCTGGTAAAATATGATTAGTTAGTAATTTGTGAATTTGTTCACTTAGAAAGAGAACTTCATCTTCTAGGGTTTCTAATTCGTATATTTTTGGAGAGTAGTTTTCCGTTGTAGACTTTTCAAATTTTATAGAGAATGGTTCTAACCAATTTTCTAAATGTTTGGTTTTAGGAAGGTAAATTAGAATTTCTTTCTTTTTTAATTCTTCTTTTAATAGTTCGTTTGGTTCTAGGAGATTTTGATTTATTAATTCTTTTTTTAATTTGGTTAAAAATTCGCCTTTTTCTCCGGTTATTTTTTCTACAGGATATTTGATGATTTGTTCTAGGTATATTTTAGCAATATCAAGTAGAACATGATAGTTTGTGATGATGTAGTCAAGTGTTTTTTCTGTATATTTATAAGGATAGATTGCTTCTAGTTCCTTTAATGTCATTATTTTTATATTGTCAAAAGGATTTTTTTCTTTTAATTGTTTTTTCTTTTTTTCTTTTGTTGTTATTATTATTTTTTGCATAGAACCACCAAAGTTATTATAACATGTTTTCTGGTTTATTTTTTATTCATAATGCTTTTTTTATAAGGTCTTCTTTCATCTGTTCTTCCTATTAAGTAATCAATACTTGTGTTATAAAAATCTGCTAACATATTTAATCTGTCAATCGGGATAAGCTGAATTCCTAGTTCGTATTTTGAATATTGTTGTTGTGTGGTATTTAGAAGTTCTGCGATTTCTTGTTGGTTTATATCTCTATCTTCTCTAATTTCTTTTAAACGATTTATATTCATAGATTTCACCTATAGGTATTGTTTCATACATCTTTTTAGATGTATTGACTTTACACCTTATAAGATGTATATTTATTGTAGGAGTGTGGACTATGAAGCTGGAGAAATTTAAAGTGAAAAATACTAAGAAAAAGTTTATTATTATATTTACTGTTTGTTGTATTTTGTTACTTGGTGGAGTATTTTTGTATGCTAGTTTTGCTGTGTTTACAGAAGAGAAACAATTTAATGTGATTAATGGAACATACCAAGACCCAGGAGATATTTATTTTGCTTATTATGTAGATGGTGTAATTACAAGAGACCTTCCAAAACAAAATACAGGTTATATTTTTGATGAAGAACAAAGTAATTGTACCAACGGAGTAGTACCTACATTTGATAATTCTAGTTGGAAGTTTATAGCAGATTATTCTGGTTATAATGCAACAGATTATACAAGAACGAAGTGTAATTTATATTTTAAAACCGGAACAAAAACAGTAAGTACTTCTTTGGGTAATTTGAGTGTTTATACATATACACCGGATTTTACAATGAGTGCGTGCGACGACGTAACATGTGAATCACATGAAAAAGGTGTTTTTGAGACGACCGACGATAACGGACCAACCTACTATTATCGCGGCAGTGTGGAAAATAACTATGTTTCTTTTGCAGGATATTACTGGAGAATTATTAGAATAAATGGAAATGGTTCTATTCGGATGATCTATGATGGAACCGTTGCACATCCAAATGGCGAAGCAAGTGAAGATAGGAGTGCTGGAAGTAGTGATTTTAATTCGAATAGAAATATGCCAACATATGTAGGATACATGTATACAAGTGGTGAAGCACACGGGCTCGGGACTTCTTCTACTATTAAACAAGCTAATGATAATTTTTATACTAGTAAGTTATCAAGTTATTCTTCTTATTTCGATAGTAATTCAGGGTTTTGTGGCGATAGAAACTCATTAAATCAAAACAGTGGAGTTTCTACTGGAACAGTTGCAACATATAATAAAGGATATATAAGAGTGGCAAGTAGTCAACCTAATTTAATTTGCGAAAACAGTAGGGATTATTATACAATTTCTTCATCAAGTAAAGGAAATAAAGCCTTAAATTATCCAATAGGATTAATAACTGTTGATGAAATAATGTTGGCAGGAAGCTCTGGTGGAATATTTGATGGGGAGTATAATTTTCAGAAAATATCACTAAATAATTATTTAATTACGGGTTACCCATTTTGGTCTATGACACCAGTTGGAGGATATATACCATTTTCATACGCAGATTTAGGGGCTTTAGTTTTTAATATTAATGATAGAGGTAGTATCGACGATACCTATGTACATATGATATTTTATTTTAGACCTGTCATTAATATTCGAAGCAATGTTAAAGTATCAGGTGATGGAACTATACAAAACCCTTACAATTTTGCATTATGATTTTAATTAATATTCTTTTAATAAAAAGCCAGCGTAATTTATAAGCTGGTGTTTTTTAATCTTTTTCTTCTAGGAGCCAATCTAATACGTTTCTTTTTTTTATGCCATCAAAATCTGTATCTAAATCATCATCTAGTGTTAGAATGTATTTTGGATAATTATCATTTATTTTCTTTAATGGTGTTAATTCTCTATCTAAAATTTTGTTTTCATTATCTGATTCTGATCTTGTTGTAAGGGCTACTTGATAGTAGACGGTGTTATCTGTTTTTTTGGCAACAAAATCTACTTCTAGTTCATCAAGTTTACCAATGTAGACTTTGTATCCTCTTCTTAGTAGTTCTAAATATACAACATTTTCTAAAATATGCCCCATATCTTTACCAGAGTTTTGGCCTAGCATGTAATATCTAAGACCGATATCTATGGCATAATATTTTTCTTGTGTTTTTAAATATTCTTTTCCTTTAATATCATATCTATTTGCTCTAAATATTAAGTAACTATCTAACAGTGCATTAATGTAATTGGATATTGTATTGTAAGATGAGTTTTTTTCTAGTCCTTCTATGTTATTTACGATGCTTTTGATACTTGTTCTGTTACCAATATTATCATATAAATATTTCGTAATTCTTTCTAAGAGATTTTTATCGGTTATTCCTTTTCTTTGCATTACGTCTTTAAATAGTATTGTATTATATATTCCATCTAGAAACATGTTAATATTTTCTGGATTTATTTTGTATAGTTCTACGGCTTGAGGAAAAGAGCTGTATCTTAAATAATCTCTAAATTTTCTTGAGATATCTGTTTGGGCATCAAAAGCGGAAATATATTCTTTAAATGATAAGGGAAGCATTTTTATTTCTATATATCTTCCAGTTAATAAAGTGGCAAGTTCAGAAGATAGTAAATAGGCATTTGAGCCTGTAATATATAAGTCTACTTCTTTATTTATAAATAGGCTGTCTACTGTTTTTTCGAATTCATAAACATTTTGTATTTCATCTAGAAAAATGTATGTTTTTTTTCCTTTTACTAATTTATTTTTGATGTATTCATATAATTTTTTTCTGTCTTGTAACTCTTCGTAGTCTGCGTTTTCAAAGTTTATAGATATAATTTGATTTTTTGAAACACCATTGTTTATTAAGTAATCTTGGTAAATTTCTAGCAATGTTGATTTTCCACATCTTCTAATACCGCTTATTACTTTTATAATTTGTTGGTCTTTAAAGTTTTTTAGTATGGATAAATAATTATCCCTATCAATTCTTTTCATAAGCTTCTCTCCTTTGTATTTATTATACTCTTTTTGTAAATTTATTCAAGTTTTTTCAAAATTTTGAAAAAACTTTCTGTTTTTTTACACTTTTTTCAAAATTCCGATTTTTTTCTGCTGTCAACTTTCTGTTTTTCTTTTGCTGTTAGCTTGTCAATATTCTTCTTCGGTTGTAATATAATAGAGTAAGTATGAATTTGAAAGGAGAATGCGATGGTAGTAAAAGAATTACAACAAATTTATGTGGAATTAGAGTGTAAACAAAAGAGAATAAACTCATTAGAGTCCAAAATAGATAAATTATATCTTGATATTTTAGAACTTGGTAATAGAATAGATGAATCGAAAAGAATACAAAGAATATATTTTGAAAAAATGAATTTATTAAATATTTTAAATAGAGAGAAAAAAGAATTAGAATTTTCTTTAAATGAATTTAGTCAAAAATTGTCTAATAGTTATGAAGCAAGAATGAAATATCAAACACATGATTTATTACAACTTGGTAACGTTCTTGCTTATTTTGTCTCTTCTTATAGTGGGATTTCTTATGATTTTCAGCAATGTAAGTTAGCTTTTGAAGAAAATAAATTTTTACCGATATTCTTATTAGTTAGAGCAAATACTAATCTTCTTAATGATACTTTTTTAGCAGTTGTTGATGAAAAGGAACGTATTCGTTCTAAAATATTACAATCCTTATATCAAGAAGGAAAGGTTATTCCTTTGCCTATTCAGAAAAAAATAGGATGTTCTAAGATGGATTTGGTAGAATATCAAATATTAAATCGAGAACAAGAACCTAGTGATTTGTATGTTCCTTCTATGAATTATTATGAGTGTAGTAAAAAAGTTTCTGGTCTTGAGAAAATTATTAGTGATTTTTTAATTAAGGTTTTCTTACATAAAGTGAATGTTCGTAAGAATGTTCTTAGTGAGGAAGAACTTTATGATATTGCTAATCTTTTTTTGAAAGAATTGCAACCAGAAACTGGTTTAAAAAGAATTTGGTCTAAAAAGAAGTAATTTTTGATTTACAAAGAGTACAATTGATGTTAAAATAAATGGCGAGTAAGAGATTACTCCTTGCTTTTTACTTTGATAAAAAGCCAATAGACCATAAGGAGGTGTAGAGAATGAACAAATATGAAATTATGTTTATCGTGAAGGCTACTATGGAAAGTGCAGATGTTAAGAAAAGTGCAGAAACTTATAAAAACTTAATTGAAACACTTAAAGGTAAAGTAGTAGAAGCGAAGGAACTAGGCGAAAAGAAGCTTGCTTATCCTATTAAAAAAGAACTTAATGGATATTATTATGTAATGCAAGTTGAAGCTGATAAAGAAGCAATTCAAGAATTTGATCGTAAAATTCGTTTAGATGAAACTATTTTAAGACATTTGATTATTCGTCAAGAAGAGGAGTAAAATATGAATAAAGTAATTTTAATAGGAAGATTGTCAAGAGATCCTGAAATGAGAACTACTGGGAGTGGTATTAGTGTCACTCGTTTTACAGTAGCGGTTTCAAGACCATATAATCCTCAAAATGGACAACCTGCAACTGATTTTATTAACTGTGTTGCATGGAGACGGCAAGCAGAAAATATCGCCAAGTATTGTAATAAAGGTTCTCAAGTGGCTGTGGAAGGAAGAATTCAAACAGGAAGTTATGATGGAACAGATGGACAAAGACATTATACAACAGATATTGTTGCAGATAATGTTACGTTTTTAGGTAGTCGTAGTAATGCTACTGATACATCAAACTTCTCAAATACTGATTATTCTCAGCCTATGCCAAGTTATAATGAGCCTCAAGAAATGGAGACTACTGATGTATCAGAAGATCCATTTAAAGATTTTGGAGATGAAATTGCCTTGTCCGACGATGATCTTCCATTCTAGGAAAGGAGAACGTACTAATGGCTGAATTTAGAAGAAAAAAGAAAAAAATATGTCAAATGTGTGCTGGTAAAAGCGTAGATTATAAAGACGTTATGATTATTAATAAATATATCAGTGAAAAAGGAAAAATTTTACCTAGACGTATGACTGGTGCTTGTGCAAAACATCAAAGACATATTGC
>ERZ1643251.4966-NODE-4966-length-11206-cov-4.171733_pt1 | contig 11206 bp, 10 predicted proteins | sample MGYA00579261_ERZ1643251 | MGnify/ENA primary metagenome ERZ1643251 (study PRJEB29033, sample SAMEA4952267) | chicken gut metagenome | biome: Broiler Chicken; feature: Gastrointestinal Tract; material: Caecum | place: Ireland | collected 2018 | study: Broiler... | reverse complement strand
GCACCGCCGGAACCTTCCGTTCTTCCTTTTTTCCGAAAATGTGTTTTTTCTCTTTTATAAGATATGTTTTCGATAAATGTTCTGCTTTAATCATCGCTTCTCCCCCTCTTCTACCCGAAAATGCTCTCCAGCAGAGACCGTTCCTGTTTCCGGTTCCAGATATATCCGGCCGCCAGGTAGCCTGCGGAAAGCAGGAGCACCTGCCAGATGAGCTGCTGATTGTCCAGAATGCTCTGCCCTGCGGTTACCACGTTTCGAAACAGGGTCACCGCCGGAGTCAGGGGAAATATCTGGGCCAGACACTGCACCCAGCGGGGCAGGTACTGAATGGGAAATGCGATTCCGCATACCAGACTCATGGACACAAACAAGGTATTCTGCGTAATATACGTGTCCCGTGTATACAGCATAACGCCCGACAGCAGAAGACCCATGCAGAAAAAACTGAAGACTGCCAGCGCCACGGCCGCCAGCGAAGAGACCGTAAATATACGGTCAAGCCGCGCCCCGCAGCAGGCGCCCACCACAAGCACCGTACCGAATTCCAGAAGTGCCCTGGTTGTCTGCTCCATCAGACAGCCTGCAAAATAAGGCCCCCTGGAGGACGGGGACAGAAGAATCATCTCCAGCGTCCCTTCCCGCAGTTCGGTAATGAGCGCTCTGCCGATATTCATCAGCGTGGAGACCGCCAGTACATTCAGGGCAGAACCCAGTACCACATAGGTCATATAGTCCGCTCCTCCTGCGTATCTGTAAAAAGTGTCCGTCACGTTTCCTTCCATAAAAAAGGTATAAATAAAATAAGGGATAACAATCTGAATGATACCGGTCGTAATCCTGGATACCATAAAAGACCAGGGCACCGCCCGCCATATCCCGATTCGAATCCGCCTGTAAGTCGACCAGGCAAGACGCATCCTAACCATCCTCTCTCTTTTCTTTCGTTTCCTTATCTGGTCAGTATTTCATAAAGCGTGTAGGGAATAAAATCAATTACTTCCATATTCAGGCTGTATTCCATAAAATGGCCCCTGGCGGCCTTTCTTACCAGATTTGCCCCATTTAAAACTTTCAGGTGTCTGGATACTGCCGCTTCACTTATGTTCATCTGTTTTGCGAGTTCCTGCGTTGTCCTGACTCCCTGGAACAGAAGCCGCATAATATTTAACCGCGACGTATCTCCCAGCGCCTTAAACAGCTGCACGGTCTGTTCCGGCAGATGCCAGCATTCCGGCTGTTCCACCCGGATACTCTTTACGACCTCCAGCTCCGTACCGTTCTGGTACAGCCATAAATGGGGCTCCAGAAACGTACTGGCCGTAATATATATCGTCCGGATATCCGTTTTCCGGTAGACAAACTCCCGGTTCTTCCGGTAAACGACCTGATGTTCCTCCACCTTCAGTCTCCCGTGAATCGTCCGGCACCATTCCCAGACGCCCTTTTCTCTGCAAAGCCTGGCTTCCCGTTCCAGAATTCTTGTCAGGAACGTCCGGAGTATCACCTCTTCGCTTCGGAATACCTGCTCATAATAGGACGTGAAAATTTCCAGAATGTCTCTCCGCTCCCTGCTGTCTATTTTTCTTCCCAGGGTGTTCACCATCCCGTTCCACTGGCGAATGTCCTTCTTTCGCAAAAAGGCGAGAAAATCCGGAATCTCCATCTGACGCATGGCTCCCCATGCAGGGACATCGATAAACAGGGTCCACTGGCAGGTAAGCTCTCTGTATTCCCGGATGCGCTTTGTCAGCTCCGGATACATTTCTTCTGCCCTTTTCGCCCATTTTTCCCGATAGATATGGTGGTCCGGATTCGAAAGCACATGCATGGAAAAGCACAGCTCCCACACCGGCAGATAAGAGACGACCACATCCGGCCCTTCGCTTTTCCAGTGATTCAAAACCATTTTACTGACCTTTCTTCGATTGACTAATTAGTTAATCTTTGCGCTTTTCCCTTAAGGTATGGCTATTATAAGGACGGCGGTTCGGTCTGTCAATCTTTTTTTTGGCATACCGCCCTTGTGGTAAAAGTTGCCACAAAAGAGGGCATTGACCACCAGCAGCGTTTTCATCATCCTGCCGTAATGTCTGGCGTATTCATCGCCAGCCTATTTATTTACAGTCAATTTCTTGACTATGCTGTAACAAAAAAAGCAGCCTTTCAGCAAGGCTGCAATAGCTTTTTGTTATCCATAAAATGTCTTATAAAACACCGTTTAGTAGTATCCCCAGAAAAATGCTCCTAATCCGGCGACTGCAAACAGCGTACCGGCAATACACTGGATTATGCAAGTTATATTTCTGTTTCTATAAAATGGACTTTCGAGTTATCCCAGTACTTTTTATATACCTGGCCTTTCCGCCCATTCAGATTTAACTGGTACATTCGAAAAGTGACCAGAATATCTTTGGGCTGCCACTGCTCTTCATAGGAATACTGATACTTCATTCTAATATTTTTCATCACGCCGCCGCTTCCCGGATTCCTGCGGTCATGGGTAGCGGTGATATAAGGGATTCCGTCTGCTTTCACCTGTTCAGCTACTGCCCGCCCTGCTTCTGTCATAATGCCCTGGCGCCAGAACTCTTTTCGCAGGCCGTAACCAAAATCATGGCCTTCTCCCATTTCAACATTCATATATCCAATCGGAATATTATCTCTTTTCATGCAGACCGCATAGGCATATGCCTGCGGCTGTGCATACCGGGACTCATACCTTTCCTGGAAAAAGTACTGTGCCTCCTTCATGTTTTTTACCGGGAACCAGGGAAGAAACCGGTTGACTTCCTCATCACTGAAAATCTGGTAAAAGGCTTCCATATCGTTTGTCGTAAATTTTCTCAATAGCAGCCGCTTCGTCTCAAGTGCTGGTGTGTTCATTTCTTCTTCCTTTTCCTGCAGACCGTATTCGCCAGAATGACCGTGATTACCGCCGCCGCAAAAATAATGGAGCCGATAAGGCCTTCTCTTCCACCGGCCGACAGCCCCAGAATCCCGTCCGCCAGAAACATGATAGCGCAGAACCCGGTCAGACAGCTCATCAGCCGGCACAGTTTTTTATGGTCATAATTCTGTTTTTCTTTTTCGCTCATGGTATTATAACCGGCAAACAGCCAGCTTCCTTTTTCCTTCCAGAAGGCCACGGCCATTATGGCCAGGACAGCCGCCACTGCGTATTCCATATTCATTCCAGCCACCTCACTTTTTCTTCCAGGCTTTTCTTGATTTTACCACAAATTCCTTGTCTGTGACCATAAATCCGGTTATCATCTATATAGAAATGTTACTTTCAAAGGAGGACTTCCCATGGACTGGATAGAAGAAGTAAAGACAAGACTTGGCAGAAAAAACCAGGTTCTTTTTTCCAAAGATTCCCCCTGCCTCCAGGATTTGCGGCTTCTGCTTCAGGACCAGGACCGCAGGCTTCTGATTTTATGGGCCCTGGATTTTGCCGAAGAGTCCGCGGCGGATTTAAAAGAAAAATACCCGGAAGAAACCCGGCCGGAAGAAGCGCTTCAGGCCGCCAGGGACTGGGCCTCCGGCCGGATAAAAATGCCCCTGGCCCGGCGGAAAATCCTGGACTGCCACGCCTTTGCCAAAGAAATAAACTGTAAAGAAGATATCGCCGCATGTCACGCAGTGGGTCAGGCCTGTTCCGTTGTGCATACCGCCGGCCATGCCATGGGCTATCCCATTTATGACCTGACTTCCCTCATATACCATTATGGCATAGAAAGCTGCCGGGAACCGGCAGAGGCCCGCATGGCAGAATATATCAGCCGCCTGCTCTACTGGCAGAAAGCTTTTCCGGATTATAAACGAGAGTGGGCCGGTTTCCTGCAGAAAAAATAACCGGCATAACAGAGCCGCGTTTCCCGCCAATTTGTATGAATTGTGTCAGAATTGTAGTGGGGGACGGGTACGAGCCAGCTCGTACCTGTCCCCCGCCAAAACTTATGAGAATAAAGGTTTCAGCGCTTCAGCCAGGCTGTCTTTCTGTGCCTGTGCTTCGGCCAGGTCTTTTCCAAGTGTAGTAAAGTAGGTTTTAATCTTGGGCTCTGTTCCGGAGGGACGCACGATAACGGTGGCACCGCCTTCCAGTTTGTAGATAAGTACATTGGCAGACGGAAGTCCGGTTTCTTCCGGCTTCGTATAATCTACTGCCTCTGTCACCTTCAGGCCGCCGATTTCTGCAGGCGGATTTTCCCGCAGGTTCTGCATGATGCCTGCCATCTTGTCCATTCCGCTCAGTCCCGGGAATTCAAAGCTGTCTACCTTGTTCAGGTAACGGCCGTATTCTGCATAGATTTCTTCCATTCTCTGCTTCAGGGAACTTCCGATGCTTCTGTAATATGCCGCCATCTCGCAAATCAGCATGGAGCCGATAACGGCGTCTTTATCTCGAACGTAGGGGCCTGCCAGGTAACCGTAGCTTTCTTCAAATCCAAAGATGAAACGGTCTACTTCTCCGGCTTCTTCCAGTTTTGCAATCTGGTCGCCAATCCACTTGAATCCGGTCAGCACGTTTCTCATTTCTACGCCGTAGTGCGCGGCAACAGCGTCTGCCAGCGGTGTGGATACGATGGATTTTACTGCAACCGGATTCTCCGGCATGGTGCCTTTTTCAATCCGGCCTGCACAGATGTAGTCAAGAAGAAGTACACCTACTTCATTTCCGCTTACCAGCTCATAGGAGCCGTCCGGGCATTTCATGGCGATACCTACCCGGTCTGCATCCGGGTCGGTGGCAAGCATCAGGTCTGCGCCGGTCTCTTCTGCCAGCTTCAGCCCCTGCTCCAGTGCCTCGAAAATCTCCGGATTCGGATAGCTGCAGGTGGTAAAGTATCCGTTTGGGTACTCCTGGTCAGGCACAATGGTAATATCCGTAACGCCGATATCCTTGAGCACCTGGGTTACCGGTACCAGACCGGAACCGTTCAGCGGGCTGTACACCAGTTTCAGTCCTGCGCTCCTGCACAGTCCCGGACGAACCTGGCGGGATTCGATAGCGTCATACAGCGCTCTCTTGCAGTCATCGCCTACGAAACGGATAAGTCCTTCTTCCACGCCCTGGGCAAAGGACATGTATTTTGCTCCGTTTAATACGTCTGTTTTCTGGATTTCTTCATAAACAACAGCCGCAGCGTCGTCGGTCATCTGGCATCCGTCCGGTCCGTATGCCTTGTAGCCGTTATACTTGGCCGGATTGTGAGATGCCGTTACCATAACACCCGCGTTGCATTTGTAATACCGTGTTGCAAAGGAAAGCGCCGGTACGGGCATCAGTGCGTCATAGATTCTGACATGAATTCCGTTTGCCGCCAGCACGCCTGCTGCCGTCTTCGCGAAGACATCACTCTTCAGACGGCTGTCATAGCTGATTGCCACAGTCTGGGTGCCGCCCTGGGTCTTTACCCAGTTTGCAAGTCCCTGGGTTGCCTGACGTACCACGTAGATATTCATACGGTTGGTTCCTGCTCCCAGCACACCCCGGAGTCCGGCTGTCCCGAATTTCAGCGCTACTGCAAAACGGTCTTTGATTTCTTCTTCATTTCCCTGGATTCTGGACAGTTCCGGTTTTAAATCGGCGTCCTCCATATCCGCCGCCATCCAGCGTTCATACTCTTCCTGATACATTTTGACCACTCCTACTATTCTTTCTTGATTATTTTTGTACAAATTGACAAAATATCAGTTATACTATACCATGTTTGAAGAGTTCTGGCAACAAAGAGTTCGCCGGTCAGAACGTCAGGATTCAAAAAAGCTCATAAAGACGGCAAAGCTGTCTTTTCCTGCCTCCCAGGACAGCACCCCGCCGTACTTTTCCACAATCCGCCTTACACTTTTCATCCCATAGCCGTGAAGGCCGCCTTTCTTGGTAGTCGGCAGCTTCCCGTTTTTCTCTTTTGGTCTCTCCCCGATACTGTTCCCCACTTCCAGGAACAGCATCTGATTCTTTTTCTCAATCCGGACCCGAATCCACTTTTCTTCTCCCTCTATCTTTCCGCAGGCCTCCATGGCATTGTCCAGCAGATTTCCGAAAAGGGCACACCCTTCCCGCTGGGAAAAAGGAAAGGCCGGAATCAGCTCCGCCTGCACAGTCACTGCAATCCCTGCCCGTTCCGCCTCTTCTTTTTTCTGCTGAAGGACCAGATCCCAGAGGGTATTCTGGGTCCAGACGGTCCGTTTCCGGGAGGCCAGCGCCTGGCTCATGCTGTCCAGATACTGCCGCAGTCCTTCGTAGTCGCCGCTGGCGGCGTATTCCCGCAGCGCCGTAACGTCATGGCGCATATCGTGAACCATACAGCGGTTCTTCTCGATTTCCTCTTCCAGTCTCTGGTACTTCTGCATCATCAGGTCTTCCTGCATGGCCAGATACTGATTCTCGCTTCTCGTTACCCGGTTATTGAGAAAAAGGATAATGATAATGCTCAGAACAACCAGGCTTGCCAGGATGGAAAGGCTCATGCCGCCTCCGGCCAGATTATCCTGGCCCAGCATAAATGCTACCATCCTCTGGTAGTACTGCCACAGAAGAATTACCAGCGCGGCGGCGGTTCCGGCCAGCACCAGGCGATACTCCTCTTCCGGAATCTTTCCTCTCCATTTTTTCCCCAGAATCAGCACCGGCAGGGCCAGGACCAGCCGGGAAACCAGATAAATCCCTGCCTGCCAGAACAGCCCCTCCCCGGTAAAGACCTTTTCCAGAAAAGCTTCCCCCAGCAGGGGCATACTGGCAAAGGCCAGCACAAAATCCAGCAGAGCCTGTACCGAATACCAGGAAAAAATTACGGAGGCAGTCATCAGCAGATGTCCCCGCTTTACTACCGCCCCGCAGACAAAATGAATCCCGGCCGCCGCCAGGAACACCAGCGGAGAGAAAAACATCCGCATCCGGTTTCCGCTCAGTAAGGCGCCGAGAAGCACGAGACTTCCTGCAATCAGTTTTCTGTCTTCAGGGTTCTGTTTTTCCTTCCCCGGCAGGACACAGAAAAGAACATACCAGCCAAGGCCCGCCTCCCCGCAGGCCAGCAGCATCTGCAGGGCCAGGGCCGCCCACCGGCTCATTCTTCTCTCCTCCAGTACAGATTCATCTGCTGTTTTACCCGGTTCAGACGAATCCGGCTGATTTTAATCCGTTCTCCGTCATCCAGACAGATTTCCGCTCCATCCAGCTTCTGAATATGCTCCACATTTACCAGGATACCCCGTTCTGCCTGGATAAAACGGCTCTCATCCAGCTTCCGGATGACCGCCTCCAGGGAAGTCCGCTCCCGATAGGTCTGGTTCTTTGTCACAAATTGCACATATTTTCCCGCTTTTTCTTTACTGATGACCAGAATATCCCTGTAGTATACCTTTTCCTGGTGACTGCTATTTCCCGTAATGCGGTACTGCTGCTCCTCCTCTTCCAGCTTCCGGGCGATTTTTCCCAGAATCCGGGGGAGCCGTTCCTCCATCTGGTCTTTCAGTACATACTGGTAAGCATCCAGCGTATAGCTCTCCATGGCATACTCCGGATGGGCCGTCAGGTAAATCAGACGAATCTCCGGACAGGTTTTCCGGATTATCTGGCCCAGGCGGATTCCATCCATTTCTTTTTCTTCCATCTCAATATCTGCCAGCACCACATCCGGTTTTTCCTCCAGCTTCAAAGCGTCCAGAAACGCTTCCCCAGAGCCAAAACAGCGTACTTCTCCGACCCCCGGTATCCGGCCCAGAAATCCTGGCAGCCTCTCCCGCATTCTCTGGTCGTCGTCTACCACTGCAATCTTCACGGGCTTTTCCCCCTTTTCTTACAGATCCGCCATCCGTCCAATAATCTCCTGGTAGAAGTCCTCCCGGCTTTCCCCTTGTGTGAGGGTATCCAGAATCACCCCGTCCTTTAAAAGGATAATCCGGCTGCAGCAGCTTGCCATCTGCGGGTCATGGGTCACCATAACGATAGTTTTCCCCAGTTCCCGATTGATTTTCATCAGAGAGTCAATTACGATTTTTCCCGACTTGGAATCCAGGTTCCCCGTGGGCTCATCGGCCAGAATGACGTCCGGGTCGTTAATCGGCGCCCGGCAGACAGCTACCCTCTGTTTCTCGCCGCCGGAGAGTTCATAAGGATTTTTCTTCAGCAGATGGTCAATCTGGAACTGTTCCGCGTATTTTCTGGCTGCCTCTGTCATGACCTCCACTTTTTCCTTTCCCAGAATCATGGGAAGCATGATGTTTTCTTCCACGGAAAGGCTGTCCATCAGATAGAAATCCTGAAATACAAAGCCTATCTGTTCCCGCCGGATGTCCGCCAGGTCATCCCCGTAAAGCCCGCTGGTGTCTTTTTCCATGAAGCGGACGGTTCCGGCAGTCTGCTTGTCAATCATTCCCAGCACCTTCAGAAGGGTCGTTTTTCCACAGCCGGATTTCCCCATAATCCCCACGAATTCCCCCTCTTCCACAGAAAAATTCAGTCCTTTCAGCACCTTGATATCGTCATCGCTCTTTTTCAGGGCGGACTTCTGATAATTCCGGACCAGATTCTCTACTTCCAGTACATGCATGGTGTTTTCCCCCTTTTCCCAGTCTTTTTAAAATATAATTGGCAAACAGCCGCTGTATCAGCATATCCGCCAGTATATACGCCACAATGATTCCCAGCCAGTACCACCAGAATTCCCGGTGAAGCAGCGCCGCCTCTTTTTTCAGGCGGTACAGAAAAATGCCCAGATAAAGAACTGCCATGACAAGGCAGCTTCCCAGGGCAACCCGGGAAAGCATCCCCGTTTCAAACCGGATAAGTCTGCACTGCTCCTTTTTCTTCATTCCCATACAGTTCAGAAACGTATAGCGTCTCCTGTAGGAATCCAGTTCTGTCAAAATCCGGATTCCCGTAATGAAAAATCCGCTTGCGAACAGAGCCGCCAGAAGAAGCAGCTTACTTACCAGACTGAACAGAAGTCGCATTTCCTGGCCGTGCAGAAAATCTTCCGTATGGTAAAGTGCCTGCCCTTTTCCACTGGATTTCAGCAGCTCCATGGCTTTCTCCCCGTTTCCGTCCTGGAAATCAAACAGCGTCAGCACAGTGGCCTCTCTTGTATCTTCTTTTACCAGTTTCTGCTGCCGTTCAAATTCTTCCCCCGACATCACTATCAGATTTTCATGCCACCGGTCAATGGAATACTGACCGATGACACTCTCTGTAATGATTTCCTGGATATCATAGAGATACTCCGGATCCCGGATATCAATTATACCGGTGCCCCGGTCCTTCTCTCTGCCAGTATACAGAAAAAAATAGGCATTCTGATAACTTTCATCCTCTATCCGGGTCTCCTCTGTAAAATCCTGGTCTTCAATTCCCACCAGAATTTCCCTGCCTTCCAGATGTACCTGCTTTCCGCCCAGCCTTTCATAGGAACCGGCGGAGATACCAATATGTTCCGCCCCGTACCGGGTGGTCATGCGCACCATGGGGCAGGTTCTGATTTCACAGTCACTGATTTCTTTTATCTGTTCCGTCAGTTCCTGGTCTTCCTCCCGGGCAAGCCACACTGCGTCATAAGGATAGTTTTCCCGGTACCTGTCCAGCGGAAGAACCGATGCCGTCTCCACCGTCAGGTAGGTCAGTGCAAAAAAGTGAAGGACCAGCAGCATCAGCAGAACCAGCAGACTGTTCTGATAGTGGCTGTACAGCTGATTCAGTTTCAGGATGTTTCGAAGATAAAAATGCTTCCTCTTCCGCAGCGCTCCCAGAATCAGGGCAAGTCCAAAATATACAAGGAGAAAAAGCCCGGCTATCCAGAAGACGTGGGACCATACATATCCTTTGTCGGAGCTCTGGTAGTAATAAAGGGCAAACGCAGTCAGGCCCGCTCCGGCCAGGGCCGGCAGTATCCAGCCCTTTCCTGCGGGGCGTTTTTCCACCCGCTCTCCCTCCATGGCCAGTCCGCTCAGGTCCCGTTCCTCCATCCAGACCATCAGTCCTATAAATACCACCGCCATCAGAGCCAGTCCCAGAATGCATACATTCCGGTATATCTCCGGACAGACGGCAGTCACGGTAAGGAATTCGGAATCCAGCCGTTTCAGCACCCACTGGGTCCCGTAAAGCAGAAGCTGCCCTGCCGCCAGACCTGCTGCCAGCGATGCGGCGCATCCTGTGCAGTACTCCAGAAGGAGCAGAAAAAAAGAGCTTCTTTTCTTCATACCAAGTATGACAAACATACTGTAATCCTTAATCCGCAGACGGACATAGTGCTGCATGGCATAAATCATCAGAAACACGGTGATAAAAACCATCAGCCCCGCAGCCACCTGGAAATCAAACTTCAGCGCCTCCGCGGTAACCTCATCATTCACCGCTTTTTTCACAATATCGTTCATTCCCCAGAATACAAACAGCTCTGCAATCGCGATAATACTGCTGGTAAAAAACAGCACATAGTTTTTCAGGTTGCTCCTGAAATTTTTTAAAATAATATGAAACAGCACATCCCGGCCTCCCCTCTTTTTCCTTCTGGTTCCAGTATAGCAACCTTCCGGTTTTCCCGCATCAGGGTGGCCATAATGTGCTGTTTTCTGGCCATGAATGGTTCCGGCCGTTTCCTTAATTCTGTTTGCGAAATACGATTTTTCCGGTCTTCCATTCCATGTCGTCCACAATGGCCAGAGACTCCAGCTGGTATCCCAGGTTCCGAATCATCCGCCCTCCGGGCTGGAAGCCTTTTTCAATCGCAATACCGATTCCTTCCACTGTGGCGCCTGCGGACTGGACAAGCTGAATCAGTCCCTGGAGGGCACAGCCGTTGGCAAGGAAATCGTCAATCAGCAGGATATGGTCATTCTCGTTCAGAAACTTCTGCGCCACAATGACCTGATTTTTGCATTTATGGGTGAAAGACTCCACTTCCGCCACATACATCTCCCCGTCCAGGTTAATGCTCTGGGTCTTCTTTGCAAATACTACCGGCACGCCGAAATGCTGGGCCACAATGCAGGCAATACCGATTCCGGAGGCCTCCACCGTCAGAATTTTGTTGATATTCTTTCCTTCAAACCGTTTTTTAAATTCTTTTCCCATCTCGTTAAACAGCTCAATGTCCATCTGGTGATTCAGAAAGCTGTCTACTTTCAGTACATTCCCCTCCTTGACGATGCCGTCTTTCAGGATCCGTTCCTCTAAAAAGTTCATCTTTATCCCTCTTTCCCCGGT
>ERZ1643251.4965-NODE-4965-length-11208-cov-3.802026_pt1 | contig 11208 bp, 10 predicted proteins | sample MGYA00579261_ERZ1643251 | MGnify/ENA primary metagenome ERZ1643251 (study PRJEB29033, sample SAMEA4952267) | chicken gut metagenome | biome: Broiler Chicken; feature: Gastrointestinal Tract; material: Caecum | place: Ireland | collected 2018 | study: Broiler... | reverse complement strand
GCACCACCGTGTTGTCCCGTGATACCATTTTCGGCCTGCCGAACGGAAATTAAGCTGAACCAGCGCTCCCTGAGCCTTCAATTCTTCCAGCCTGCCCGATTCCCTGACTGCCTGATACCGCTCTGCATGCGCGAGAATCGGATAGTAGCCAGAGCAAATCAGATTTTTCACTGCTCTGAATATATATGCATAAGACGCGTTCGGCAAAAACTCAATCAGGACGTGCCGTCCCCCGCCGATGGAGAGGAGTGTCCCCTCTTCCAGAATCTTTACGGACTCCTCAGAATACAGGATCTCCTGACCCGGTATAATATGAATATCTATATGAAGCTTCTTCTGCGCATATTGCTGCACCTCTCCACATAAAGACCGTATACGGTCAGGGCAGATATTCTGATAGCGGTATGAATAGTGAGGGGTAGCGACCACTTCAGTGATCCCCTGCCTCCACGCCTGCTGCAGCATCTGTAAACTTTCCTTTATATCAGCCGCGCCGTCATCTAACCCCGGGAGAATATGGCTGTGCATGTCAACGATTCGTGTCATTGAGCAATACCTCTTTTCCTGCCTTATACCTGAATCCTGTTATATTTTTCTGCAAGAAACCTGTCATATTCTGCCACATCATGCGCTATAAGAATACTCCATCCACAGTTTTCTGTCAAGGTTTACTGCTTTCTATCATATTTTTCCATTTTGTACTGTGATCTTTATTTCTGTTCATATGCAGCCGCAATATTTGCAACTTTCTCTGTTACATAGTTACTGCCGCCTCTGCCTTTCACATCTTCGATCATTCCCACGACTGCCACCGGTTTCACTGCCGCCGGATCTGCCGTCTCACAGATGAACCAGCCCCGTTCTATGCCGGCAGTGTCGTCCTGGCTTTCCTTGATCTCTGCTGTCCCTGTTTTCCCAAGCATGGTAATTCCATCGATTTTTGCGGCGGCTCCTGTTCCTGAAGGGTTCTCTATAACCTGAATCAGGGCATTTTTCACTGTCTCTGCCGTCTCCGCCGAAACAGCCTGTTCCTTCCAGACCTTTGCCGTATATCCATCCTCCCAGACCAAAGTCGGCTGAATCATATGGCCCCCGTTGACAAACATGGAGTACATAGCCAGCATATGTACCGGATTTACCAGAAGCTGCCCCTGCCCATATCCGGTATCCGCCATCTGGATATCTGAATTAATATTCCCGTCATCATCGTAAGTGGATTGCTGAAGGCTCAGCTCAAACGGGATCTCCTCATCGAATCCCATTTTTTTGAAATAGCCGGCCATGGTCTCTGCGCCGATATCCAGAGCAGCACGCGCGAAATAAATGTTGTCAGAATATACGAGGGCGTTTTCCAAGGTCACGTTCTCTCCGTAATCTGTCAATGTAGTGACAGCCTCCAGCCCCGCTTTCCCGATCACGCTGCCGGCATGATATCCTTCCTCCTGCTTTTCCTCCAGCTCCTCCGCGGTAATTGCCTGTACATAGCCGGTCAGATGCCCTGCCGCCGCTCCCAGAGGATATACACGCGCCTCTGCATCATTGATCAGAACGCCCGGTATCTGCAGAAGCTGTTCTTCTTTTGCCGTGTCATCTTTTGCGATCTGTTTCAGAGGTACAAAGGAATCATCCTGTACCCATGACGCGCTGAGTTCTGTATTGATATCTTCCGCCGTAATCCCGAGGATCTCTGCCAGTTTTTGAATGTCTGCCGCAGGATCTTGACTCATCTTGCCCGGCACCAGCCCGACCTCTGACACAATTCCCTGTTCTGCAATGACCGTGCCATTCCTGTCATAGATGGATCCTCTTTGGGCGGGCAGAGTTTTCACTGACACACGATATTCATCCTGCAGAGACGGAAAAATAAGCGTGGAATCCCATTGTATGCCGTACTCTCCACCGTCATTTTTTATAAGGGTCATCTGATTGTCAAATTCCAGGCTGCCTGCCGCTGTTTCCATAGAGGTCCCATACGCCACAGTTTCAGTTTCTTTCCTTGTCACATCCTTGCTTCCGGTCTCCCCCTCTGCAAGCGTAATCTTTATATCCGACGCCTCGATTCCTTCGTAAATATTCTGGTTTCGCTCTACAAACGCCTCTTCTGTATACTGCTTTTTTGAATCGTCACTCAGCAGCGCATACATCCCTGCGTAATCTCCTTGATTCAGGCAGTCGAAATATTCCCGCACCGTATCTTCCGCCACGGGTCTGCTGCCAAGCACATTCCAAATAATAACGCCGCCTGCTGCGCAGGCAGCGACTGCGGCAATTACCGAGCCGGCAATGATCGCCGTCTTTTTGTCTCCTCGTTTCCCACGATATCCGCGCCTGTGCTTTCCGCCGTTGTTCATCCCGATATTGTCAGCTTTTCTTTGCTTTTTAGCTTTTTTCAAATAGTCCTCTCCCATTTCTACAGATCGCTCCTTTCCGCCGGCCGCATTGCCCCTCATTTGCATTTCATTTATCCGGCTCCCGAGTTATATCTGCCACAGCTCCAATTCTTCCAGAAGTTCCTGCTGCCGCAGGGCAGCGTCTTTATCCACCTTCACGCCGCGCAGCGCCTGAGACGCCCTACCCCGCCGCTTAAAGCACGTCCTGAATATGCGCATTATCCATGCCACTGGCAGCAGAAATGGAAATTTTTCCAGACAGGAGTACTGCATCTTCATATATGGGAACGGAAGAAAAATCATTCTAAGCCTGGCACGGAGAATCCCCACTCCAATTCCTTTCCTCTTTCCGCTCAGTTTAGCCACATAATTGGCTTTCGCATTCTCTGACAGTCCATAGGCGCCGCTTCCTACAATAAATTCCGTCAAGCTGTCATAGTATTCGCTCTGCTCTCCATGATCAAACCAGATCTCAGCCAAGCGGCGCATATGGAGTTCGAATTTTTTCAAATGAAGCTTTCGCAGTTCTCCATCAATATAATCCCATTTCAGGCTGCTCTGCTTATTTTCAAGAAACTGGCGTATATCAACAACTGAACGGATGCCGCTTCCTCCGTTGCGGATGTGTTTCGCCAGATGGATCAGCATATAAATATAAAAATCTTCCCATGTAAAACGATATATATGTTTTTTCCTCTCTTCCGGCAGCGCCCTTTCCCAGACATCCGCATAATACCCCGCTCCCCGTTCTCCTTCTTCAATAAGTTCATAATGCATCTCTACATTCATGTAAGGTCTGCGAAAGTAAACATTATGATGGTTGTCTTTATGATCGCATACATATCCTTTTGATTTCAGGATTTTATCCACCGCGTCTTCCTGCTCCCTGCGATACAGGATATCCAGATCCGCCATCTTCCGTATATCCGGGCGCGGATAAAATTGTTTCATCAAAGCGCCTTTGAGAGGCAGGCAGTCGATTCCCTGTTCTTCAAAAGACTCTAGCAGCTCTTCCAGAGAAAAATGCTGAACCGCTTCCCTCGCCATGCCCCGCTCCCACGACTGATGTAATTTCTTCATAATCTCTTCCGGAGGCCTTTCATCCTCCGGCAGTTTCTCTGCCGCCACACAGACCATTTCCTCGATTTTATGGCGCCTGCACACGTTATAGAGGTATTCCCAGTCCGGCGCCCCGGCTGCTGCCGGCTTCTCACCGCCGGACAGACCGTAGCGGATCAACCCGAACAGATAGTATAAATCTTCTCTTTTTTCCATATATTACCTCGTCCTACTTCTTTTTCATCCGAACCCACACGCTTCTGACTCTCAGGATCAAGGCTCTTATCCAGAAAAAGTCACACCACAGATGCACATAAAATCTATATCCCGGATCTTTTACAGATATATAAGAATGATCTCTGTAAAATCCAGTAACGATACCGAGAATCCATTCATGGGGAACCGGATATTCTTTGGACCAGCGGTTATCTCCGCATATTACATACCCTTTTTTCTTCACACACAGAATGCGATGCAGGACATACTGTCCGTCAGGACGTCTGTAAAGAGGAAGATCATATCGTTTGAGCTGACCGTTGACCGGTTCAATAACAACCACGTCTCTTCGATTGCGCAGCATGGGATACATGCTGTCTCCCGATGTGGTGGACACGCACATTCTCCCTTCTTTTAGTTCCTGTTCTAAAGTTGTATCTCTCAATTTCCGCTTCCTTTTCTATCGTTTCACTCAAAATCAGAATCATCAAACGTTCCTGTTTCATATTCCTCCGCAGGTGTTTCTGTTTCTTCCTCAGTCTGTTCAGCTTCTGTACTCACTTCATTCGATGATCCTGCGTCCTTTTCCTGATCCCCTTCGCAGCCTGTGCAAAAAGCAGCAATCAATGCAAATATCGCAAGGTATCTCCATTTTCTTCTCATATAACTTGATCTCCTTTATATTAGATTCACAAAACATATGCATTCCTAGTCCGTGACAAATCCCTCTTTTCTCAGCTTTTCCAGAAATTTCCCTACACTTTCACCCGCCTGTTCTTCTGATACGTCATACGCTTCCGCCAAAGCTGCAGCCAATTCTTCTTCCGTGCAGTCCTGATTCATTTTCCCCCATAGAAACGCACCGGTCTCATTTAGTTTTACCATCCCATTGAAATCTGCCGTCCTTTTCCCCAAGGGAACTACTACATAATTATCTGCCACATCCCGCAGCGCAAATCCTTCTTTAATTCTCATATTCCTGACTCCTGATTTCCCGTTATTTTCCCTCGTTTTTAAAAGCCGTCCCTTTTATTAATAAAGAGGGCGTTGCAGATAACGCCCTCTTTATTAATTTAATTATAGAACTGCCGTTCAACTAAAGTCTGTCCACGAATCATCGCCGCCATCTTCCCATTCTTCTTCACCTGTAGGGCCTGATGTCGTTATAATATCATCTGTATCGAAGCGGATCACTTCCGCCTCAGGTTCTATAAAATATTTTTTCATTATTATTCCTCCTCGATAATAGGGTTCCAGCTGCTATTCTACTGTTGCCGCGCATTCAGTCACAGCGCTGTAAGTAATTTGTTCCTCACCTTCTGAATCCAGATATTTCACATATCCTCTTCCATACCATGTATCACTTTCCGTGCAGCGCAGGCTGGCTGTGTAAGTCCCCAGCACTCCTGTCGTCTTTCCAGTCGCTTTTTTGATCCTTGACGCTCCCAGGACAAATGTGTTATCCGGATCATCCGCGAAATTACTCCATCCTGTGCTGTCTGTAATGATAATTCCATGTTCAATCACTTTATAGCCATCCGGAAGAGATCTCTTTGCCGTGAAAGTAATTTTGTCAGTAGAAGCATCAAATACGGATGTGCACAGCATAGTAACCTGCTCTTCTACTGCTTCCTCTTCTTCTACATAATATGCTTTCAGAGACATGTCTCCAGTCACATAAAAACTGTACTGTGTGTTATAGCATAACGGCGCGCCATCCACTGTTCCCCAGTATGCGAACTTGTAACCTTCTTCCGGCTCATCAGCTGTTACTGTCGCCATCTCTCCATACTCATATACTCTTTCCTCGCTGAGAGCGCCGCCTTCTACTGTAACAGTATAAACTCTCACAAGAGCATCGATAGCCTGATTGATAGCCGCAGCATATCCGTCAACTGTCTCCTGATCGGAAACTCCAAGCCCCGTCTGAACCGCTTCCAGAGCCATCTGCAGCACTGACCAGCTTTCATCCGTATAATTATCTTTTCCCAGCGCCTGTGCCCGCTCCATCGCCGCTGTCACAGCGCTGTAATCTGCCACATCTTCTAAAGCTGCCACCGAGTCTTTCAGGGCTTTAAGGCTCGTCTCTATTGCATTTTCATCCGACATGCCGTTTTGAAGCGTCTCTTCTAATGCCATTTTAGCTTCTTCAAAAGCGGCCGCGCTTGTCTCAGTTTTGTCTTCAACGTCTAATCCGCCTACTTCCGCAAGGTACTGCTCTGCATATTCTCTCACTGTCACCTTTTCAATCGCAGGTTCAAACCCGGTTGCCCACTGATTATTGCCATTGGAGCCAATTCTGATGATATCCCCCGGTTCCGCCTTCGCAATCCGGCTTGTAAATGTATCCCCTGCGTTATAGGTTTCTTCCAGAAGGACTTCACCGTCAACATTCGGCTTGTCAACAGAGGAATGTCTTACAACTATCGGGATTCCTCTCGAATCTCCAATCGGATTAACCAATGTCGCCCGGTAATAACCTGTCTCCTGAACACGCCATGCATATGCGTCCTCTGTATAATCTGTGTTCCCAAACGTACAGGTGATCTGTGAAGCTGTCAGCTTTGAATAATGGAAGCCATCACTCTGACCGTCACTGCTCTGCATCCAGCTTCCCTGACCCATTGTTTCGGTTTCCGGTGTGTAAGAAGGATAGAAATACTCACTTCCTATATTCTCCCACTCGCCGGTGCTTTCTCGTTTCACCTGATAAAGCCATTCATCACTCTCGTTCTGATCAGCCATCGTTCCGGCCTGAACCTCTTGATTCCAATACTCAGTCTCTATTGCGACAAGATTCCTTTCATTCTGTTCAACGTTCACATCCGCTTCAAAAATAGGATCTCCGCTCATCAACTGCTCAGCCAGAGCCGGAGCGTCTGAAGTTACGCCTTCTGTTTCCTCATACGCGCGGTACATTTTTACGTTATCAAGGAAAATCCCAGCAGGAATGGCACTGCCTGTACCTTCTGAAAAGTTATAGCCGACTGCAAAATTCTGTCCTTCTGTATTCCTAAGTGAAAATCCGTCATTTCCTTGAGTCCCATTCTTTGTAAGACCATCTGCTCCAGTAGTAGACAGCCAGAAAGCATGTCCGTCAAACATCACCATAACAGACGTCCATGTGTCTTCAAGATCTAAATTTTGAAGTTTATATGTAGGCCATCCATTGTTACCTGCTGCCTGGCAGTATGCCTGAATCGTATAGTCATCTCCTGAACGCAAAATCTGGACACCATAATCATTATTCATCTTGCCGATAATATTATAAGTCCCATCACCAACATCAGTTCCCATCTTCACATCAAATGAGATAAGCATCGGATAATGTCCTGCTAAATTAAAAACGCCCTCACTGTTTGTAAAGCTATATGCTCCATTAAATCCGTCATGTCCGTCGTCTTCGTCTTCATATACCGCCGCGCGGACCGTTTCTGTCGTCAACGTCCCTCTAGATGTACTAAACTCTAACTCTGAACCAGTCCGTCCTAAAGGCTCTGCCGATGCGGTGACCGCTGTTCCAATCAGCATTGTTCCGCTCAAAACAAAAGCCAAAAGTTTCTTCCCAATACTGTTTTTCATTAATTCACTCTCCCTTTTATAAACTTTTTCAGCTACGTATGTCTTTGCTAAAACCTCCCTGCTGTTACAGGAAATGAGCCACCCTCCTCTCCGGAATTTGAATCTGACATAATAACATTATTATAGTACTCAATTCCGCCATCGTCAATGTGATTTTAGTTACTATTCCTTGTTTTTATTTATTTTATCTTATTATTTTATGCATTTTGCTGTTTTTTCTTTCTATTTACGTCTTTAAAAGAAAAAAAACTTGTGAATTATGACTATTCTCACACTCACAAGCTTTTTCTCTTTTACATGCCTATTTGCCTATTCCTTAACTCTCAGATCAGGAAATCTTACATCTCCCCACTGCCGGGGCACCCAGTTCACACGGTACAGCCGGTCCCGCCTTTCTATACGGAAAGCCATTGCCCTCTGAATATACTCATGTCTCGTCTGCACCTCTCCCCTTGGCTCTACCACCGCCAAATCAACGGAGTACTCGCCCTCCACAAGCATTTCGGTATCAAACGAAAAGCCAGCACTGTGAACCCCTTCATCCTCAGCGCGAAAAGCCTCTGATACCCCTGTTCCTGCCACTGCATCCTCTGAGTTATGTACCGTAAACCTTAAATGAAGCCCCGGCCGCGCTCCCTGAGCAGAATAAAATATACGAAACTGAAGCTCTTTATCTTCCTGGCCAAGCACCGGATTTTCCACCTCGACCCTGAGGATGCGCACGGCTCCGGTCACATTCCGGCGCGCCTCTTCTTCCGGAAACTCATAGACATTTTTCACTTCCAGGATGTCCTTCATGTACAGACTTATCCCTTCCTCCACGCCCCCGTCGTGAATGACGCGCCCTTTATCCAGTACGATGCACCGGCTGCATAATTCGCGAATCGTCTGCATGTTATGGCTTACATAAAGGATGGTTTTATTCTGGTCTTCCGAGATTTCCCGCATCTTTCGGAGACATTTTTTCTGAAACATCATATCTCCCACCGCCAGCACTTCATCCATCAGGAAAATATCCGCGTTAAGATACGCCGCCACGGCAAAGGCAAGCTTTACGTACATTCCCGAAGAATATCTTTTAACGGGAGTATCGATAAATTCTTCGCATTCAGAAAATTGTATGATTTCGTCTATCCTCTCATCCACTTCTCTTTGTTTCATCCCAAGTATCGCGCCGTTGAGGTAAATATTCTCTCTCCCTGTCAGTTCGCCGTGAAATCCTGTTCCCACCTCAAGCATGCTGGAGATCCTGCCCCAGATTCGAATCTCGCCCTCCGAAGGCGCAGTCACTCGGGAAAGAAGCTTCAGCAAAGTCGACTTGCCCGCTCCATTCCTCCCAATCAGCCCTATTCTTTCTCCTTCATCAACATCAAACGTTATCCCCTGCAGCGCCCGGAATTCCTTCTCCCCTGACTGTTTCTGCCCAATCCGTGTATTCGGATCCTGCTCTCCGCGCCGGGCAGCCCACCAGCTCTGAAACTCTTCCTGAAGCGTGGCGCTCCCGATTCTCCCCAGCCGATATGTTTTTCCCACTCCGCTGATCTGTATCACCGGATTCGCCGTCTTTTCCTGTCCATTCTCTCTTTTCATCGTTCTCCCTCTGTCTGCCGAACTAGATTGTATCCATAAATGACCGCTGCGCTCTCCTGAATAACGCCACGCCGATAATCAGTATAACCAAGGTCACGCACGCGCTGACTGCCAGATATCCTCCGGGTATATCCCCGGTCCCGAACCAGATACGGCGAAACGACTCCACCACCGGCGCCATCGGGTTCAGCATCATGATCCCGCGCCATTTCTCCGGAATTTGGGAAAGCGGATACACTACCGGTGTTATGTACATCCAGATCTGGAGGCCGAAATTGATCAAAACCGCCAAATCCCGGTATTTCGTGGTCAGTGAAGCAACAATGATGCCGCACCCCATTGCCAGCGCCATTATTTCCAGTATAAGAAACGGTGTCAAAAGAGCGGTCCACCCCGGGTGTATCCCGCTTCCTTCCCATACGCTCCACAAATACAGGATAAAAAACAAAGCCGCCTGTATGCCAAAACGAATCTGCTTTGACAGTACAGTTGAGATTGGCACGCACAGCCTGGGAAAATAAACTTTTCCCATCAGCCTGGCATTGGCTGTAAACGTCCCCGCCGTGCCAGTCAAGCATCCCGAAAAATTGCTCCAAAGAATGTTTCCGGCCATATAAAAAAGAAACTGAGGCGCGCCGTCCGTCTCAATATCCGCGATCTGACCGAATACCAGTGTCATGACAGAGGAGGAAAACAATGTAGTCAAAATGAACCATGCCGGCCCCAGCACAGTCTGAGCGTACATGGTCTTAAAATCCCTCTTCACAAACATCCTGATCAGTTCCCTGTACTGCCATAACTCTCGAAGATCTTCTTTCAGAAAGCTTTTATCAGGAAGAATGACGGTTACATGTTTTTCCTGTCCTTTGGAATCCGTCAGTTCTCTATCCATTTACATTCCTCCCTCCTTCTTCCTCTTTCAGAATTCTCCCCCGCCTTAACAACTCTTCTAAAGTATCTCTATTATAGCGGACGCAAGGGCAAAAGTAAACTTATGCAAAAGGCGAAGCCCTTACAGCCTCGCCTTAAAATCCTCATATCCAAATGTCTTCACCATCTCACACGTCCCGTCCTCTCTTTCAAGGACGATATCCGGCAGACGCATCCCGTTAAATGTATTTGTCTTTACCATCGTATAAATCGCCATATCCTGGAATTCCAGCCGGTCCCCGCGTCTCAGCGGCTTCGCGAAGGAATAGTCCCCGATCACGTCGCCTGCCAGACATGTCGGACCTGCAAGCCGGTACACATACGGACGCGCGCATTCCGCCGCGCCGCCGCCCGCAGGACTGCTGCCGCCACGACTCTCCTCCGCCGGATCGCCCGCGTCTTTCAGCGGCGGCCGATACGGCATCTCCAGTACGTCCGGCATATGGCACGCAGCGGAAGCGTCCAGGATCGCGATCTTCATCCCGTTCTCCACGATCTCCATCACTTCTGTTATAAGCTCGCCGGCATTCAGCGCCACTGCCTCCCCGGGTTCCAGATAGACTTCCACACCGTATGTTTCCTTCATATGGCGGATGCAGCGCTTCAGCAGTCCAATATCATAGCCAGGTCTCGTAATGTGATGCCCGCCGCCGAAATTCACCCATTTCATCCTGTGCAGATATTTCCCGAATTTCTCTTCCACTGCCTGAAGCGTCTTTGCCAGGTCATCGGAATCCTGCTCACATAATGTATGGAAATGCAGCCCGTCCAGTGCGGAGATATCTTCCTCTGACATCTCTTCCTCAAACTTTTCCAAAGTCGTCCCCAGTCTGGAAAACGGCGCGCACGGGTCATAGATCGCATGTCCTTCCTGTGTCGAGCACTCCGGGTTGACCCTCAGCCCCATGCTCCTGCCCGCCTGATTTACCTGTTCCTTATATTTCTTCACCTGCGCCGGGGAATTAAACACGATATGCCCGCACAGCTTAAGGATCTCCGGCATCTCCTCTTTCTTATACGCCGGGGAGAAGATATGGTTCTCCTTTCCCATCTCCTCGTATCCCAGTTTTGCCTCATACAGCCCGCTCGCTGTGGTTCCGTCCAGGTACTGCCCGATCAGCGGGTATACCCGGTACATGGAGAACGCCTTCTGCGCCAGCAGGATCTTGCATCCCGTCTCCATGCGGACTTCTTTCAGTATCTCCAGATTTCTCCTGAGTCCCTCCTCCCGCACCACAAGACAGGGAGTTTTTAACTGTTCTTTTCTCATAATAAATGACCTGCCATATCACCCTAAGCCGAATTTACTCTACCAGCTCCGGATCCTCGCTGATCTTCCACGGCAGCCCCCATTTATTGAGCGCGTCCATGAACGGATCGGGATCGAATTCTTCCATATTATATACGCCCGGTTTCTGCCATGTCCCGGTCATCACCATCA
>ERZ1643251.4963-NODE-4963-length-11214-cov-27.321713_pt1 | contig 11214 bp, 7 predicted proteins | sample MGYA00579261_ERZ1643251 | MGnify/ENA primary metagenome ERZ1643251 (study PRJEB29033, sample SAMEA4952267) | chicken gut metagenome | biome: Broiler Chicken; feature: Gastrointestinal Tract; material: Caecum | place: Ireland | collected 2018 | study: Broiler... | reverse complement strand
TGGAAGCGCAGCTGGTTGAGCGCCAGCGCCAGGATGATCGGCACCGGGAAGCTCCACAGCAGGCTGTACAGGCTGATGAGCACCGTGTTGACGATCATGCGGCCGCAGTTGGGCGAGGAGAAGAACCGCTCGAACCATTCGAGACCGACCCACTCGCTGCCCCAGATGCCGCGGCTGGCCTTGAAATCGCGGAAGGCGATCTGGATGCCGTACATGGGGCCGTACTTGTACACAATGGTGATGATGACCGGGATCAGCAGCAGAAGATACAGCTGCCAGTTTTCTTTCAGCCGCGTTTTCAGCGGCTTGCGGTGCACGAGGGCCGGGTCTTTGCCCGGTTTTGCCTTGGCGGCCGCCGGAGCGTTGCTCATGCGATCTCCTCCTTTATAAAGCAGTGCGGGGTCAGGGTGTATCCGATCCATCAAAAGCGCCGGGGATTTTCGGGAAGCACCCCAGGGACGGACAAGCGCGCAAGCGGTTCGTTGTGTTCGTGAATCGTTTCACGCTTTCTGTGAAATCAAAATACCACGTCTCGCCCCGTTCGTCAATAGAAAATGTTCAAAAATTTGCGTTTGCGCCGCGGTTTTGTCGGGTTGCACAAAGCAGCCTTGTCTGATTCAGCAATTTCAACAAGGGCGCGGCGGAGGTTCCGGCGCGAAAACGCGCGGTCGCGTTTCATGAAAAACGAAAATATTTTCATGAATTCTATTTACATTTCACGAGGAACGTGCTACAATAACAGCAAACCCAGCCAGGCGCGCCGCCGCCCGTTATCCCGCGCCCCGTATAAGGGCGCGGCGGCCGCGCCGCACGTTTTCCAAAGGAGGTTCCCCATGCGCAGCAAACAGGCCGCCACCATGAGCGACGTCGCCCGCGAGGCCGGGGTGGCCCTGGGCACCGTGTCCAAGGTCATCAACGGCCAGCCGGTGGGCGAACAGTACCGCTTAAAGGTGGAAGCCGCCGTCAAAAAGCTGGATTACCAGGTCAACCCCAGCGCCAAGGCGCTCAAAAGCAGCCGCAGCGGCTTTATCGCGCTCATCATCCCCGACACCACCACCCCGTTTTTCGCGCTGCTGACCCAGTACATCAACCTGGCGCTGGAAAAGCGCGGCTATAAAATGATGCTCTGCTTCACCGGGCGCGACAGCGACCGCGAGCAGGAGTTTATCCGCATGGTGCGCCGCAACCAGGCTGACGGCATCATCGCCCTGACCTACACGCCCGATCTTCAGATCCCGGCCGGTATCCCGTTTGTCACGATCGACCGCTTTTTCAGCGTCGACGTGCCCTGCATCGCGTCGGACAACTTCGGCGGCGGCCGCCTGGCCGCGCAGAAGCTGGCCGAACTGGGCTGCAAGCGGCTGGCCTGCCTGCGCATCGGCTCCTCGCTGATCAACGAACCGAGCAAGCGCAAGGACGGCTTTGTCAGCGGCTGCATGGAGCTGGGTCTGCCGTTCGAGGTCTGCAACCTGCCGGACGGTTCGCCGCTGTCGGCGTTTGAGGTGTTCTTAAAAAAGAACATCCTGTACGCCGGCCAGCCGCTGGACGGGCTGTTCTGCGGCAACGACCTGCTGGCCTGGCAGGTCGTCGGGCTGCTGCGGCGGCTCGGCCTGCGCGTGCCGGAGGATATACAGGTCATCGGCTTTGACGGCATCCGCATGTTTGGCGACCAGGACTTTATCTGTTCCACCATCGTGCAGCCGACCGCCGACATTGCCGAGACCGCCGTCAACATGGTGCTCTCGAACGATTTCACCGGCCTGCCGCCGCTCATCTGCTTGCCGGTACGCTACCAGCCCGGCGGCACCACGCGGGACAGCGCCCCGCAGCCGCAGGCCTGATCGCCGCCCACACCCCACCAAACCACAGGAGGGACCCGTTTATGTTGGATGTTGTCGCTTTAGGCGAACTGCTCATCGACTTTGCCCCCATCTCCACCGACGCCGCAGGCTACCCCGCGCTGCAGGCCCAGCCGGGCGGCGCGCCGGGCAACTTTTTGGCCGCGCTACAGAAATACGGCTGCCGGACCGCGCTGCTCGGCAAAGTGGGGGCGGACAGCTTCGGCCGGCTGCTGGTGCGCACGGCGGCCGAAAAAGGCATCGAGACGCGCGGCGTCGTGGCCGACCCGGCCGTGTTCACAACGCTGGCCTTTGTGACGCTGGACGCCACCGGCAACCGGGAGTTCAGCTTTGCGCGCAAGCCCGGCGCCGACACCTGCCTGACGCCGGAGGAGGTGGACAAAGCCCTCATCGACGAAGCGCGGGTGTTCCATTTCGGAACTTTGAGCCTGACCGGCGAGCCCGCCCGCGCGGCCACGCAACAGGCCGTGGCCTACGCAAAGGAAAAAGGCAAGCTCATCAGCTTTGACCCCAACCTGCGCAAACCGCTGTGGGAAAGCGAGGCCGACGCCAAACAGCAGATCGAATGGGGGCTGCGCCAGGCCGATGTGGTCAAGATCAGCGACGAGGAGATCGACTTTTTGTGGGGCCTTGCGCCCGAAGCGGGCGCGCAGAAGCTGCTGGCCGAATACGGCGTGCAGCTGGTCTATGCGACGCTGGGCCCCAAGGGCTGCTTTACCGCCAACGCCGGGGCCAGCGCCGCGGTGGAAAGCCCGGCGGGCATCCGCGTCGTCGACACGACCGGCGCGGGCGATATCTTCGGCGGCAGCGCAATGAGCCAGCTGCTGCCCTACCTGAAAGCTGGGCGCAGCCCGGCGGAGCTGACCGCCGGGGAACTGCGCGCCATCACCCGCTTTGCATGCTGCGCCGCCAGCCTTTCCACCCAGACCCACGGCGGCATCAACAGCGTGCCCGACGAAGCCGCCGTACGGGGCATTCTGTAACGCAGGATTTTTTGTGCGTGTATTCCGGCGCAGCACCGCTCAACGTCCGTTGCATGTGCTTTGGTGTTACGGAATTTTGTGTGATTGCAATATTGAAAAATTTAAAGCCCAGCTGTAAAGCCGGGCTTTATTGGGTGATTCCAGCGCCTTGCGCGCGCGCTGAAGCAGAGCGCCTGCGCGAACGCCGAAGCCGCCCCGAAGGGGATGGTGCACCTTCCGTCCGCAACATCCCGGGACGACGCAACAAAAAAACAGCCCTACGCTTACCGTAAGGCTGTTTCTGGTGCACCATCGGGGACTCGAACCCAGGACCCACTGATTAAGAGTCAGTTGCTCTACCTACCAACTTGTGCTATAGCAATAACGATATTAGTTATCTTACGCGCCATAATACTTTAAGCCGAACAATATTTTACAACCAATCTGTCCCGCTATATAGCGTTCACACTTATTATTCTGTTACACAAGAAACTCGTGCTATTTTATCTATTTGATCAGTTATTGCTTTAGCATAACCAAAATTGAAGTATTTCATTGGTAATTCTTCATCGTTCCGCTGCCAGACATTGCAGAGAGACACCTTGTCTTCACTAGCAAAACAGAATATTTTCGGATACTTTGCTACTACATTGTGTAAAGCCACATTACTAACATCACTAAAAATATATCTATCGGTTGTATTCGCTAGTTTTTTTACAATTGAGTTCAAATCATCCGATGAGAAGGACTGTAATTTGCAAGCATTTAAGCAGTTTGCCAATAATGTATCAGTATCAATTTTCAAGCAGCACATAACAACTTTCCTTTCAAATATCTGGAGAATCTTAATTAGACCGTTTTGGAACCAGACTGCTTCATCTCCGTTTGAAGCTTAGATTCTTCAATAATTAAAGACTCTGCATTCGGAAATTCATTTTTTATAGCCATTATCAAATCGATTAACGGCAAGTTGTTATACGCTTCTGTGTGAAACTTCACTTCTAGCAAATAGCCAACGCCTGTTGCCGATTCTGTAACATCTCGATTGATTGTAAAGCTTGTGTCTGTCTGACTATTATCCCAAACAGTTTGACTTCTTTTCGTACGGATTTCAGATAACACTATAATATTTTTATTTCCAGTCCAAGGTATTCCATTTTCAGCCAATTGTTTTATAATATCTTCTTTATATTGTTCTGATGCTAATCCTTCTTTCTTGTTAACAACCTTTTGGCTTTTTGTCCTACCACTCAACTCTTGTCGACAAGAATTACTTGCTGAAGGCGTTTTTATTATCAAATTTACGTCTTTATTAGCATTGCTGTGACGAATACGAATCTCAATGTTCTGATTGTAAAACTGCCTATCACTGGTATCGAAAAAAGTATCCGTGTATTCTTCTATATGTTCACTTTTTGAATACTGGGAACTTGTAAAGTAATTTTCGAGGAATCTTGCATACTTCTCAAGCTCACTCTTGTCAGTAAATCGGTATTTTCGTTCATACTCACATTGTTCACTTGTACTTTGCAATGCGATTACCTTTTTGATTTTTTTCAGAAGCTCTTCACGAAATTCGCGATCTCTGCTATCCGGGAAAAGGCCCTCGAGATACGCAATACAAACGTCTTCACTCCAATAAGCAAAGTAGTCCTCATACACTTCATTTTCAAGCGTTCTAATAATATAGGACTTATCTGCGAGAGTGGATAGCAAAGAATCCGCTTGCACAATATAAATCGGGCTATCATCAAATAAATTTGTATTGATTGATTTATATATCCAAAACGGGAAAATGCCTTTTCTTAAACTATCTCTTTCATTCTTAGTTTCCTCTAAAACCTTAGTGCCTTTTTTACTCTTGATAGCGTCACACAAAATGCCTTTGATGATATCGGAAAGGTGGTCGTTTTTCCCCACATTAACCACTACATAACCTCTTCTTTCCAAAAGGAGAAGGCACATTGTTGCCAAGTCTTGAACTCCTGGTTTGTCAATAAATGTTGACCATTCACGGATTGTTCCAAGAATGATATAGTCATCAAGGTTACAATAATCCTTGATTTCTATTTTCACATCAACAAATAGACATCTCACTGCAGGTGGAATCTCATTCAATGAAAGAATTTCGCAATAAAATAACTCCTGAGCATAATGAAAAATACGAACTAGCAAATCCTCTGCAAAAACTTTTTGTCTTTTGTAATAAACATTTTTATACATTTGAGATCGAAGGAAAAGGTATCCTTCCAAATCAGCCGTTTTTGCTTCTTCTACTGCAATGACTGGAGGCTCTTTTTTATTATAGATAATGCGCAGTCCATTTATTATCGATTCCAAATCAAATTTTCCATAAACCGCTCCACTAAACAAAGCATCTCGTTGCAAATAATCCAATCTATCAGCATCCAGATTGCTTGATATCAAACTGCTAAATGCTTGATACAAATTCATATATGCATTTTCGCTCTTCGTAGTTTTGGAAATCAGATCCAGATCTTTACACAAATAACTTAATACTAGATTTTGGAAAAAGTCCTTATCCTCCCCTTGATTAACGCTATAGTTCTGTAGAATCTCATGAATTTCAGTACTCTCATTTTCTATAATCTTTCTTGTCCAATTTTCATGCGCCTCTAGCTTGTTAGGCGCATGAGCAATAATTTGCTCAAAAGAATGTGAATATGGACCATGCCCAACATCATGCAATAGAGCTGCGATGTCTAAGGCCTCCAAATATAAATCTTGCTTCTTTTGTGCTACTTCAGATTGTGTTTTAGGTAAATTCTCGCGCAATCGTTCTGTAATTAGGGTCATTACATGATATGAGCCCAGAGAATGAGAAAACCGTGTGTGCTCTGCGCACGGAAAAACGAGTGTTCCCATTGACAATTGTTTAATACGACGCAACCGTTGGAATTCTTTGGTATCAATAATTGCACATGCAAGGGGCGAAACTCGGATATGCCCATATACAGAATCATAAAAAATCAGATTGGTTTTGTCTGATTGACCGTTTTTGAAGAAAGAATTACTTATATGGTTCATTCAAAACACCCTCCAAGTTTTATATTGCATTTTCCTTGTTGAAACCTTGAAGCGTTGTTTTCGTATAATTGATTAGACAGTTTAGCATCTTTTCCGGCTCGATATCAACCGAAACAAACTCTGAATGATTTCCATTATAGTGCCCATATCTATAATACAAATAGAAAAAGCTGATCTTATTATCGGCACCTTGATGGAAGTTTAAATCTGCAAGTGACACTGTCCTCTTTTTCCACGTAATATAAGTATTCCTCAGCTCATATGACTTATGCTTAATTCGCTGTGGCACCCATATCAATGTTTCCAATTCATCCTGATCGTTATGGAAGTTTTCCTTTAAATACTGCCATAGATCTTCAAGTTCTTGGCAGTGATAGTCGGAAAGAAATACATATGGCGAAGAAGGAAGCATTTCGCCATTATCCGCTCGTGGGCTATTACGCGCAGCCGCTTTGGTCAACAACAAATTGAGAAGATTCAATTCTTCTTTGGAATACCTCTGTACATAATAAGCAAATTCGGCGTGTGACTTCCACATCGAGCGGCAGTAGTTTCTACTTTCAAGCTGCAAATGAATTTCTTGAAACCGTTTTTCCCGGGCAGTCAATTTTTGCTTTTCTTTTTGCTTTAACTCTCTTGCTAACTCTTTATATCTACTTAACAAATCGTAATCGCTAGATCTATAAAATGTCTTCCCATCGTAAGTGGCGGTTTTTGTCATTCCAATAACATTGAACATTACTTTGATAACATCACCAGACAAACTCTCGAAATGCCTGATTTGCTGAACCCACTTAATATCATCAGATGTCGTAGTAATATCGCAATTTTCCTTAGATAATCCTTCAAAAAGACACTTCAGCTTATCATATGCTGCTAATATCTTCTTTTCATCTTCTTCCAATTTATTCTGTGAGTCAGAACCATTTTTCGAACACTTGACCCCTGAAAAGCGGGCTACTGCAGCTGCACACAGTATATCATACGCCAGCCCAAGTTTTTCGGGATTCCAAGACCCCTTCTTTAATGTTTCCGTCATCTTTGATACGTCATCTACTGACCAAGCGAATCCTCCAGAACATTGAACAGCACTATTCTTCGATCCCAAAAGTTCCAAAGCTTTACTAACCGTATCATTATTGCAATGAGTTTCACTCGTAACTATAGGGCAATTCGAAACAGGTGCCATCGCACACAGAACTTCTTTTAACTTTTCTTGATCTCGTTCATATAAAATTCCGCAGTAGGTGTCCAATAAACAAAACACTAAAAAAGAATTATAATATGTGGTTTTATGATGCGAATATATCCACAAACTTTCAAAGTTATTGGCATCATAAGCTCCCTGCAGTACACTTAGTGCGCTTTTATGGAAGGCAGACTCAATGCAGACTGGTAGTTCTTCATCAAGCCATGTTAAAACACAATCATCCTTCTTTATTTCTCCAAAGACCTGACCACTCAGCATACCTGAAACTGTTCCAACTATATGAACATTTGCAAAGGCCTGACCTCTCCTAGGTTTAATTTTAAACTCAGTTCCGTTGCTGCAGATATGGATTTTCTGATTTTCCTCCAATGTACAGTATTTTAGATTCGGCCGTTCTATACCATCGATTGAAACCTGGCAAAAACCATCTAGAGTGGTACATTCATAACGTAATGGACCACTTAGATAAGCATCAAACTTGCCGTCATCACTTTTGTAAACCAACTGAGTTAAACGGAATTCATCATCAAGCTCTTTCTCACGAACGTGCTTTTGGTTCAAGACATTCCCAACCGTAATGGTCCTTGATCTTAATAGTCTCTCTATGTCCACTGTGGCACTACTATAACCCGATATTGCTGAATCTCTCACCGTGTAGTCCAGATTATCAACATCCAGACGAGAATTAAGGAGCTTGATAATACAGTTTTTTAGTTGATTTGTGATGCGCTTTTGCGGCAAATCGCAATCCTCAATATCATACGGATATCCAATTATGCAGCGGACCATGAATTCCAAATCTTGGATAAAGCAATGACCCTTTATCGCTTTATTAACTGCTTTACCATCATCCAGGTCACACTGTTCTAATATTTTATTACATTGTTGATAGTCTGCTTTCTGTGCTTCACAGAAATACATTTTACCATGTGTCGTGTTCGCTGGGGCACAAAACGAATTCACCAGTATGTTCAATATAGATCTTCCATACTGGCTAATCATCATGCAAGCACTCATACGTTCATGTGGTGCTCCATAAGGCTTATTATTGCGAATCAATCTTTTGCTGAAGGCGCTATCTTTTCCGAAAACCTGGGTCAAGTACTCACAACTATAATATGTAGAGCTATCTCCCGCCGTTATGCCGGAAAAGATATCGGCTTGAGAGAAATCGTATACTTCTTCGAGTGAATGGGAAAAGGGAGAATGTCCACAATCATGTAAAAGGCATGAAAGCTCAAACAACAGTTCCCATTTATCCCAAATTACATCGATTTCATTTTTTTCCTTGAATTTACAATCCTCAGCTATATTTTTGTAAACTTGATAGAATTGCGTTTTGACATTGGTCCGAAAATAGGAAAAAGACTTTTTACCAAGATGATAAACGCCAAGTGAATGACAAAACCTATTATGCGTTGCATTGGGATATAAAACTTTCATCCCGGTTTGGGACACCTCTTGAAGCCTTTGAAATAAGTCTGTATCGATAAAATTCCGCACTAAAGATTTCGGGAATTCGATATACCCATGTACGGGGTCTTTAATTGTTGTCATTGCTTCATTCGTCTTTAGGTTCATCCTTATTCCATCTCTTTTCAGCACAAAGCAGTTAACTACGAGCGTCGGACAATATATATTGTCAACACTCATAATAGTACATTCTCATTATAACGCAATGTGCAAGCAGTCTTCAATTCGCATTATTAATAAATGCGTACTTGTTTTTGTGGATATACTATCAATAACACAGTTGTCGCAGCTCCACCTTTTTATAATTTTCGATATTTCAAATGTTATAAAAATTAGAGATTATCTTTCCTTATATAGATTATTATACCATAACATTGGCACTTCCGCATCAACACATTCGCCAAATATTCGGCATATATTTTGGAAATTTTACCGTAGTCAATTCTTATCTGGTCACTCATTACGCAAAATGGTGAGTTTCGCTTTTAGTGAATTATTTATGCGCTCGCGGAAACCGCAAATGCGCTGCAATCTGTGGTTTTTTCTGCAAGGAATTGCCGATAACTCCCCCTCACCACGATTCTAACCCGATACCCCTTCCCTACTTCCACCTTTTCCAGCAGCTCTGCCAGAATGGTTCGCTTTCGCGGGATAGACGCCAAGTCAAACTCATTGGCCCAGCCGAGGAACTCATCGTAGTATTTGCGGATCTGCTGGACTGTAGTGCGGCTGGAATCGTTCTTCAGCAGCTCGGCATATTCATTTTTCGCCTGCTGCACCTCGGCTTCGGCCTGCTGGATCAGGCGCGCCAGCGTGGCTTCCGAAAAGGCGCTCTGCCCATCCAGGCAGCGGACGATCTCTTCCTCATACCGCTGCTGTTTGTGCCGGGCTGCTTGGATCTTTTTCTCGGCGGCCTGCTTTTTGCGGTTCCATTCGGCGTCCTGCTGGCGGATGCGCTGCTCAATGCTCCTGTCGTAGGGCTCCTGTTTGATCTGCTGGAACATCTGATCGACCAGAGCCAGCACAACCCCATCCACCCGCTCGGCAAGATACAGCGACTGCCCATCACATTCCCGCAGGTGCTGCCCGCGCTGGTAGCAGTTGTACTTGGCCTGCACCTTTTCCCGGATGCTTCCGTCGGCCAGCTTATACCGGTCCGTATGCAGAAAAGCCGACATCTTCGCCCCGCAATGCGCGCAGACGACGATGCCGGCCAACAAGGTTGGGTTGCCGCTCTTTTTTGCAGCGTTTTTATTCTCCGCCGCATTTTTGCAGCGGCTGTCCATCCTTTCGTTCGCTTTTGTAAACAGATCGCTATCCACGATCTGCAGCTGCGGCATGAACTCCGATCTTGCCGCTTTGGTCATAATATATCCGGTGTACCCTTCATGGCGGATCAGGCGGCGGATATTGACCGACTGGAACTTCGCCCCCTGCCGGGTGCGCAGACCGCGTTCGTTGAGCATCCGGGCCATCGCATAGCCACTGGCTCCCTCGTTGGCCACCTTCTCAAATACTTCCCGCACCCAGGCGGCTTCCTCCGGGTCGATCTCCAGGTCTTTGACCGGCTGGTCACGCTTATTGACCCGCCCTTTGTTCACGGCGCGGTATCCGTAGGGCACAAAGCCGCCGGCATAGTGACCGCTCGAGACGATCTGGCGGATACGGTCGCGCGTGCGCATCGACGTTTTCTCGCTCTCCCCCGCCGCCTGCCAGAAGCGGATGTAGTTCATCAGCTTGTCGCCGTGGCTCTCGATGCGCTGCTGGCCCTCGTGGGTGCTCCACATCTCAATACCGTGCTGGACAAACCATTCCAGCACAAACGGCGTTTCGCTCTCGATGCGTCCCAGCCGGTCGAACATATAGACGAGCAGAATGTCAAATTCTTTGTTGTTGGCCGCCATGCGCAGTTCTTGGATCACATCGCGTTTGCTGGCAGAGACCTTGGAGCCGGACACGCCTTTTTCGGCCTTCTCCTGCACCACGCGCCAGCCCTGCTGCTGCGCAAACTTGCGGCAGGCGATCTTCTGCATCGGGATGTCATCGTGATCGACCTGTCCCTTGGTGGAGACCCGGTATGCCAGTGCAGCCCGTTTGGCGTCCGCAGGCAAACGGCATTGCAGTGTTGTAAAATAGGCATCGTCCAGCCACTGCTGGTCGGCCTGGGAGATCTCGATTTGTTCTCCGTGTTGGTTGGTATAGATCATCGTTTTCCCCTGTATCATTGTGTTGCGGGGCGCTTCCCCGTTACCACAACCATACTATAAGACGCGCCGAATAGCTATCACCATAACGGAGAAAGCATGCCCGAATCAATGGCATGAAATTGACGTTTTATCCACTCTCAAAACTAGAAAACCGGGAGCAGCCTTTTTGGAAAAGGCCTGCTCCCGATTTTGCTTTACCCCTGTGTTTCCCGCGCCCGGCGCTCGGCATAGGCGCTCATGATCAAATCGGTGACGGTTTTCATGGTTTCCGGGTCGTCCTCTCTGGCAAACACGACCGTCACGTTACAGCCATGGATGATCGTCGCCACTTCTGTTCTGCCGTCCGGCAATTCTCTCACCGTTTTCATGTGTATGTTCTCCCTTTAACTGTAAACTATCTCTAAAATCATCGAGGACGGATTGGACGATTTCTTTTCGTTCGTCTGTCAGGCTTT
>ERZ1643251.4960-NODE-4960-length-11227-cov-5.000269_pt1 | contig 11227 bp, 14 predicted proteins | sample MGYA00579261_ERZ1643251 | MGnify/ENA primary metagenome ERZ1643251 (study PRJEB29033, sample SAMEA4952267) | chicken gut metagenome | biome: Broiler Chicken; feature: Gastrointestinal Tract; material: Caecum | place: Ireland | collected 2018 | study: Broiler... | reverse complement strand
GGCGCGTGAAATGCAAGCAAGCTTGCGTTGAGGTAAGCGATTATTATTTTTAAAATTTTCGCCGTAGCGTATGGCGTAGCCGTACATTTCACAAATGCGAAGCATTTATTTCACGTGCCGAAGGCACACTTCACGCATACGCAGTTTGCATTTCACCCATTATTGCACCGCTATTTCGCTCCGACGAAAACGGTCATTTTACACCGCCTGATAGGTATTCCCTCCGCTGCGCGCCACGAGTCCCTTTATTTCGAGCGAGGAGAGAATTGTCACCGCCTCGAAAACCTTTATGCCTGCGGCGCGGGCGATTGCCTGTATGTGGGCGCTGCCGCTATTTCTCAGGCAGTCGAGAACTTTTTGCTCGGCGGCGGTGAGAGGAATATTTTCCGATTTGTATTCTAACCCGAAATCGCTTAAAATGTCAAGTACATTCTGGCAAAGCATTGCGCCGTTTTTTATGAGATTGTTGCAGCCCTCGCCCGAGCTTACGCCCAGCGAATGGGGAAAGGCGAACACCTCGCGCCCGTAGTCGGCGGCGTAACCTGCCGTTATCAGGGCACCGCTCTTTTTGGGCGCCGAAACGACGAGCACCCCACGCGCCAGCCCCGCAATTATGCGGTTGCGCACCGAATACATGAACTTCTGGACGGGAGTCTTCGGGCTCCATTCTGAAATTGTCAGTCCCTTTTGCTCTACCTCTTTTATAAGTGCGGCGTTGGACGAATTGTATATGTAATCGTGCCCGCCGGGCAGCACGCATATTATGTTTCCGCTGCCGACCGCGCCCTGTATGGCGGCGGTGTCGGCTCCGTCGGCTATGCCCGTGACCACGGTAAACTTTTGCGCGAGTTCGCCCGAAATTTTTTTGCACGCCGCAAGCGTGGCGGCGGGCGTTCTGCGCGAGCCGATTACGGCAAAGCAGTCGCCACGCAACAGTTCTGCCCTGCCTTTGCAATACAGAACTAAGGGCGGCGCGGGGGTGTTTTTGAGCAGTTCGGGATAATCCGGGCTCTTTATTGTGACGCAGGTTATGCCGCGTGATGACAGCCCTCGGGCGACGCCGTTGCGGTAATCGCGGTCACAGAAAAGTGCTTTCAGTTTATTATATACTCCGCCGCCGAGACTTTTAATCAACAAATCGGCATATTTTATGTGCTGAGGATGTTTTTCATCTGCCGCACACAAAAATGCCCGCTTTTGCGTGTATGTAAGTCCCTCCAAACTGTCGGCAATTATTACGTTGCGCTCGTCCAATGAATAACTCATACTTCTTTGACGTCGAAATTGCGGTACGAAGTCGCCTCCAAAATATGTTCGGGCTTTATGTCCGCCGAAAAATCGAGGTCGGCTATCGTGCGCGCGACTTTAATTATCCTCGAACGCGCGCGGGCGGAAAGCGAAAGACGCTCGAACGCGCTCTGCAACACCGCCTCGCACTCGGGCGAAAGGCGGCAGTATTTTTTGATTTCTGCCTCGCCCATGCCCGCGTTGGTATGCGCCCCGCCGAAGCGTTCGCGCTGAATGGCGCGGGCGCGCTCTACCCGTTTTTTAACCTCTGAACTGCTCTCTCCCCCTTCTTCGGCGGCGAGCTGTTCGTATGGCACGCTGTCTACTTCAACCTGTAAATCTATTCTGTCTAAAAGCGGGCCCGAAATTTTTGCGCGGTAGCGGCGTATCTGCGAGGGCGTGCATGTGCACTGCTTGTATGAAGAGCCGTAATTGCCGCACGGGCAGGGGTTCATGCTGGCGCACAGCATGAAGTCGGCGGGGAAGGTTACGGCGCCTCCCGCGCGCGTGACGGTTATCACCTTGTCTTCGAGCGGCTGGCGGAGCGATTCAAGGGTCGAGCGCGAATACTCGGGCAGTTCGTCCAGAAACAGCACGCCCTTGTGCGCCTTGGAAATTTCGCCGGGGCGTATCTTCGTGTTGCCGCCGCCGCAGAGCGAAACGGTGGTAGCCGTGTGGTGGGGCGTGCGGAAGGGGCGCAAGGAGACTATGCCCTCCTCACCCAGTTCGCCCGCGACCGAGTGAATCTGCGTTACTTCCAGCGCCTCTTCAAACGTCAGATCGGGCATTATGGTGGGCAGACAACGCGCAAGCATAGTCTTGCCCGAACCGGGAGGGCCTGACAGCAGAATGTTGTGCCCGCCCGCCGCGGCGATTTCTATCGCACGCTTTGCAACGTACTGACCCTTGACGAGGGACATATCTGCGCCGTAGCGCGAGGATGACAGCGCGGCGGCAAAACTTTTGTGGGCGACGGGTTCAAAGCTTTGCGCGCCCGTCAGAAGCGCAACCGCCTGCGTCAGCGATTTAAGCGCATAGACGCGTGCGCCGTCTATGTACGCCGCCTCGTTTGCGTTGGCAAAGGGAATTATAAAGTTTTTAAAGCCCCGCCGCTCTGCCGAAATGAGCGCGGGCAGAATGCCCTGCACGGGGCGGATGGAGCCGTCGAGCGCGAGCTCGCCGAGCATGACTATGCCCTCGGTTTCGGCGCCTTCGAGCTGACCGCTCGCCATCAGAATTGCCAGGGCTATGGGCAGGTCGTAATGGCTGCCCTCCTTTTTTATGTCGGCGGGGGCGAGGTTGACGGTTATTCTGTTGACGGGAAAGTGCAGGCGGGAATTGCGTATGGCAGAGTTAATCCTCTCCCTGCTCTCCTTTACGGCGGCGTCGGGCAGTCCGACGAGTTCGTAACTCGTCATGCCCTTATTTATGTCGGCTTCGACCTCGACGGGCACCCCTTCGAGCCCCACCAGCGCAAAACTTGTTATTTTAGCTAACATATATTACCTTATCATATGAATTGCACTTCGTGCATGAATTCTCGACCGCTATGCGGCCTCCATGAATTGAAAAGCGCTTCGCCCTTTTCATGAATTCTCGCAATCTGCGATTGCTCCATTGAGGCGATAATTATTTCTAAAATAATTAACGTTGCGAGGGGAATTGACTTCCCCGAAGCAGCCCCAATTTGTCGATACCTCGACCTCAGCGGGGTGAAGGCGCGCAATTATATAATCGAGGGCGCTTAAATATTGCGCGCCGAGGGGCTGGTCCCTCAAATTAACGGAAAGTCGCAGGCACGGCCTGCCGAGACTTTGGTTAAAGGAAAAAAAATCGCTCCCGTGCATAGCGGGAGCTTTTTTAAATTACTTGACTTCCTTGATTTTTGCCGCCTTACCCGTGAGACCGCGCAGGTAGTAGAGCTTAGCCCTTCTTACCTTGCCCTTCTTAACGACGGTTATGGAAGCAATCTTGGGCGAATGTACGGGGAAAGTTCTTTCGACGCCTACGCCGAAAGAAAGCCTTCTTACGGTAAAGCTTTCCCTTATTCCGCCGTGCTTTTTGGCGATTACAACGCCTTCAAAGTTCTGAATTCTTTCCTTGGTGCCTTCAATAACCTTGAAGCCTACCCTTACAGTGTCGCCGACGTTGAACGCGGGGACATTTTCCTTCATGCCTTCCTTTTCGATTGCCTCAATAAGACCTTTCATGCTGTTACCTCCTTATATTCAAACGCCGAGCGGCGTACAGTAAACTTAATCAGCTTTTATATCTTACCAAACAAAAAATTAAATTGCAACTCATTTAAGGGGGTGTGTCGCAATTTTCACACAAAATTATTTAACCCAAGTTGTGCATAAGAGCAAATGCACCAACTTGCGGTTATTTTAGCGCCACGACGCGCCAAAATCCACCCCTTCCATTGTCATTTCGACTAAGCCCGCCGCGACTTTCAGTCGCGGCGGCGCATGGAGAAATCTATCGGCCACTTTCAAGCACATGATAGTGTGCGAAGCGGAAAAAATCTATCGGTAAAGCAATTTATTCCCGGCCCGCATACCTTATATATAATAATATATAAGCCGCTATGCCGTAAAGGCGTTTTCGATGTGGTTAATGCCGTCTGCGCCCACTTCGATTACGTCGAATCGCACAACGCAGTCGATATTCCTGCCCGAAAAATAGAAGCGGGCGCAGTTTATGTAACGCTTTTGCCTGTCGGCGCGGACAGCCTCGTTGGGCTGTCCGAAGGAGTTGCCGGAGCGCGCTTTTACTTCGATAAACGCCACAATATCCCCCGACGAGGCGATTATATCGACTTCGCCGAAGGGACAACGGAAGTTGCGCGCAAGTATTTTATAGCCGTTTTTCTTTAAAAATTTTGCCGCCTTGCGTTCTCCCGAAAAGCCGAAGCGCCGCTTTGCTCCCCTCACTGCCATTTTTTTGTAAAACTCCTGCGATGAATGGGGCACAGCCCCCTCTCCTTTATCGCCGCAATGTGCGCCGCCGTGCCGTAGCCGGCGTTGTGCTCGAACCCGTAACCGGGATACACCCCCGCATATTGCGCCATGAGCGCATCCCTCTCCACCTTGGCAATTATCGAAGCGGCGCCTATGCAATAGCACAGCGCGTCGCCCTTGACTATGCTCCTTTGCGGAATGTCTATATCGAGCGCCATGTTACCGTCGGTCAGCACAAAATCGGGGCGAATTGAAAGGCTTTGGACGGCGTTTTTCATGCACAGCCGCGTTGCCTGCAAAATGTTAATCTCGTCTATCACCTGCGGTTCGACGCGGCATATTGCCCAACTAACGGCATTTTGTTTTATGAGTTCGGCGAGCTTTTCACGCTTTTTTGCGGTGAGTTTTTTGCTGTCGTCCACGCCCTCGATAAAACTGCCCTCGGGCATGATTACCGCCGCGCACACGACGGGGCCTGCCAGCGGCCCGCGGCCGACTTCGTCCACGCCGCACACATATTTATAGCCGTCCGCATGAAGTTTGCTTTCGTAATATAGCTTATCCATTTTAAAATTCAAGGCCTTCGCAGTCTGAAAGGTCGTCGAGAGTGACCTTGCCTAAGCGCCCCTTGCGAAAGTCGTCTATCACGGCGCGTTCGGCGCGCTCGTAGTCGAAATCGCCCCCTCGCAGCATAAATCCGCGGCGGCGGCAGACGCCCTCCAACATTTCGAGCGGTTCGCCGACCTCTATGCCGTAGCGCTCCTTTATATTTTGGGGATATTTTTGCGCGAGCTCGGCGAGCAGGGCGAGGGCTATATCGTCGATATCGAGTATATCGTCGTTGAGCGACCCGACAAAGGCGAGGCGGACGGCGAGCTTTTGGTTTTCAAACGCGGGCGGAGTCGTGCCGGGGGTGTCGAGCAGTTCAAAGCCGTCGCACCTTATCCACTGCTTGCCGCGGGTCACGCCCGCCTTATCGCCCGTGGCGGCACGTTTTTCACGCGACAAAAGATTGATAACCGTGCTCTTGCCCGTGTTGGGCACGCCGCACACCATAAAGCGGAATATGCGGTTATAGCCCTTTGAAAGACTTTTTTGCTGTTTTTCGGCGATGAGCGAGGAGATTGCCCCCGCAATATCCCGCCGCGAATTGGCATTGACGGCATTGAGCTTAATGCAGGCGCCGCCCTTCTCGCGGATGAGTTTGACAAAGCCGTCGGTCTTGCCGTCGGCCAAGTCGCATTTATTGAGAACGTACAGAACGGGGCGGGATGCAAAGGTTTTTTTGAGATTTTTGTTGTATGACGAGGCGGGACAGCGCGCGTCGAGCACGTAAATTATGCCGTCGCACACGCCGACGCTCTCCTCCATCATTCTCATTGCCCTGGTCATATGACCGGGAAACCACTGTAAATGTTTCATGGTAGTATTTTAGCGCAAATTTTGCCTTGCGGAGCGAGGTCCGCAGTTATTTATTATTAACTTTTAATTATTAACTGAAAAAATAAATTGCGGGAGCAATTCATTTTTTCAACAGGTCGGGGCGGCGCTCCCCGGTTATGCGCTCGCTCTGCTCCCTGCGCCACTCGGCGACCTTTTGGTGATTGCCCGAAAGCAAAACCTCGGGCACGGCAACCCCGCGAAAGACGGCGGGGCGGGTGTATTGGGGGTATTCTAAAAGCCCGTCGGCAAAACTTTCGTCTACGAGCGAGCCGTCCGACAGCACCCCGTCGACATAGCGCGCCACGGCGTCGCACACGACCATGGCGGGCAGTTCGCCGCCCGTCAGAACATAGTCGCCTATCGAGATCTCCTCGTCGATAAACATGTCTATCGCGCGCTGGTCGACGCCCTCGTAATGCCCGCATAACAGCAGGATATGGTCGCACGAATTGAGTTCAAACGCCTTCTGCTGGGTGAAGATTGACCCCTTGGGCGACATGAAAATTCTGCGCGCCGAATGGTCGGGATCGACCGCCTCTATCGCCGAGGCAATGGGCTGGGGCATCATGACCATGCCCGCGCCGCCGCCGAAGGGATAGTCGTCGCACTTGAAGTGCTTTTTATCCTCGGTATAGTCGCGTATGTTCACGATGTCGATTTGCAGTTTTCCGCTGTCCGCCGCGCGACCTATTATGCTGAGTTTCAACGGCTCGAACATTTCGGGGAAGAGAGTGAGTATTGTAATTTTCATATTAATTCCGCCCCGTCGGGGCGCATAAACGAAGGGCGCGCGTACGCGAGTATGCAGCGCCCGCGCGCCTCTTTAAATCAGTCGTACATAGCCACTTCGTCGAAGCGCTTTTTGTTTACGGTAACTTTTTTTGCCTGCGTGTCAATATCCTCGATTACGCCATCCGCGGCAACGAAAGTTATGCGCTTTTCGCCGCTTTCAACGACGTAGATATCCGTCTTTGCGGGCGTTATATCGCATATAGTACCTAAGCTTTTGCCCTTTTCGGTCACCACCTCGCAGCCCAGAACGTCGACAAGGTAATAGGTATTTTCGGGCAAGGCGGGGGCGTCCTCGCGCAAAACCAAAACGTCCTTGCCGCGCAGAAGTTCGGCGGCGTTTCTGTCGGCGATGCCGCGCAGGGCAAGGTAGGCGCAGTCGCCCGCAGGGCGGACGGCGAGCACCTTGTATTCGACCCCGTCGATAAAAACTCTGCCGAACGAACGCATGTCCTCGGCGGTGTCGGTCAGGGTTTTAACCTTTATTTCGCCGCGTATGCCCTGCGGCTTTAAAACGGTTGCAACGGTTAATGTTTTATCCATAAATAATATTAACGAAAATTGTGCATTAGGGGCCATGCACCAATTTTCCGTTATCTGAGGAGCCGGCTCCTCTTTGCGCAATTTTGGTGTCGCCCTCTTATTATATAATCGCGCAAATTCACCACGGTGAGCTCGCTTGCGCGACTAAATGTGTCCGCTAGCGGGGAAATGAATTCCCCTTGCGACGTTAATTTATTTTTGAGCTATACTAAAGAAATATAAAGGAAAAGAGGCTATTTCGATTACATATTTTTTGCTGTCGCGGGGTGTTGCGCAGCGGACGAGGGTGCGCATAGCCTTGGCAATTTTGCCCTGCTTGCCGATTACCTTGCCCATGTCGCTTTCGGCGAGGAGTACGGTGACTTCGATTGCGTTTTCCTTTTCCTCGACCTTGTATTCGATTTCGTCTTTTTTGTCGGCAAACTGCTCGACGATGTATTTAATTAATTCTAACATAGTTTTCTCCGCGGCGCGTTTGTTCGGATTATTGCGCCTTTTTATTAATTGGTTGCGGAATATTCCGCATTTAGCGTCAAAGACGCATAATTTACGTTTGCAAGCGAAACCGCGCTTTCGCGCAGCAAGCCACAATTTGTTGCGGTCAGCAACCTCAGCACAGTGAATTGCCGCGATTATTTAATCGTGGGCTAAAACACATCGCGGCAAGAGCGCGTGGCGCTTAAATTAACGGCAAATTGGTGCGCGCGCAAGCGCACAATTTGCGTTAAAGTATTTACTTCTTCTTTTTCTTATTGTTGGTCTTGGGAGCCGAAAGCTTTGCGGGCTGTTCCATTGCGCCGACCTTTATGAGGTAGCTTCTTACCGTTTCGGTGGGCTGAACACCCTTTGCAAGCCAGCTTTTAGCCTTTTCAACGTCGATGTTGATTTCTGCGGGGTCTTTGAGGGGGTCAACATAACCGATTTTGTCGATATACTCGCCCGACTGCGCCTTTCTGGAATCGATTACGACGATTCTGTAGAAGGGTGACTTTTTGTCGCCCATTCTTGTAAGTCTCATTTTAACTGCCATGATAAATCTCCTGTTTATATAAAAATTTAAATATTAGTTTATTAAGAATGAATTGAACGCCTTTGGCGTTCATGAATTCTCGAAGGCTATGCCTTCTCCATGAATTGCCGCCTCAACGCCCCACATTGATTAAGTTTATCTAAAGCGGCATGAATTGCAAGCATTGCTTGCATCGTGGTAAAAAGTATTTTAAACAACTATTCACCTTAACGCACACTTTAGTGTGCAATTCATGCGCTCATGTGATAACATGATAAGTAAAATGCGACGAGTTGGGAGCGCAATTCATGAAAGTGTAGCTTTCAATTCATGCGTGCCCATACGCAATTCATCATATAAACGGCAATCTCTTTTTGCCGCCTTTGAGCTGCTTTATCAGCTGTTTTGTCTGGTCAAACTGCTTTAAAAGCTGATTTATCTCCTGCACGGTAGTGCCGGAACCCGCCGCTATACGCTTTTTTCGCGAAGAGTTTATAATCGAGGGATCGGTGCGCTCCTTTTTGGTCATCGAAAGGATTATCGCCTTGGTTCGCTCCAACTTGCCCTCGTCTATGTCGCCGTCCTTTACTTTACCCGCAAGCCCGGGCATCATGGATACAAGCGCCTGCGCGCCGCCCATTTTTTTCATGCTCTCGAACTGTTCGAGGTAATCCTCTAACGTGAACGAGTTTTCGAGCATCTTTTTCTGCATTTTTTTGGCTTGCTCTTCGGTAACCGCCTCCTGCGCCTTTTCGATGAGCGTCAAAACGTCGCCCATGCCGAGAATGCGCGAAGCCATTCTGTCGGGGTAAAAATATTCGAGGTCGGTAAGCTTTTCGCCCACGCCGATAAACTTTATGGGCTTGCCCGTGACCGCCTTTATGGAAAGGCAGGCGCCGCCGCGCGTGTCGCCGTCGAGCTTGGTTAAAACTATGCCCGTAACTTCGAGGCGCTCGTTAAAGGTTTTGGCGACGTTTACCGCAACCTGACCCATCATGGCGTCTACTGTCAAAAGAATTTCTGAAACTTCGACCGCCGCCTTTATGCGTTCAAGCTCCTGCATGAGCTTTTCGTCTATTTCAAGGCGCCCCGCCGTGTCGATAATAACCGTGTCGTAGCCCATAGAGCGGGCGTAATCGACGGCTTCCTTAGCCGTTTTGACGGGATCCTGCGTGCCCTTTTCAAACACCTCCACTCCCGCGTTTTTGCCGACGACTTTGAGCTGGGTAATTGCCGCGGGGCGATATATGTCGCCTGCAACGAGCAAAGGTTTTTTACCGCCCTTTTTAAGGAGCACGGCGAGTTTGCCGCACAGCGTGGTCTTGCCCGCGCCCTGCAAACCGCACATCATTATGACCGTGGGCGGCTTGGGCGCGACTATGAGTTTGGAGTTTGCCGAACCCATTAGCTCGATGAGTTCATCGTTTACGATTTTGATGACCTGCTGAGCGGGGTTGAGGCTCTTTAAAATTTCCTGACCGAGAGCTTTTTCCGAGACGTCGGCACAGAATTTTTTAGCGACCTGAATGTTGACGTCTGCCTCCAAAAGGGCGACGCGGACTTCGCGCATAGCCGTTTTGATTTCAAGCTCAGTCAGCCTGCCGTGCTTTGTCAGCTTTGAAAATATATGGTTTAATCTTTCGGATAAAGATGAGAATAATGCCATGGATTGACCCTGAGCGCACGGGATATCTGCTCCGCGTAATCGCTTTTCAAAATTTGTCTGAGTTTATCGATATCTGCGGCATATTCGGGGTGCAATGCCGTAAATTTGTCCGCCCACGCCGACGCTTCGGAAATTAAAAACGACGCGCGCAAATCGCTTTCGGCAAAGGCTTTTGCGTGGTGCAAAGTCTCCTCGAACCCTTCGAGCTGTTTTTTGCACTGCGAAAGGCACTCCGATACCGCCTGACGCGATATACCCTTCTGCTCGGCTATTTCCGAAACAGTAAGGTCGAGATTGAAAAACATATCCGTCATTTCGCGCTGGGTGTCCGTCAGCAGTCCGCCGTACAGATCCCACAGGCGCATAAACTCAATCTTATTCATAAAACATAGACATTATAACCTGAAAGCGCGGGCTTGTCAAGCAATTTAACTTGACAACACTGATAAAAAATCGGACAAAAATAACTTTTGAAAGTAACATAAAATGTTTTATATTATACATAAAAACGCAATGTGTTGCATAACATGTTAAGAAATTGACATTAATTACAGTGAGTGTTAAACTTAAATTCGACATTTCAGGATGTCCGGAGGATGAAAATGATGCGAAAAGTCATTAACGGCGTCGTATACGACACCGCAAATTCGACGGTAGACAAAAAGTTTACCTTCGGAGCCTACGGTTCGGACTGCGGGTACGAAGAAACCCTGTACATAACGGGCGAGGGAGAGTATTTTATTTACACTAACGGCGGAAAGGATTCAAAATATCCCGCAGCCGATATCTTCCCCATCGAACATGCGCAGGTGAAAGACTGGATTATGTCGCACTGAGCCGAGGAAAAACAGCGCGGCGGTCACAAATTTCGTGACCGCCGCGCTGTTTTTTAATTTTTTTGTCTGAAATGCACAAAAAAAGTTTATATATAATGTAAGTAAACAGGGAGGTCTACCCCATGGAAGAAGAAAAAACCAACAATCAGCCCGAGACAGCTCAGGACAGCAAAAAAGAAAGTAAGTTTTCGGGATTTATTAAAAAAGTAAGCAAGAAAATAGACGACGCCGCATACGATTCGCGGCTGGTAAACGATTTTGAAAAGAGCCACACTAAATATCAGGTGTTTACGGGAACGGGCATACTTTCGCCTAACCCCGAAATTTATGTTGAAGAACACCTCGACGGCGAAGAAAAATTCGTTATAATGCTGGGCGAAGATGACAACATAAAGCCCGGCTGCCTTATAAGAAGAGTCAACGACAAGCCGGTGTATAAAATTACAGCCGTCGAACCCGCCACCCTGACCGTGGTATTTGAGGGCAAATCCAACCAGAAAAATGCCCGCAAAATTGTTATCGGCGAGCAGGCGGAAAAGGTCGACGTTATAAAAGTAGGCGACGAGTTTTACAGAGTATAAGCGGGATGCCCCCGCTGCCGGGCAACGTTCCGTTGGCGGCGTGTCGCCGCTGCCATACTCCGCAATTGAGTGTTTCGCATTTTACAGCTCGTCTTGCGGACAGCAACGTTCCG
>ERZ1643251.4958-NODE-4958-length-11234-cov-4.634046_pt1 | contig 11234 bp, 10 predicted proteins | sample MGYA00579261_ERZ1643251 | MGnify/ENA primary metagenome ERZ1643251 (study PRJEB29033, sample SAMEA4952267) | chicken gut metagenome | biome: Broiler Chicken; feature: Gastrointestinal Tract; material: Caecum | place: Ireland | collected 2018 | study: Broiler... | reverse complement strand
TAATAAATTTTTCGTCTCTTTCTAATTCGTAAACAAAGTGAGAACGAACATTGGTACGAAATGTAAGCGCTGTATCATAGGTATAACCATATTTATAATGAAAATCATACAGAGGCATTATTTTCCCATCCAATTGATCATCTTTCGGAGTTTCACTATTTAGGATTTTACGATAATACAATATACCATGAACATTCAAGGGTAATGTTTCATAATCTTTTGCGATTCTTTTAAATACACCATCAAGAAAATAATCATCACTATCCATTTCGATCCAAATATCTCCGGTTACGTACTTTGCTAGATTGTTAATAGCGGCCATCTTACCAGCATTTTCTTGATAGTAATATTGAATGTTAATTTTTCCTTCTTTCATCCACGACGTAATGAGTTCTTCCGTATGATCCGTTGAACCATCATCCATAATCAACCATTCAAAATTCGAATAGTCTTCACTATTTCGAACTAAACTTTGATACAACTGAGGTAATAATTTCTCACGATTATAAGTCGCAGTTAAAATTGATATTTTCATATTAATCACCTAACAATTCTTTGATTTCTTCTATGATTTCTTCATTCGAAAATTCTTTTTTACGTCCTCTTTTTTTCGTACGTGTTAAAAACTCTTTCATTCCTTCATAAATACCGGCCTTGTCATTTGTGACAATCAATCCTTGATCATAATTAGTTAATACTTCACGAGCAGCCGTATCGGTAATTAAGATTGGTTTTTTTAGGACTTTTGCTTCTAATAAAACCATGGGATATCCTTCATAATAAGAAGCCAGTAAGAAGTAATCTGCTTTCTTCATATAAGGATATGGATTCTTCTTAGCGCCTAATAAAATAAAGGTATCTTCTACATGATGTTCTTTGATTTTTTGTTCCACTTTTTCTCTTAAAGGACCATCACCTACAATATAAATACGATGGTTATATTTTTCATCGATTAAACGTTTATGAACACCAACCAAACGTTCGACTGCTTTTTGTTCCGTTAAACGGGAAACTTGAACAAAACTTGGTAAATCTTCTTTGATTTCTTTTGCGTTTCCTTTCCCTGATTTTTCTAAAACAACCTCTTTATTAATATAATTATAAATGACATGTTTTTGACTCTTGTTTTCTGGATAAGCTTCCTTAAATTTTTCAAGATTATCTTTGGATACAAAAACTAAATCGTGATAATGTTCATACATTTTTTTGTTCATTTTATTTTTTAACTTCGCTTTATGTCCGGTTCCAAATACTGCTTTAATGTCATTATGAATCCAAACGATTTTTTTTGATGAACTAGGACTAGAAAATAACCAAGTCATAGGTCCTTCTAAGAAAGCAACTTCCACATCGTATTTTCCTTTGATCCAACGTTTATACATTTTTTCACGAAGAAAAGGAATCAGTAAGGAAAGGGATATTTTGTATTTTTGAATCTTATTCATCTTCTCCCTTGCTTGGGGATAAATGCTTTGTAAATGAACACGTTTAGAGACTTCTTTTTCAAAAGCTCCTCCACCATATAAGGTAAGGATGGTAATATCGTAATGTTCACATAATGCATTTGCAATATCCACTAAAACACGTTCTGCCCCTCCTAATGTAAGACCAGTAATTCCAAAAACTATTTTTTTCATACTTCTTTCTCCTTTTCTTCAATAAATAATAGAAATAAGACCACAACTACCAACATCGATGGAACATAAAAGTAGACATATCCTGTGAGACAAGATAGAACAACACTCAGTCCCATTCCTCCTAAATACATCATATAATCAATAGAAACTTTCATATGACATTTAAAGAAAGTATAAATACCTGAGATCATAAGGAATAGAAAAGGTCCTAAATAAAGAATGAATCCTACGATTCCAAAGTTATAAAAGAACGCTGGCACTTCCATTTCAAGTGTTAATTCCGGATAATTATTTAAGTATCCGGTTCCAAAAAGAACCGTAGAAACGGAAAGTTCTTCTTGATAGTAATAATGGTGATACAAAAGTTGTTGAACTCTACGATTACTATTGGATAGTTCAATATCATTTGCGGTTTGATACGTTTTTAATAAAGCTTGTTGTTGCTCCGGACTCATGGATATTGAAAGATCTTTCTCTTTGATCTCATACACAAACCTCGTAAGATCTCCGGTTAAATGCGTAACTTCTCCGGTCATAGGATCGATCATCGTATCCCCTACTTCTTTCAAATTTTGTCTTCTCTTCATGGCAGTACTTCCACCAATTCCTAGAGAAACAACTAAGAGTATTAAAACAACCAAGGATATACTGATTTGTTTTTTCGTAAGGTGAACATTCTTTCGAAAACGGTGAAACAAATAACAAAAGAAATATCGAAGAACTACTAAGATACTTCCGAATAAAGCCGTTCTGGTTCCAAATAAGAACATCAAATAAAATAAGAAGAAGGCAAGAAAAAGCCATACATACCATTTTTTCTTAAAGCTAAGAAATTCCGTAAACGTTGCCAGAAAACCTAATATTAATAAAGCGGATAAGCCATTCCCAGAAGCGTTCCATCCTTTAAATCCAACCCCATCTATATAAGTCGTACTAGAAGTACCCGTTAAAATAGATACATAAATAAGAACGATATAGATCACTAACATCCATAAAAGATAAGTGCGGATTTTAGGTATTCTTTCTTGTTTATAAAACCACCACAATACATACAATAAAGAAATCATATAAGAATAATTCAAAACATATTGAACTTCACTTAAAACACTTCCAGCATTAAAATCGGTATGGATATGAGAAAAAGTCCAACAATGACCCAACGCATAGAGACCATAAATGATTCCAATAACAAATAATGGTTTTCTCGTGTTTTTATCTTTTATAAAAATATAAAGGAGTAAACCACAAGGAATGAGGGGACGTAAAATCGTGGTGGGACTGATACTGGCATTTGGAAAAGATTCACGAAATAAGAAACTTACACTATCAAAAAAAGGAGTGAGTAACAAGAATAGATAAATGAAATATTCGGCTTTGAATTTCTTTATTCTCATTACTTCACCCTCTTTAACCATCGAAATAATTTGGCATAAATATGTAAGGTACGACGATTAATCGTACGATAATATCTATTTTTTAATGTTTTATCTTCTACTAAATATTTGTTATGACGCCAATCTGGAAAATAGTGCATGACTAAATCATAACCTTCATCTAAAATTTCTTTACGTAGTTTCGGATCTTCTACTTGAATCGTTCTTAGAAAAGAACTACCAAAGACAATTCGCAATACCGAATACTCTAATTGATTTTTATAGCGAAACATCAACTTATTTTGTTCATAATAAGTAATCGCATTTTTTAAGATTTGATAAATATCACGTACTTTTTCATTTTGCGTATTAGCAATCGAATTAGAACGTTGAACATAATGGACATAGGTTCCATGTACACTTTCAAAGTGTTCCATATGAGGAATTAGTTTGTAACACCAATCAACATCCTCATAACGTAATCCTTTCGAAAATTGAATACCCAATTTTTCAATCCATTCACGACGATATAACTTATTCCATGCGACCACACGAATATCGACAATCACTCTAGTCATATCATCTACTTTACTAATATCCACCACTTGTTTATCCGGATATTCCCAAATAAAATCGGTCTCTACGATATCTGCTTGAAAAGCCCCAATATCATCATGTGTTTTTTCATACATCTTTTCATATAAATCTAAATCGACATAATCATCACTATCTAAGAAAGCAAGATACTCACCCTTCGCATATTTCATCCCATAATTTCTAGCGTCACTAAGTCCGCCATTTTTCTTTTTGTGATAGGAAAATCTTGCATCTTCTTTCACAAATTTCTTGATAATTTTCGCACTTCCATCGGTACTTCCATCGTCAACAATAATAAATTCTAGATCTTTCATCGTCTGATTTTTCAGTGTAGTTAAACAACGTTCGACATAATCTTCTACATTATAGACAGGCACAATTACACTAATTTTAGGCATAATATCTCTCCTAGCGTATTTTTCTAGCTACTTTATAAATATACGTTTTCAAAAAGTGAGTAACCATCATTTTCTTTAAGAAACGTTTCCACGTATTGGATAAAAGATAGTTCCCAATATGACGTTTTTTTAATTCTTGAATATAAAAATCAACATAAGATTTAGGAACAATCATGGCTTTTTCTAATAGAATGTTGGCAATAAAACTACGATAAACTTTTTTCGTACTCTCACTTACTTGTTTATCTTTATTGATCCATGATTGTAACTGGTCAAAGTGATACAAACAATCATTCATACGTTTGACTAAATTTTCTTCACTTGGACTAGTCATAATACTGTTTTCACGAATTAAATAACGATATCCGTGATACGGAATAGATACAATGGTGTGTGCCTTTAGGAGTAAATATGGTGTTAATCCATAATCTTCATGTAGTTTTCCTTCCGCATACTTAAATTGATGTTTCGTAAAAAACTCTTTACGATAAGCATAACTCCACGCTGGTTCCACTAATGGATATTGAATTAATTTTAAAAATCCTTCTTCCCCACTACACACATCGAATACCGCATTCTCTAAATCCGTTGTTTTCTTCGTATATTGATTAATTTCTTTAATCCCAAAACGAATGACATCAATAGAATCGTTTTTTTCAATGACTTTATTTAACTCACGTAATAAATGAGGTTCAATTGTATCATCACTATCTACAAATAAAAGGTATTCACCACGAGCCTTTGTTACCCCATAATTTCTCGCACTCGATAGTCCCCCATTTCGTTTCTTAAACGAACGAATACGACGATCTTTTTTTTCAAATTCTTTAATAAAGTAATCAGAGTGATCTGGACTTCCATCATTCACGACAATGACTTCAAAATCCGTATAAGATTGTTTACAAATCGAATCTAGGCAATCACTAATATATTCTTCCACGTTATAAACGGGAACAATGATACTAAACTTTGGCATGTTCTCCTCCTATCATATATGGATAATCAATGGTTTCTAAATAAACTTTTTTACTTTTATGAAGTTCTTCTTTTGTACCGAAACATTTTACGGATAAATAATTTCCGGTATGTCCCATAAGATATCCATTCTTTTCGACTTCTGGTATAAATTCTAATTCTTTTCCTAAAAATTGTTTCATATACTCGATTTCTAATTCTTTAGAAACTTCTAATAAACGATGAACACGTTCTTTTTTGATGTTTTCTGGAACTTGATCTTCTAAGGAAGTCGCAATCGTTCCATCTCGTTTTGAAAAAGGAAAAACATGAATTTTAGAAAACTTCATTTTCTTTACATTACGAATCGTTTCCGCAAAATCTTCTTCCGTTTCCCCTGGAAATCCGACAATGACATCGGTAGTAATGGACATCTCTGGACGAATATCACGAATTTCTTTTAATTTATTCATAAAATCTTTGATGTCATACTTACGATGCATTCCTTCTAAGATCTTATCACATCCACTTTGTAAGGGAATGTGCATATGATCGACAAGAATGGGATATTTCTTCATCATTTCTAGTAAAGGTTCATTAATCTCATTCATTTCGATCGAAGAAATACGAATTCGTTCTAATCCTTCTACTTTACATAGTTCCTGAATTAACGTCGCAAGACTTTGATCCTTTAAATCACTTCCATAATGTCCTGTATGAATTCCCGTTAAAACAATTTCTTGATGTCCTTCTTTTACTAATTCTTGAACTTCATGCATAATATCTTCTTTGGGACGACTTCGAACAGGTCCTCTCGTATAAGGAATAATACAATACGTACAAAAATTTTCACAACCATCCTGTATTTTTACAAACGCACGTGTTTGATTAAAGTGCGTAAGATTCATCGTTTCAAAAGAACATTCTTTTAAGTCACGAATATCGATGATTGTTTTTCTCGTACGTAAGTATTCAGTCACATAAGAAACGATTTCGTTCTTTCCATAGTTTCCTAAGATAATACTAATTTCACCCAATTTTTGTAACGACTCGGATTCGTGTTGACTCATACAACCCACCACAGCTAAAACTTTAGGTTGTTCACGTAAAGAACAAGTATTAATGACAATGATATCAGCTTTTTCTTTCGGATGAACTTCACAATAGTGACTACGAAGAAATTGTTCACGCATCACATTGGATTCATACGTATTTACTTTGCATCCAAGGGTTATAATTTTAAAAGTCATGATGTTCCCCCTATCTATAATTGTTTTCGAAAATCTTTTAGTTCATTTAAAAATTGTTCATTGTGTGTATTTTCTTCCGTATCTAATACGGTAAGAACTTCCTCTTGTTCCTGATAAGCAGGAATGTGAGGATAATCACTCTTTTGTTCTTGACGTCCATATACCGGTGAGATAAACTCGGTATTTTGAAACTTTTTGTGTTCCTCACTAGGTTCTTCTTTCGTTTCTTCCACAACGACTCGTTTGGGAGAAGGTTGTTCTTGTAACATGGATAAAATAGGATCTTCACGTTTTTTAATTTCTTCATCATGAGCTTCTTTTAAAGAAAGAACTTCTTGTACGGAAATCGGACTTTGTTCTTGGGCACGTTCTTCATCTTCCGTAAAAGATTCTACTGCTTTCTTTAATTCTTTATAACTAATGATTGAAGTTTCCTCTTGTTCTTGTTCAAAATCAACAACTTCTTCTTTATTTTGTCCTTCTAAATCTTTTTGCATTTTTTCTAGCATAGCCGCAAGATCTACTTGTTCACGACGACGTTCATAAACTTCTGTCGTAGGTGTTTTTACCGGTTCTTCTTTTGGCGACTCTTCGACACGTTCTTTGACTTCACGAAGTAATTCTTCTTCATATTTTTTCTTTTGTTTTCGCACAAAAGAAAGATATGCAAGAAAACCAATTAATAAAAGAATTGCCAAAACTAATAAAATCATGATTGCCACCGTATCATTCATACTATCACTCCATATTTTCGTAAATTACCGCACTTAGGCAAAAGAGAGGGACGGTTTCTACACGAAGAATATTAGACCCAAGTGTGACCGCTTCAAAACCCATCTCTAAAAACGTGTTTTCTTCTTGTAAAGTAAAGCCTCCTTCAGGGCCTACTGCTATAAACATTTTATCATACTTAGAGTGGTTTTGCAAAAATAATTTGACATTATTTTTAGGTTCTCTCGTAGAACAAAGTATCTTCACACCTTCGATATTTTTTAAATCAGAAAGTGCATATACACCACGGATTTCTGGAATGGTTAAACGTTTACTTTGTTCACTTGCTTCTTTTACAATGGTAGACCATCGTTCCAACTTTTTATTTGTTTTTTTGTGATCCCACTTAACCACCGAACGAGTAGTATCGATAAACCAAATTTGATCTACTCCTAATTCCGTACTTTTTTGAAGAATATAATCTAATTTTTGTTCTTTCAATAAAGGAATTAATAAAACAATTTCTCCTCTTTTTTTTCTTTTTTCTTCTAACACTTTTTTGATTGTAGTTACCACTTGTTTTCCCATTTCTACAATCTCACATTCATACGCCACTTGATCATATACCACTTCTACATGATCGCCTACTTTCATTCGCATCACACGTGAAATATGAGGCGTATCTTTCTCATTTAAAAGTAAATAATTCCCTTGCTTTTCCTTTGTAAAATACCTCTGCACTTTCATCACCACTTTTATTATACATGATTATCGACAAGAACCGACAAATTTTATGAATATTTTGTGAAATCTTCCGTTTTGCCTTTACAATTAATATTTCCCGACATATACTTTTTTAATAGGGGGGATTAAAAAATGAAAACAAACGAAATGATTTCCATTCATGATTTTTTAAAATTATTGGATTTTTATAAACAAGAAATACAAGTAAAATATCAAGATATAGTAAATGAAAATGAACATATAGATAGTGTCAATGAGGCGATTGTAGAAGAAAATTTAGAGCCTGTACAAGAGAAGATTGAAGAAGCCAATATCGAGCTTGATAAAACAGAGCCTGTCGTTTTGACAGATTTAAGAGAACAAGATCCTTTTCAATTACGATTAGATATCAATGATACGGATGGGAATAGTGTTAGTATTTATAAAAGTAATGATGTAGTATCTACCTCTTCCGGGGTAGAAAGTAAAACCCATTTTTCGATGCAAGGAGATAATAAACTACTCTCTCAATTAGATACCAATCCCCAAATCAAACACTCTTTAAATCAATTATTGAGTGCGAAAAGTATTGATTTATTCTTTGATCGTAGTTATTTTGATATTGATGTTTCGGATAATGCCAATCAAACCAATTATATTCTACGCTTCAACTTACACAAGCAATATTTATTACAAAATGAAGAAACAAAGGATGATGAAATTAAGCAAGTGGAAATACAAAAGATCCCACATGCTTACTTAGATATTCTTACAATGCGAAAACAAGATCTACCAAATGTATTAAAACGTATTTATCCAAAATTTGAAAAAATGAATGAAAATGTACTACAAAAAACAAAATATCGTTTAAAATTGCTAAAGAAAAAGATTCTAGATTAACTAGGATCTTTTTGATTCTTAATTTTTTCCGTATTTTTAAAATTTAACTTGGCCACTTCTTTTAATTTTTCAAAACCGTATTTTTCAACAATTTGTCTTCCTACTTCATCCACTTTCACTCCCGCACCTTTTGGTAAAGAAATACCTAAACTTTGGCTTAACTTATCAAATTCTTTAATAAAAATATAACGACTAATTAAAGAGGCACACGCAACTGCCAATGATTTATCCTCACCCTTTGTTAAAAAGGTAATATTGCGTACTACTTCTGGAACTTTACGTAAATAATTAAAATAAATATACGATTTCGCAAACTCATCCACAATAACATATTCATAATTTACATTTTGTTTTGTCATTTTTAATAAAACTTTATTATGAAGAATGGCTTTAATCTTATTCATATTAATATCTTCACTATATTTTTCATTATACTCATGATTATTTAAAATCATACTTTGATAAGGAATCTTTTGAATGATTTTTGGAACAATTTCCATAATTTGCTCATCACTCATTTTTTTTGAATCTTTTACGCCTAATTCTTCTAAAAAAGGTATATTTTCTTTCGCAACAAAAGAAGCCGTTACAACAATTGGTCCAAAATAATCTCCTGTCCCTACTTCATCACTACCAATACTAGAAGAATGATAAATCTTAGGATCAACAAATGTTTCTTTCTTCTCTTTCTTTTTTTCTCCTGCCTTTTTCTCTTCTACTTTTTTTCCAGGGTTTAATTTTTGTTCCATTTGTTTCCACATAGCCGCATCAATATCCGCACTAATTCCTTGAAATACCACTTTCCCAGATTCATAAAGTGTAACTACTGTATCCGCTTCATCTGCTTGAAATACCGCATAAGGAGGCGTTTTAGGCCTTTTTTTATCTTGAAAATATTCAATCATTTTCTCTTGTGTATTTTTACTCACCTTTAATGTTATATTCATCTCATCACTTCCTAGAAAAATTATATCATGATCCCAAAAATAAAGCTAGTCTACACTAGCTTTGTAAAACATATTATCATAGATCTATGATAAGACAAAAGGTTCATCTGGGGTTCCAATTCCTGAGACAATTTCTACGTTGGATAAGAGATACACCACAGGGTGAGTATCATGTATAAAGCTTGCACCTTGTGAAAACACACAACCATCAGAGAATACAGCGAACACATTTTTATGATAAGATGTTAATGTCCAATGATAATCAACATATAACCAATTATTGGTAGAACAATCTTCTACATCAATCCAATTAAATAGAGGAATAGATAAACAACTACTTCGATTTGTTGTACTTCCACCACTCGTTGCGAATCCATAATCACTGGCATATATTAATCCTATACTTCCTGTCCATTCGGTTGAGTTTCCTTCAATTACATCTGTTCCTCGTTCTGCTTCATAAAACATTTGTGCCGTTACATCATCATCTGTTGTCGGTTGCCCTAATTTCCATGCATAAATACTGTCAATCTTTATTTGATCTTCTGAATTTATTGATCCATAATAATCATTATTTAAGTAAGTTTGTAAAGGAGAGGTACCCCAATCATTTTCACCATATGGATTTTGTTCATCTTCATCATCCCACTGCATTTCTCCAAATGATTCATTTCTAATAATTTTCAATTGTCCATCAAAGATTCCAATGATTCTCCATAATTCGTTGTTGAATTGGATATAGTTATCTGGGTCAGCTCCGATATATCGATATTCTCTTGGAGAATCTGATGTTGTTAGTTCTCTTTGATCATCTATGGCAAATAATCCTTCTGTTGGACTACTTGTGATATCTTCACTTACTGCATTATCAATTAAGTAATCTCCGGCATTACCTCCTGTTGTTGGAACATTTCCGGTATCTTGAACAAAGTTAATACTTAACGTTAAATCTTTATTCGTACTTGGAATAGAAGTTGATGTACTATCCCAATCAACTTTTACTTTGAATACTTTTGATTCGCTTGCTGGAAGTTTATCATTTACTGCAATGTCTTCAATACTGAATGTAATATCGGTTGGTTCTGTAGAGTTTGCTTCATCAATTCCATTAATACTTTCTACATAGGCATCAATCGTTCCTCTATTTTCTACCGTAATCAAATATTCACCATTTGAGCCTGGCTTACTTAAATCAATAGTAAAGGTTGCGGTAGTGGAATTTGTTATTTGTTTATTAATGGTTGTTGCTCCATTCATCGTTCCTTCTTGAATATCCGTAAATAAGATATTGAAATCAGATGTAATTCCTCCGGTTCCATTAATATTTAGTGTTTGACTTAGTACGGCGTAACCTACAGCTAGTCCAATAATTACCGCACATAAGGTTCCTATAATAATTCTTTGTTTTTGTCTCGTTCACATAGTATCCTCCTACTCTTATTCAATCATATAAGAAAAAGATAAAAAGTCAACATCGAATACCCCCCCCCATGCACTTATGTTTGCTAATATAAAATGACAATAAGCACTTTATTTTGTTATATTTCTGAAAAAGAAAGGTATGAGTTAGTTTTTTACACTCTTTGACAGTATTATAGTACATTCTTTTATTTATAACAATCGATTCGACAAAGAAAACTAAAAAGTAATTAGTAATGTTTTTTACTAATTACTTTTTTTGAGAATATTACAAATAGGAGCCAAAAAGGAATAAAGTATAAATAAATATACGTATAACGGAACA
>ERZ1643251.4957-NODE-4957-length-11235-cov-17.873882_pt1 | contig 11235 bp, 12 predicted proteins | sample MGYA00579261_ERZ1643251 | MGnify/ENA primary metagenome ERZ1643251 (study PRJEB29033, sample SAMEA4952267) | chicken gut metagenome | biome: Broiler Chicken; feature: Gastrointestinal Tract; material: Caecum | place: Ireland | collected 2018 | study: Broiler... | reverse complement strand
ATAGCAAACAAATAAAACAATGTCAACAGTTTTTCAAAAGATTTTATAAAAGTTTTAATTTTTTAAAAAGAAAAGAGGAGCTTAAATTTCTCCTCTATCTTTTTATTTTTGTAGTTCCTTTCCAACATATTTATGAGCTATATCAAGCAAAGTGTAACATTCTGGATTATAAGTATAATCTTCTCTAATAAATTCGTTTTTAAGCATCGCATCCGTAAAGCTTAAAAATTCCTCCCTTTGCTCTAATGTCAACTTTTTCCCTTCCTCAAACGGATTTTTAGAACCCTCAAATTGTTCTATGAAATCATAGCAATAAATTTGGTATTTAAAATCATCTTTGCCTTCATCAAGTGCCTTATTGATTGACTTAATTTCTCTTTCCTGCATTTCTCGACATAATTTTACCATTTTATCATAGAATTCTAGGTCACCTATAAGCCTCATATTCGGATCATAATATTTAACTTGCTCAGATTGATTGAAGTAAAATATTGGTTCGCCGTGAAGCATTTGGCTTTTTGCTGTTGTTCTTATATATGGCTCAGCATAATACATATGTTTTTCGTCAACGGCAAAAACTTGTTTTTTCTTTGGCATTTCTGGTGCTTCAACATACTCGCCCACATTATCATCATAATGTTTCTCACCATAAGCCAATTCAATATCGGAATATACTTTTACACCATTCCTAATTTCATATCTACTATTGGCATTTAATATTACAGCCAAAGGTCCATAGCTTAGTCCATTTCTTGCATCTAATTCAACAACACGAGGATCATCACCAAATTGAAATTTTGTCTTAGGTTTCCATGATAAAACATCATTTACACAAATCATATTTTTCTCCTTAAATTTATTATATCATATTCAACTTATTTTTTCAAGTATTTTACTGCTCGTTTAACTCATCTTGCAAGTTTTCCACAGTAAACATATTTTTAAATTCTTTATTCTTTTTAAACAAGGTGTCAAAAGAGCCTTCATCAACAATCTTCCCTTCCTCCAAGAAGAAGATATTGTCAACATTCTTTATTGTCGATAACCTATGCGCCACAATGACAATTGTGCTTTTCCCTTTTAGATTGTCAATGCACTTTTTAATATGCTCTTGCGCAAAGTTATCTAGCGAACTTGTGCTTTCATCAAAGATGATAATGCTTGTCTGTCTTAATAGCGCTCTTGCGATGGCGAGTCGTTGTCTTTGCCCGCCAGAGAGCTTTATACCACTTTCGCCCACCACCGTGTCAATGCCATTAGGAAGAGTATCAATAAATTCTTTAAGGTAACTATCTTTAATCGCCTTCTCAATTTCTTCATCTGTTGCATTCTCTTTTGCAAGAAGTAAATTTTCTTTAATTGACATGTCGAAGATGTATGGAAACTGATTGACAAGCGAAATACTCCTTCTTAGCGTATCTTTGTCCAAAGCTTTTATATCAACTCCATCTATAAGTACCTGACCGCCGTCCGCTTCAAGCATCTTAGAAATCAAACTTAAAATAGTCGATTTTCCGCTTCCACTTTTGCCAACAAAAGCAACTGTTGTATTTGGCTTAATGGTGAAGTTTATCTTATCAAGTACTTGCGTTTCGTTTTTGAGTGTTTTAGTGATCACCTTGGTTTTCTTGTCTTTTTTAAAATCATAGTCCTTATACTTAAATATTACATCTTTAAACACTATCTCGCCCTGAACTTTGTCAAGATGAACATTACCAAATTCTTCTATGCCATACTCATTATTTTCAAAAAGCTCTCTAATTCTTCCAAGTGAATTTTTAATTGAAGCAAAAATTTCGCTTAGATTTCCAAAATAAGTAGAAAAGCTCTTTATGCTACCACGATAAGAATATATAACCATGAAGATAGCTATTGTCACCAACCCCTTTTCCATTAGGACTATACCCAAAATCAAAGTGGCAATAATTAATGCTTCCTGAAAAGCAAACTTTATTGACCTTATCACCTGATTGTTATTTCTAAGTTTATAGTTTTCCTCTATGTTTTTATTTGTCTTGTCATTTACAACCTTATGCAATTTTTCTTCCAAGCCTGAGGTCTTAATATCTTTTTCACTTTTTATTGTTTCATTGACAATAGCAACAAGATTATCGTGCGCATCAAAAGCCTTTTTTTGATTTTTGCTGAATTTTTTAATGCGAATATAATCTATAATCATGGAAACTAAAACAATGAACAATATACAAAGGCCGATGATGTAGTTAAGCACAAATATGTAAACTATAACTGCTAAAATGGAAATCATGCTAGAAATATAGTCAACAATACTAACCATGTTATTGACAATTCTGTTAGGATCATTTACAATCCTTTCCATAAACTGCCCAGAACTATGATTGGAATAGGAACCTGAGTTAATCTTAAAGGATTGAGCCACGCAATCTAGACTCATGTCACCTATCATCCTCATGCCATATTTGTTATATAAAAAATTTAAAACGCTAGATAAGGAATAATGAAGAAGCGCAACGCCAATCAACACCAAAAATATCTTTATCGCACTATCATAACTAGATAAAGTTATATCTTCTATCGCCTCTGCCGATAAAATCGGTGTAAGCACAGATAGAGCAGTTAAAAGAATAAATACGAAGATATATAAAACAACAATACCTGAATATCTTTTTAAATATTTTGATAACTTAAAGTTGCTCTCGTTTTTCTTCATCCTCCCTCCCTTTTCAAATGATAATCATACAAAATTTTTAACCTTTTGTCAATAGTTAAATTGCATATAATTTTTACTTGAAAAATTAGAGTTTTTATGATATTATAATAAGTAGGAGTTTTTATGGACAATTTTGACAATGATATTAATAATTTGCAAACATTAGATTTTGAAAATCCACAGAAGTGGTTTGAGTATGCAAACACCTTATACCCATACTGCAAAACAAGCACCAGAAAATTAATTCGCCTTGCTGTGGAAAGAATAAACTCGTCCGAAATTCAAAGAATTTTAAACAGCAATTTAAATAAAATACAGTTTTCGAAATTTACAATTATGGTATATATAATAGTAAAAGTAACGCTCTAAACGACATAAGCGTCTTTACAACATCTGATTTAAATAGAGTTATTTATTTTGTATCTGAATTGAACAATCATGGCTACAACAACATAGTTTTACAAGATGGTATGTCTATAAAAAGAGTGATTGACGCAAATGAGCGCCTGCAAGTTTGGGCAGATACCATCAATAATGCAACTTTTAATTCTTCCCCGCTTAGCCCACTTGAAAAGTATCTTTTGGCATATAAATATGTTACAAGATTTATTTATAATGATGCTGAAAACAAAACAGTTTCAAGAAGAGTAAGTTCAATATTAAATAGCAACGGAAATAATATTGTCTGTCTTGGCTATGCCGCACTACTCTCCGAACTATGTAAAAAAATCGGCATTCCTTGCGCAATTCAATATCTTGATGATGCAACGGAAAAATATACAAGACACGCTAATGCCATGGTATATCTAAAAGATGAAAAATATCATATCAACGGAGCGTATATATCAGATCCTTGTTTTGACAGTAAACAACCAACTCGCGCGTCCAAACACATTCACGGCATGCTAAAACTAAATGACGCAGAAAAAATTTATAAAAACTTGAATATGGACATAGTAAAACCTGAGGAAACTTTCGGTATATTAACAACACTTCCAAAATATATTTCAGATTTAGAAACGAATTTGTCTAAACGCGAAAAAGAAGAAGTGGATGACATGTTTATAACTCAAAAAGATTTTTATATGCTAACAAACAACTCGTATGATATTGAAGATGTTTTGGTGGCAGATATGGTAGCAAATCATATACTGCATCCTGAGTTATCAACCGAACAACTTGGTAAATTAACAATGTCCGAGTTTACCGATGACAAAGGAAAAGTTCCATATTAAACGAACAAAAATATTAAGTTTTATAGCAAAAACTCTATCGCTTTGATAGAGTTTATTTTAAAAGATAGCAAATAAAAAACACACCATATTTGGTGTGCATAGCTTGGCTCCGGAGATAGGGTGAGAGCGAAACAAAAAAAACAAGCCTGTGTGCTTGTTTTTCGCTCGAACATCGTCAAAAACTGCACTACCTTTCACCTTTTGTCTTTCGCCAAAAGCTTTACCATTCGTTTGTTTTTTCCTCTTTCCCAAAAATACTAATGATTTTTGGGACACCCTATTATTATCGACACCCCGCCGGAACGGGCGAACCTACGACCTTGTGGTTGCGTCACAAACCGCGTTTCATTTCAAGTTTTGCCAAATAGCAAAACTCTTACCATTCACTTGTTTGTTCCTTTTCCCCAAAAGTACTTTATACTTTTGGGGACCCCATAAAAATACACGGTGGCTGTTAAGTTTTCTTCGAAAACACAGCGTTTCCAACGCTGTCCGCAAGGTCACAAACTTAATTAAAAAACACACCATATGTGGTGTGCATAGCTTGGCTCCCCAGATGTCTTCTCCCGTGTAACCGATATTCACGATAATATGTTCGCCAAATTTAATAATAGACGATATAAAGCAAGCAAGATTAAATATGATACAGAGATTTTAAGCGGAAATGAGAAATTATGGAAGTTCTTCACAGTTCGTAAGGTATTACCTAAAAATAGATTGCTTCATATTGAATTTGTTAAAAAGAGTTGTTTAGGAAATTTGAGTGTATAATTATATTGTAGTCGGTCGTATTAATTATAAATAATATTATAAAATGAAAAAATAACGATTTAATAACGATAATAAAATTATATACAGTTAATATGTAAAGATAAGAGAGAGAAGTCGGACCAACCTCGTTATTACTTGAAAAATTTATATTATCTTGATATAATGTATATGTCGAGAAGTTGGGGAAAATAAAGGAGGATAAGATTATTAAAAGTTGAAATACGAGTTAGCCAACTTTTCTCTTTATATTATAATTTATAATTAATATCATTTTAAATTTTAAAAGGAGAAAAGATAATGGCAAACATAAATTTTGAGATTACACAATATAAAAACGATGTAACCTCAATAAAAAGAGTTGGACACTTAAAAGGTTCCCAACACCTAAAAACAGTCAACCGCAAAGGTTGAACAAGAAGAGTTGTTAATGAAGAAATGCCGTTTATGACAACAAAGGAATACAAAACAAATCTTACAAATTATGCAGAGCGTATTGCTGATGTTGATTTACAAAAAGGTAAATTCAAAAAAATAACTTTAACTTCAAAAGATTTTATTGATTTTGATAATTTTGCTTATGAAGTCAAAAAGTTCATTACCAACTTTAAAAATAATTATGGCAAGATTGAATATATAGAAGCAATAGATTGCAATAAAGATTTTAATCATTTCCATTGTCATCTTGTTGCTATATTCTCTGAACTTGCCCCCGTTCTTAATCGTTCTTGGTTAAAAGAACATTGAGTGCACGGGAATATCAATATTCGTAATTCAAGAGATGGTGAAGAGTCTGACGATTTAGGCTATTTGACTAAATTTAAAGACAAAACCATTCAAGAAGAAAATCCAGAATACACAAAATTACCCCAGTTTGCCAAATTTATAAGAACAAGTAGAAATCTCCCACGAGTTGAAAAAACAACAAAAATTGTGGATAAGGATACTGCTATAAAGTTATTAAATAGTTCTGACAAATTGGGACGCGTTAACAGAAAGACACATATGTATAATAATAAAATTTATTTAGATAGTGCGTTTATTTATAATGTTAACACCGAACAATTTCTCGACAAAACCTTAGAAGATGAAAACATTCTTTTTGAAGATATCATTATTCCTGTTGAAAAGGTTTCACAAAATAAAACCAACTCACAATTAAAAGACGAAATTTCAACTTTTAATGAGAATGATTTATTTCAACAAGAAGACGATATTGACTATGGAGAAGATGTTTTCTAAGGTGGAGAGATAGGTCTATAAGAATCTATCTCTTTTATTTTTTTATTTTTCAGATTTTATCATTATTTATAATTAATAAGGAACTAAAAATGTGCTAAATTTATTGAACGAATAAAAATCTACCGAAATAAAAATTCCCCGCTATCCCTTATTTAATTTTTATAATTACATAAATAATTAAACCAAATGTATAAAGCGGGAAATAACACGATTTAAGGGGGTAATTCCAATATGTATGACGATAAGCCAAAAATGTTTGCGTGTGGTGCAAATGGTGGTCATCTTGAAAACGATGTCATTGAGATTATGAAAACAATGCAATATGAACTAAAAAAACGAGGTTATCAAGCGGTAGTTGTTGGGCTTATAAAAGATAAAAGTTTTGAAAATATAGACCTAACAAACATATTTAATTAATCTTCTTTTCTAAGTAATGTTGCAATGGCTAGTTTCTTTTCATTTGAAATGTTTTTCATTGAGTTTATAAGTTCCATATCTTGTTTATAGGTGTTTATATCGTGATAAAAAAATTGTTCTTCACTTATTCCACAAGCGTCTATAATATTTAAAAGAGCTTCAAGACTAGGCAAAAAGTCCTTTCCGTTTTCAAGCCTATTGATATAACCCTTATTCAGCCCAGCAAGTTCGGAAAGAGCTTTTGCTGAAAGCCTCGCATTATGTCTTGCTATTCCTATTCTCTCAATTATCTCTTCTCTACTTAACATAAAAACCTCAAATTTAATTTAATATTAATTAAATTATATGCGTTTTTATGTGGTAACTATACTCACACTCCAAATCAAAAATAAATTATTTACTACAATGTATACGATTTTGTTTGATTTTTGTCAAGTTTTATGTTAATATTTATTATTATATTGGGAGTGAGAGATGGAAGATTTAAAAGTTACCAAAGTTAAATTGAAAAAAGTTGCAAATGCTTGGGCTGAAATTGAAAGTTTGCAAGACACGACCATCTTTGATGTTACGGACAGTAAAGTAAATTGGAATAAAAAAATTGAACTAAGCGGAAATGAAGAACTCATAGATAAAAAACTTGGAGTGTTAGACGCAAAACCATTAAAAAAGTCACTGATAAAACCATTCCCTGCTGAACGTAAGTCTATTGTATTCGTTTTGGTTTTAGCAATTATATTTGGAACAATTTCTTTGGCGTTGAGTGCTGGATTTTTTATTGCAAATGTTTTTGAATGGCTATCTGGCTCTTTTTTAATAGCCTTTGTTCCATTATTTATAATAGTGGCAATAACTTTATTTCTTATGGCAAAACAAAAAATAAAAGTAGGCGAACAAAAATCTGCTATTTTCATAGTTGAATTAATTATCAATATATTTTGCTCGGTGTGCTGTTTAGTTTGTTTAATCATCTTTATCTTACCGTATACGGGTAATTTATCCAGAGCACTCCCACTTGCAATTTTAATGATTATTACTTATGCAATAACTTATACAGCGATTTATTTTGTTTGTAAAAACTATTATGAAAACAAAATGTCTATAAAAAATTTTAATAGTCAAAATGAAGAATATCAGCAAAATTTAATTTATAATGAACAAATTTATCCCCAAAAACTAAATGAATACGAAGAAAAAATCAAACAGTTAGATAAGTTACGTAAATCATATCTACAAAAAGTAAATCAAACCAATTTGCAAATAAGAAAATTATACAATCAAATTGAAGAAATTGATATAATCTCAGTTTCACAAGCGAAATATGCTGGGCAACTTTTAGATTATATTTACAAAGGTGCTGAAAGTATTAAAGAAGCGTTTGAAATGCTAGAAGCAGACAAAGAAAAACAAGAAAAAGTGATGGAGCTTTCTACATCAAAAAATCAAATAACAGTAAATGCAGACACATCAAATAGAAAACAAAGCAAATGGAAAAAACTTAGCAAGTTAGCAAAAGCAGCAATATTAGTCCCTATAATATATTTTATTCCAGCACTTGTAATTATAATTTTGGCTAGTGTTATCAAAACTCCAAGTATGGTTGCAATTTTGGCTACCTTACAATTAATAACATTCTGCTTTGCTGGTGGTGTATTTATTTTTGAAGCAATCGCTATTGGAATTTTGCTATACCGAAAACACAAAGATGACTTAGGTAATATTATAAATAAAAATAGTAGAAAATCTTGACCGCAAATAAGCGGTCTTTTTTGTCAATATATACAGTTTATTTGACTTTTTAATTTTTATTTTATATAATATATTTTGTAAAATTAAAGGGGTCAAATATGAGTTTTGAATTAGATAAACAAGAATACGAGAGCACCTTAAAAAACATTTTGAATAAGATAGGTGCTATTGAATATTGTGCTTGTGGTGCAGTTTGCCGACTAACTGGGAAATTAGATGAAGAGCAAACGGAAAAATTAGCAAGTGAACAATTAAAATCTATGGGCTTAGAACTTGATAAACAAGTTTTAAATAAAATTATAGACGAAACACCTTATTCAAATAAATGTCCTAAGTGCGAAAGTTTTGACGACTGATATTTTAATTTATATTTACAGAGATATGCGAGAGAAGTCTTTTGACTTCTCTTTTTTAAATTTTCATTTTTTATCATTATTTATAATTAATAAGTCCGCTAAATTATATATAGAGCGAAAACACGAAAGGAGAACGAATATGAGATTTAAAGTTGAAGATGAAAGGTTTGATTTATATAAAATTGTGGACAAAATGCAAATATTAACAAGCGAAGGGCTACAAGTATTATTTGAAATTAATAATTATGATAGTGATATGTTGATAGCAAACTTGTTATATAATTCGGCTATTGAAAAATATGGAACTATTTACAAAATTACAGATAAAGACAAGTTCATTCAAATAGTTTTAAATATGGGCTTTACCCTGTCTCCCACTTGTTATCCTATATTTGATACATTAAATAGTTAAAGCCCTAAATAGCCCGTATTTTGCGGGGTTTAACCTATAAATACTGAGAGAGCGACCATTTTTCAAGGTCGTTTTTTTGTTGCCTAAATAAAATGAACGGCAAAGGCTCGATTTTTGACTGTAAAATATATTAAAATTAATTAAAAGGAGAAAACGAATGGAGAAAAAGTTTAAAAATGCTCTAAAATTTGAAAGTGGTTTGACCGAATGTATAGCCGACTTATTAAAACCCAAAATACTTGCGTTTATTGAATATTGCATTGCAACGCACGACATAGAACTTTTAAATCAATTAATCGCATTATTAGACGAAAATAAGTTCTAGTTAAAAACGACTGTATAATATTATGAACGCAGAAAATTATTTTTGCGGAAATATGTATTTATTATAAATAATAATAAAAAAAGAAAAAGTAAGGAGATGATTTAAATGGATAAAATTAAATGCGTATTAAACAAAAAAACTCTTAAAGAGACAAAACGAGAATGAGTTAATAGCGAAGAAAATGTCAACTTGGCACCATTACTAAACTTGCTATACGAATTAATTAATGATAAAGGAGAAAATAAAGATGAGTAGAAATCAAATTTATGCAGTTGGTTATTGTAGATTTAGCAGTGATAACCAAAGAGAAGAAAGCATTGACGCACAAAAAAGAGCAATTAAAAAGTATGCCGAAGATAACGATATTATAATAAGTAAATGGTATGTGGACGAAGGCTTTTCAGCAACAAATGCAAGAAGACCAGAGTTTCAACAAATGATACAAGATAGCAAATACGGAGAATTTAACCTTGTTCTAGTTCATAAACTTGATAGGTTTGCACGAAATAAATATGATAGTGCATTTTATAAGCGAATGCTCAAAATGAATGGCGTAAAATTATATTCAGTTTTAGAAAGAATAGAAGATACGCCCGAGGGTGTAATTATGGAAAGTTTGCTTGAAGGTATTGCAGAATACTATTCAGCAAATCTTGCTCGTGAAACTATGAAAGGTTTAAAAGAGAACGCATATAAAGGAATGTGTTGTGGTGGTTTACCACCTTATGGTTATATGCGTGTGCCTAGAATTGTTAATGGCGAAATTATGTATAATAAAAAAGGTATGTCACTACACGATACCGTAATAGAGCCAACAAATGCCGAAGCGGTTAAATTAATGTTTAATATGACATTGCAAGGTAAAAAGCGAAGTGAGATAATAAATAAGTTAAATGAGTTAGGGTTCAAAGATTATAAAGGAAGACCTTTTAAAAACACCACTTCCATTGATAATATCTTGCGAAATGAAAGATACACAGGCACTTATGTTTTCAATAAATATCGTAAAAAACTCACATTAAATGGTGTAAGTAAAGAATTGAATGACGAAAGCGAAATAATAAGAATAAAGGGTGGCTTGCCACAAATTATATCGGAAGAAACATTTAATAATGTTCAAAAAATACTTGCACTGCGAGTTCATAAAACGCCAAGTAATGTGAAAGAGAACTATTTACTTGCTGGAAAAGTTATTTGTGGAGAATGTGGAAAAAGTTATCAAGGTTGGAAAAAGGAAACAAAAGCAAAAAAGCACGTATATTATAAATGTGTAGGAAACGGAAGATACCGCCACGATGTTCCAAAAGAAGATTATTGCAATAACACAGGTGTTAGAAGAGACGATTTAGAAGATTATGTTGTAAATGAGATTTTAAAGGTTTTATCAAGTGAAACGATAGTTGATGACCTATTTGAAGAATACCATAATTTTGTTATAGAGCATAAAGGGAACACAAAACTTATAAGCAATTTGCAAAGTAAAGTTGATAAAATTGAAATTCAAATGCAAAATGTTATAAATGTTATTGCCAATGGCGAATTTAATGACTTGTTAAGTAAAAAGTTAAAAGAGTTAGACAGCGAAAAGAAAGAAACCTTGAAAATAATTGAACAAGAAATCATCAACAATGCTAAAATTGAAATAGACAAAGACGAAGTGAAGAAGGCTTTTGTGAAAGCACAAAAAATTCTTGCAGATAAAAAGTCAGATTTTGATAAAAGGAAGATTATAGTCAATACATTCCTAAATAAAGTTGTAGTTTATAAAAATTATGTTGAAGTCTATATAAATGTAATTCCCGCAAAATTCTGCGGGAATTTTTCATTAGACATAAAATATAAAGACCTTGTAAAAAGTGGGAATAACAACGATTTAAGTGGTGATAATGCCAAGATAGACTTATTAATTATAAATAATAATATAAATAGAAAAATTGAAAGCGGAAATAATGAAAAAGATGCAGATAAGGTTACCTGCATCTCTTATAATGGCTCCGGAGATAGGATTCGAACCTACGACCTTGTGGTTAACAGCCACCTGC
>ERZ1643251.4956-NODE-4956-length-11236-cov-6.792147_pt1 | contig 11236 bp, 11 predicted proteins | sample MGYA00579261_ERZ1643251 | MGnify/ENA primary metagenome ERZ1643251 (study PRJEB29033, sample SAMEA4952267) | chicken gut metagenome | biome: Broiler Chicken; feature: Gastrointestinal Tract; material: Caecum | place: Ireland | collected 2018 | study: Broiler... | reverse complement strand
TATCATATCTAGCATATAAAGTATCCTGGGTAGAAACTTTGATAGTCGAATTACTCTTTATAGCATCAACTAATTCTGACAAATCTGACAACGAAGAAACTGTATAATTATCTTGCATTTCAAAAACAAATGTTGTATAACGAGTTATAGATTCATCTACCGCATTGCATTTAGCAGTAACAAGCAAGTTATTATCTTGGAAATCAATATTTAAAAGATCTTGAATATTAAATCTTGCAAATGCAATTGTTTTACCTTCTATAATTTCCTTTAAATCTGTTTTAATCTGCTCGTAATACATTTGGTCTAGGTTTTCACGCTCGCCGGTTATGGTGGAGATTTCACTGTTTGAATAATTTTCTCCGTCACCTAATGCTTGAACAGACATGGTATAAGAGTCGCCTTCGTCTATGGTTACTTCTAATTCTGTTGTGTCTGCTCCGTAATCTTTCGTCTGCCCATTTACCGTTACCCTATAACCTGAAGCGTTATCTACTTCGCTCCAAGATAAAAGATTTGTTTCTTGGTCGTATGTAACTGCTGGCGCTGCAAGCTGAACTACAACTGGAGTTGGGTCTGGTACTGGTATTGGATCTGGTGTTGGATCTGGTGTTGGTCTTGTTATAGTTGTTTCTGGATAAAACACTACATTAAAATCATCAGATACTGCATCTATTCCGAAAAACACACCAGCGCCCAAAGCTGTTAAACAGCCAACTACTGCTAATGCTTTTTTTACGCTAAATTTTGCCATAATTCACCCTCCGCAAAATTCTTTTCACTTAAAATATATCACACCTTGAAAAAATTTGCAATACATATTTTAATTCTTTTTTGTATGAGCGTGAAAAATAAGAGCAAATAAAAAGGCAAAACCAACCGCTGCCGCTATCCCACCCGCAACAGCTTCTAAACCACCAGTAAATGCGCCTATAAGTCCGCGAGCTTTCACGCCTGCAATAGCGCCCTTAGCAAGCGACGCTCCAAACCCTATAATTGGCACATTTATTCCCGCTTTAGCAAAATTTGAAATGGGCTCAAAAATGCCAACAGCTTCTAAAACAACTCCTATTAAAACAAATGTAACTAAAATGCGCGCAGAGGTGATGTTAGTACGAATAATTAACACTTGACCAAGCATACATATAAATCCGCCAATTAAAAATACCCATAAGTAATTTAAAAACATTTCCATGCATTAAATATTGCCATTTTTGAATATCTTAAACGTGAAAAATAGAAAGGCGCAAATTTTGGCTTATGCCAAAATTTAATGCCGCTTTAAGCGGCATTGCCCGCCCTTACGGGCGGGCTGCGCCTTTCGCTTCGCTATGCAATATTTTCAGAAACAGTAACTACATTAAAACCGTTTTCTTGATAAAAGTCTATAATATCTCCAAACACTTCTAATGTTTTTTCAGTTGGATGCATTAAAATTAAATCCCCGTTCTGCGGATTAGCCACCGCCCTATCGTATATAGTTTTAGCGACCTTGTCACGCCAATCTATAGTATCCTTAGTCCACATTATAGTTTGATAGCCATAAGTTTTTGCAACGTCTAACGTAGTTTGATTATACGCGCCGCTTGGCGGAGCAAACAAGTTCATTTCAACACCCGTTAACGCCTTCACAATTTCATGCGTCTGATAAATTTCTTGCTCGTTCTTTTCCTTAGAAATTTTGTCGTGGTCTTTATGATAGTAGCCGTGGTTTCCAAGCTCGTGTCCGCCATCTAAAATTTTTTTCATAAGCTCTTCATTGTTAGAAGCCCACATACCGCCTACAAAAAAAGTACATTTTGCATTCTTTTCTTTTAAAACATCAAGCATAGGTTCTAAATATTCCGTTCCCCAATAAACGTTAATCATTAAGCTAACGTTTTTATTTTCCGTGTTGCCATGATATATAGCAAAGCTATCCCCGCTAGAACTGAACACGTTTAGCACTCCGCCTGCATAAGTTAGCGCAAACACCCCCACAAGCATTAGCGAAATTACAACATTTGCAAATACATTTCTAAAACGCCTTGCCTTAGAATTTAAGCTACTATTGTTCTGATGCATTACAATTAATTTCATACTTTAAATTATGAAAACAAAAAGTTATTAATGCTAAAACACTTCAATTCTTAGAAATTTTTTTGAAAAAATTAAAAAATAGATAAAAATAACTTGCTTTTTGTAAAAAAATGTATATAATGTGAATATTAGTCAATTATTGGATTAAAAAATTGCATTATAATAATCATAGGGTTTACGAAATTCTGTAAATAAAAATAAGAGGTTATAAATATGGATTTAAAAGAATTTGGTCAAAAACTAGCAAAAATAAGACAAGAAAAAGGAATGTCAGCTTACGCCCTATCATTAAAAATTGAGAAGGATCCAAGTTACATTCACAAAGTAGAAAACGCAAAAATGAACATTTCGTTAACTTCATTATTTGCAATATGTAATGCATTAGAAATCACTCCTGACGTACTATTTGTAGCATAACTATTTAAAAACACTAGCACTGCAATTAAATTTGCAGTTTTTAGTTAAGCATTTTAAAAAATTAGTTTACAGCAAAAAACAACACTCTTGAAAATTCAAGAGTGTATTTTTTACTTTTATTTGAAAATTTTAAAGAATGGTTAGTAAGAAAAATAAACAAGCAGAGCAAGGCTCGACAAATGAGACTAGGCAGGCGCGTACCTACGTACGTAACTGTCTAGTCTCGTTTGGCAGTAACGCCGCTATGCGCCGTTTATTTTATTTACTAACAGCAACAAGTTTTAAGTCTACCCTACCCTTATTATCAATTTTAATAACTTCAACTTCTACTTCGTCGCCAATGTTTACAACGTCTTCTACTTTTTCTACACGTTTAGAAGAAAGTTTGCTAATGTGAATCATGCCTTCCTTTCCCGGAGCTATGTCCACAAAAGCACCGAAGTTCATTATTCTTGCAACTTTACCTGAGTAGATTTTTCCAACTTCTAGGTCTTCAGCTATATTTAAAATTATTTGTTTAGCTTTTTCTGCCATGTCGGAATCTGGTGTTGCTATGAACACTTGTCCATCGTCTTCTATATCAATCTTTACGCCGGTTTCTTCGATAATTTTGTTAATTGTCTTTCCGCCGGAACCAATAACATCTTTAATCTTATCCGGATTAATTGTAAAGGTTATAATTTTTGGTGCGTACTTAGATATTTCAGCACGTGGCTTGTCTATTACGGCAAGCATCTTGTCTAGAATGTAGAGCCTACCTTGACGAGCTTGTTCTAGGGCTGTTCTTAAAATATTTTCGTCTATGCCCTTAATTTTTATATCCATTTGAATAGCTGTAATACCCTTTGTTGTACCTGCAACCTTAAAGTCCATATCGCCAAGGAAATCTTCTAAGCCTTGGATATCGGATAGAACTGCTACTTTACCGCTTTCGTCGTCCTTGATTAAACCCATTGCAATTCCTGCAACCGGAGCTGTAATTTGAACGCCGCCGTCCATAAGTGCAAGTGTTGAACCGCAAACGCTTGCCATAGATGATGAGCCGTTTGAGCTTAAAACTTCACTTACAAGCCTTAATGCGTATGGGAACTCTTCTTCACTTGGAATAACTGGCTCTAACGCCCTTTCTGCAAGTGCGCCGTGGCCTATCTCTCTTCTTCCTGGGCTCTTTAATTGGCGAGCTTCCCCTGTTGAATATGGAGGCATATTGTAGTGGTGTACGTAGCGCTTTACTTCTTCGTCGTCTAAGCCTTCAAGTTTTTGAGCATCACTTATTGTGCCAAGTGTTAATGTTGTTAAAACTTGTGTTTGCCCACGTGTAAACACGCCAGTGCCGTGAACGCGTGGAAGCACGCCCGCATCGCACCAAATAGGACGAATATCCGTTAATTTTCTTCCGTCTGGACGTATGCCATTATTTAAGATTTTTGCTCTAACCTTTTCCTTTGTCATCTTATAGAGCACGTCGCCGATTTCCCTTTCTTTTTCTGGGAAGGTTTCAGCAAAATGTTCTTTTACGTCTTTATCTACTTCGTCTTGACGTGTTTGACGTTCTTGCCTATCAAAAGTGTCTAAGGCGTAGTCTAATTTTTCACTAGCATAAGCACGAACTGCTTCTTCTAGTTCCTTGTCTATTACATAGTACTCCACTTCTTTTGGAGCTTTGCCAATTTCTTCCTTTGCTTTTAATTGGAAGTCTACAAGCTTTTTAATAATGTCGTGCGCAAACATAATTCCGCCGAGCATTTCTTCTTCCGTAACTTCCTTAGCGCCAGCTTCAACCATTAAAACGGCGTCTCTAGTTCCGCTTACGGTTAAGCTCATTCTGCTCTTTTCGCGCTCTTCGTTATTTGGGTTGGCTATATATTTGCCATCTATAAGAGCTACGTTCACAGAGCCTGTTGGACCAGCAAAAGGTATGCCGGAAATAGTTAGCGCAAAACTAGAACCAAGCATTGCAAGTGGCTCAGGTGCTACGTCTGGGTCGATTGAAAGTGCTGTTGCTACAACGCTAACATCGTTAAAAAAGCCCTTTGGGAAAAGTGGACGAAGTGGTCTGTCTATTAATCTAGACGTTAAAATAGCCTTGTCGGAAGGTCTGCCTTCTCTCTTTTTAAAGCCGCCCGGGATTTTTCCAACGGAGTACATTTTTTCTTCAAAATCTACGCCAAGTGGGAAAAAGTCTATGCCCGGACGTGGCTGTTCTGCCATGGTAACGTTTACCATAATTACGGTTTCACCGCATTTTACCCAGCAGGTGCCGTCTGCTTGCTCGCAGTACCTGCCCGTTTCAACGGTAACCTTTTTACCGCCAATTTCTGTTTCAAAAATATGATTTTCCATAAAATCTCCTAATTTAATTTATCACCCTGCCTTGAAACCGCGAAAGTTAAGCACGCATAACTCTATGCGTTTACTGTAAAACGCCTAAAAACAGTCAACTCCTGCTTTTAGGCATAATGCATATTTATCTTATATTTAAAGATTTTTTAAGTTCACGGTAAGCTTCAATATCTTTCTTTTCAAGATATTTTAAAAGCCCTTTTCTTCTACCAACAAGCTGTAAAAGGCCGCGTCTTGAGTGGTTATCGTTTGGGTTAGCCTTTAAGTGTTCTGTTAAGTGATTAATTCTTTCAGTAAGAAGAGCCACTTGAACGTTTACAGAACCTGTATCGTTTTCAGACTGCTTGTAAGATTCGATAATTTCCTTTTTTTCTTTCATGAAACATTCTCCTTTTATAGTTTAGACCCTAAAAACCGAGTAAGCCGTTCAGAGAACACTTAAATTGCGAGCAAACTCAGCTTAAAGCCAAAGGTATAATAGCATATAAAAATAAATTTGTAAAGTGAAAAAGTTAAAAGAGTAAAAGATTTTTATAGTAAATTTTATATAATAAAAAGAAGCTGCTATCCAGCTTCCATTTTAATTACATATGTTTTCTTGCTTTCTTTCTAGCGGCTTCACGTTTTTTCTTCTTGGCAACACTTGGCTTGTCGTATGCTTCTTTTTTTCTGATGTCACCTATTATGCCGTCTTTTTGACACTTTCTTTTAAAACGTTTAAGTGCGCTCTCTAAGCTTTCATTTTCGCCAACCTTAACTGTGGTCATTCTTGTTTTCACCGCCTTTTAGTTTTATATTTTGCTTTTATGGTGCGTCGGGAAGTTTTTCTCCCCCTAGTATATGAACGTGTAAGTGGTTTATCATTGGCCCGCCAGCTTCGCCTTGGTTCATAATTAATCTAAAACCGTTTTCAAAGCCAAGTTCTTTTATTAGGCTTGGAAGCTTTTTTATAATATTTCCAAGGTTTGCTGCATCTTCGGGCTTTTGGTCTTCAAAATGTTCGTAATGAACTTTTGGAATTATTAAATAATGTTTTTTTGCTTTGTGGCTTATATCGTCTATTATTATAAAGTTTTCGTCTTCATAATGCTTAGTAGACGGGATTTTGCCAGCAATTATATCACAAAATACACACATCTTTAATTAGCCTTTTTTTCTTTTTTCTCTGTTTCTATAACTTTCTTTCCGTCGTACATTCCGCAAGCTTTGCAAACTTTGTGTGGAGCTTTAAGCTCGTGGCAATGTGGACACTCAACAAGTGTAACAGTGCCAGCCTTATAATTTGCGGAATTCCTGCTATTTCTTCTAGCTTTGGAAATTTTACCCTTTGGTACTGCCATTTTATCAACTCCTTTCTGTATAAATTAGCCAAAAAATTATTCTTGGTCCGAGTCGGAGGAAATAACTTCTCCTCTCATAATCTCGTCGGCTGCTAGGCTGATAGCTTTTTTATCGCTCTTTTCAATTTCAGCTGGAATACGTTTTTCAAGCTCTTTTGCGCGCTTAGAAAGAACGCAACTAAGCTTATATTTATTCCCGCCAAATTTACCTGCAAGCTCGTCGATTGGTGGTTCAATCATTGCCATACTATTAACACCTCGCTTTTTAACCAAGAGATTATATCATAACTTTTTTATTTTGTGAACACTTTTTTAAAATTTTTTTAGAATTTTTTAATTTTGCCCGTCTAAAACTCTATAAAACTCTTCTTCTTCCATAACTTTAACGCCAAGAGTTTGCGCTTTGGCAAGTTTACTACCCGCACTTTCGCCCGCAAGAACTAAGTCCGTGTTTTTAGATACACTTCCCACAACCTGAGCGCCAAAGCTTTCAAGAAGAGCTGTAAGTTCCACTCTTCCAAACCTTTCAAAAGTGCCTGTTATCACAACTTTTTTATTTGTGAATTCGTTTTCCTTTATCTCTTCCCTATAATTTTCAACTTTTACAAAGTTTAATAGTTTATCTAGTTCTTCAACGTTATCTTCATTATGGAAATAGTCAAAAATATTCTTTGCTATAACTTCCCCTATGTTAAACACGGAAAGAATATCTTCAAAACTTGCATTTCTTAAATTTTCTAAATTCCCAAACTTTTTAGCTAAATCCTTTGCCGTTTTAACGCCCACGCCTTCTATTCCAAGTGCATAAATAAACTTTGGAAGCGTGGCGTTTTTAGAGCTATTTATAGCGTTTAATAAATTATCCGCCTTTTTATCCTTAAAATTTTCTAATTTTAAAACATCTTCACGCGTGAGAGTGTATAGCTCGTGAAATTTTTTAACTCCTAATTTTTCATATAAATCGCCCGCCGTCATTATGCTAAAACCGTCTATATCCATGGCTTCACGCGAAGCAAAATTAGTTAGCCTATCTATAATTTGCTCTGGGCAGGAACTAGAATTTGGGCAGAAAATGTTAGCACCGTTTTCTATTAGCTCTGCCCCACAACTTGGGCAACGTGTGGGCGCTGTTATTTCCTTAGAATTTGGCATATCTTCGGCAAGGCCGAGTATTTCCGGAATAACTTCGTTGCTGCGCCTTACAAACACACGGCTACCTATTTTTACCTTCTTTCTTTCTATGTCGCCCATATTGTTTAGCGTTGCCCTTCTTACGCTTGCACCAGCTAAATTTACTGGGTCTATTATGGCAATTGGCGTAAGTTTGCCCGTTCTACCCACTTGCCAAACTACGTCTTCTAGCGTTGTGGAAAGCTCTTCCGCTGGAAATTTAAAGGCTATTGCCCACTTTGGAAACTTTGCCGTGTAACCGAACTCGTCGCGATGGCTAACTTCGTTTAACTTTATTACAACGCCGTCCATTAAAATGTCCAAACTCTTCTTTATATTTCCTATATGCTCTATTTGCTGCCAAATTTCTTGAAAACTTGTGCAAATTTTAAAATAGTCGCCCGTTTTAAAGCCGTTTTCAACTAAAAAGTTGTGCATTTCTTCTTGCGTTTTAAAGGTTTTGCCGTCTATCTTTAAAATTTGATAGGAAAATAGGTCTAGTTTTCTCTTTGCTGTTTCCTTTGGGTCTAAATTTCTAATAGCGCCTGCAACGGCGTTTCGTGCGTTTTTTAAAGGCTCGGTGGACGTTTTATTATATTTTTCTAGGTTAGAAAGCGTTATCATGCCTTCGCCTTGAATTAAAAGCTCGTTTTTAAACGGTATTTTAAGCGGAATGCTTCTTATAGTTTTTGCCTGCTCTGTTACGTCTTCGCCTATTATGCCGTTGCCGCGAGTGGACGCTTCAACAAAAAAACCGTTTTGGTATTTACAAACTATTGTAAGCCCGTCGAACTTATATTCTACAGCAAAAGTAGCGGCTGGAAATACCTTTTTTATGCCGTCTACCCACTTTTCCAGCTCTTCTTTACTTTGGCACTTATCTAGGCTATAAAGTTGCACTTCGTGCCTATGCTTTTTAAAACCTTCTAGCACTTCTCCGCCTACGCGCTGCGTTGGAGAGTTTGGCAAAATTATACCCGTTTCCTTTTCAAGTTTTACTAGCTCGTCGTAAAGCTTATCGTATTCCGCATCGGAAATAGTTGGGTTATCAAGTACGTAATAGTTATAAATATGCTTGTCTAGTTCTTGCACAAGCTCTTGCATTCTGTCCATTTAATTCCCCTATTTTATTATTTTTAGCGGCGCAATTTCAAGTAGCAGCGTTTTTGTGCCAATGCCGTTAAAGGCAATGTCCGCACACTTACCGTCCGCCGTTATGCTTTGAATTGTTCCTATACCAAACTTGGTGTGAAGCACCATTTGACCAACTTTATATATGCTTGTATCCACTTTGGCTTTTGTAAACGTGGTGCTTTGTGAAGCGGTTGTTTTAAAAGCATTGATGTCGTGACTATAAGACGGCGTTTCGTGCCTTTCCGTAAAGTAAGAAGTTTTGGCCTTGACGTTCGTGTAGCCAAGTTCGCCTAGGAATCTACTTGGAATCATGTAGTCGCGCTTGCCGTAAATAAAGCGCGTTCTACAATTTGTTAAGAACAAATTCTCTTCCGCACGAGTGATGGCCACATACATAAGCCTGCGCTCTTCTTCCATGTCTGCATCGCTGCCTATCGCCCTAGATATTGGAAAAATCTTTTCTTCTAAGCCCACAACGAACACAACTTTAAACTCTAAGCCCTTCACTGCATGCACGGTGGCAACGGTTACGTTGTTACTTTCGTCATAACTATCGATATCGCTAACTAGTGACACGCTTTCTAGATATTCGCTTAGCCCGGAGCTTGGGTTTTTCTGCACAAAACTTTGAATTGAAGCAAGCAAAGAGTCTATATTCATGAGCTTATCTATATCTTCTTCATTTTTGCCTTGATAAGCAAGTTTTATTCCAAACTTTTCTATCACTTCGTTTGTAAACTCGTCGAGTGGCTCTAACTCGTAGGAAGATAGAAGGTCTTTGTAAATTCTTGCAAAGCCGGAAAATTTATTAATAAGCGAGCGTTCCGCCGTCAAGTTTTCTATGTTTAAACACGTTTCAAGAAGGGATTTTTTGTTATTTATTGCCACCTTTCTTAAACTTGCAATGGCGGAATCTCCAATGCCGCGCTTAGGAAAATTTATAACCCTTAAAAAAGCCTGTTCGTCCTTTGGGTTTACAAACAATCTTAAATATGAAAGCACGTTTTTAATTTCCGCCCTTTCATAGAATTTAAAGCCGCCGAAAATTTTGTGCGGAATATTATAAGCAAGCAAGCGCTCTTCAAATGGAAGCGTGAGCGCGTTAAGCCTTAAAAGTATGGCAAAATCCTTATAAGAATAGCCGTTGTTATTTACTAGCGAATAAATTGTTCTACTTACGTAGTCCGCTTCTTCCTGCTCGTCGTTAAGCTCCCGGCGAACTACTTCGTTGCCGTCGTCTTTTTCCGTCCAAAGATTTTTAAAATAGCGAGATTTATTGTTCTTTATTAATAAATTTGCCGTGTTCAATATGTTTTTGGTAGACCTATAATTTCTTTCAAGTTTGAACACTTGCACATTTTCGAAATTGTCTTTAAAGTGGTAAATGTTTTCAAAGTTTGCCCCGCGCCAAGAGTAAATACACTGGTCTTCGTCGCCCACAACAAATAGGTTTTTATGAACGCTTGCTAGCTTCTTTACTAGGTCGAACTGAATTTTGTTCGTGTCTTGAAATTCGTCTACTAAAATGTAGTGAAATCTATCAGCATAGTGCTGCAAAACTTCTGGGCACCTTTCAAAAAGCCTGTCCGTTAAAATAAGAAGGTCGTCGAAGTCCACCGCGTTATTTTCTCTTAAAATCTCTTCGTATCTAATTATTGCAGGAATAATTTCGTCTATGTTTCTATCGAATTCGTTCTCTTTTTTATAGGCGTTTAAATCGTTAAAATTATTTTTATAATTTGAAATATGAAAAGCTAAATTCTTTTTGAACTTATCGTCGTCCGTTCTGTCCATTTCCACTTGAATTTGCTTTATAACTTTATCCGTATCCGAATCCGAGTAGATTGTAAAGTTGTTATCGTAGCTAGAATCTAGGTTATGTATGTTTAGCCTTAAAATTTTTGCACACATAGAGTGGAAGGTGGAAATCCAAACGTTTTCCGCCCCCTGCACCATTCCAGCCACCCTTTCTCGCATTTCGTTTGCCGCCTTGTTTGTAAAGGTTATGGCAAGTATATTAAACGGGCTTACGCCCTTTTCCTTAATAAGATAAGCAATTCTATGAGTAAGCAGCCTAGTTTTACCGCTACCCGCGCCCGCCGTCACTAAAATAGCGCCGTCGGTAACGTAAAGCGCCTTTTTTTGTTCTTCGTTTAAACTATCAATATCGTAAGTCATGCTCCCATTTTAGCACAAAGCATTTTTAAATGCAAAGGAAAATAAATAAAACAGCAAAAGCTTTTACCTTTGCTGTTTTAGAATTGTAAAATAAAATTTCTTATTATTTTTGTTACGCTTGGAAATTTGTCCATCTCTCCATTATGTTATTGAGATTTTGAAAGCAGGACGCGCGCAGTAAGTATTATAGGGATAGGTGCCAATAGTGAGCTGGCCGGACGCATATGCATAGTTTCCTTCCAAGCTGCAGCTTGAACAAAAATGCAGGGTAAAGCGGCTAATATTTATATATTTTTACGAAATATCGTAAAGGTTTGCTAAATTTATAAAAAAATTTACGATTTTTTGCAAAAATACGAAAAAGCGTAAGGATAATTTTAAATAAATGGCTAAACTAATGGTATGGAAATCACAATTTCAGAAGCAATTAAAAAAAAGAATTAAAGAACTTATGAAAAGTTTGAATATCTCGGAAAATGAGCTCGCAACTCGCGCGGGCGTGACCACTTCTACATTAAATTCCTTTATGAAAAGTAAGGCTTCTAGTTGCACTATGAGCACTTTGGGAAAAATTT
>ERZ1643251.4954-NODE-4954-length-11238-cov-5.285076_pt1 | contig 11238 bp, 11 predicted proteins | sample MGYA00579261_ERZ1643251 | MGnify/ENA primary metagenome ERZ1643251 (study PRJEB29033, sample SAMEA4952267) | chicken gut metagenome | biome: Broiler Chicken; feature: Gastrointestinal Tract; material: Caecum | place: Ireland | collected 2018 | study: Broiler... | reverse complement strand
GGTTTTATAAGGTCTGCAAGCTATTTTTCTATTATGTAACTGTCAAACACCCGTACATTTCGTCCATATGGCATAAATGTGGTATACTCCATTACATGGAGATCATCAATGGAAGTCATCAAAGGAAAGGCGGGAATCCGGACAATGAAAAAAGAATTGGATTATTTTATGATAGACGGAGCAGTAGGCGGCAATCAGGAATGGTTTAAGAATGTGGTCATGTATATCGGCGGCTGCGCGGCGGCGACTGCCTGCGACTGCTGTATTTATCTTGCGCTGAGAAAGAGGAAGGCACATCTTTATCCGGGGGATGTACATTCCCTCACAAAGGAGGACTATATTGCATTTTCTCAGAAGATGAAACCGTATATCCGGCCCCGTGTGGGCGGAGTGAAGGAACTGTCCATGTTTACAGAAGGATTCGGCAGATATCTCGAAGACTGTGGGGAAGAGGGAATCGTACTGCCCCCTTTTTCCGGGGAAAGTAGCGTACAGGAGGCGGCGGCATTTATCAGGAAAAATATAGACGGCGGATATCCAGTGCCGTATCTTATGCTTAAGCATAAAAAGAGCCGGTATAAAGACTTTGTGTGGCACTGGTTTCTCTGCTATGGTTATGAGGACCGTGCGGACGGTATGTATATCACAGTCGCCACATATGGGGAGAAATACGTGTTTCCGCTCGGCGAACTGTGGGATACGGGGTATGAGGAAAAAGGCGGATTGATCGGACTGGTATGAGACGGGTTCCGGTGAAAGGAATCCGGGGAGAAAGATGTATGGAGACAGGATTGACGCATGCGGAGAAATCAGATACAATAAGCGTCGGTGTACAAGGGGCAATGCGCCCTTATACACTGACGCTATTGTAAGTGCAGAAACAAAAAGCAGAGAGGAGAAAGAAAATGGCAAATCCAGTTGTTACATTTGAGATGGAGAACGGCGATATCATGAAAGCGGAGCTGTATCCGGAGATTGCGCCGAACACAGTGAAGAATTTTATCTCCCTTATCAATAAGGGATTTTATGACGGGCTTATCTTTCACCGCGTGATCCGCGGTTTCATGATTCAGGGGGGATGCCCGGACGGAAATGGTATGGGCGGCCCGGGATATTCGATCAAAGGCGAGTTTGCGCAGAACGGATTCGCAAATGATCTGGCGCATGATCCCGGTGTGCTTTCCATGGCGCGCTCCATGCACCCGGACTCCGCGGGAAGCCAGTTTTTTATCATGCACGAGAAATCCCCGCATCTTGACGGGGCATACGCAGCTTTCGGTAAGATCACAGAGGGCATGGATGTGGTGAACAAGATCGCGGAGACGGACACAGATTACAGTGACCGTCCGCTGGATACACAGAGGATGAAAAAGGTGACCGTAGAGACATTCGGCGAGACATATGAGGAGCCGGAGAGAGTATAACGGAGCACCGGAATCTGACGATGATAGGCAGGATATCCATAGAATGATCCTGACAAATGAGGAGAAGCTATGACCGGAAAGAATCAGACGGAAAAGAAACAGAATCCGGCCGTTGTATGCGCGCTCGCCCTGCTGTGCTGTGCACTGTGGGGGAGCGCGTTTCCCTGTATCAAGCTGGGATACGCATGGCTGGATGTGGAAGGGACGGGAAGCCAGATCTTGTTCGCGGGATATCGGTTTTTCCTGTCGGGAATATTTACTTTTATAATAGGATGTGTTGTCGAAAGACGTTTTCTGACGTTGAGGAGTGACTCTCTTTGGCCGGTTTTTCGCCAAGGACTTTTGCAGACCACGCTGCAGTATGTCTTTTTCTATATCGGACTTGCTCATGCCACGGGTGCGAAAAGCTCCATTATCAACGCATCACAAGGCTTTGTGGCGATCATCGCGTCGCATTTTATGCTGAGATCCGAGAAAATGACATGGAAGAAAGCCGCCGGGTGTATCCTTGGCTTTGCCGGAGTCGTGGCAGTAAATCTCTCACCCGGAGCATGGGGCACGGGATTCAGCGCAGCGGGCGAGGGTATGATCCTCATATGTACCGTCGTCTACGGCATCAGTATGGTGACTTTGAAAATGATCTCGGACGCGGAGAGTCCCATGACGATCACCGCGTATCAGACCCTCATGGGCGGTGTGCTGCTCGTTGTCATCGGGATGGCGATGGGCGGTAATGTGACAGGTTTTGAGATGAAGAGCGTCCTTCTTCTTATATATATGGCGATTTTGTCCACCGCCGCGTTCAGCATATGGACGATACTGATGAAGTACAATCCGGTCGGCAAGGTGGCGGTCTATACGTTCACCATACCGATCTTCGGGGTCGCGCTCTCGGGGGTCATACTCGGTGAAAAAATATTTGAATTTAAAAATCTGATCGCGCTCCTGCTCGTAAGCGCGGGCATCGTGATCGTGAATAAACAGGAAAAAACAGCGTCGTCTACGCAAGGCGGTATTCCATGATGTAATCATCCATGATGAAGCCGCGCCCGATATCCGCTTCCTGTGTATCAATCGTCTCGAATCCGAGATGGCGGTACACGGCAAGCGTGTTGTCGTTGTATTTGTTGCAGGTGAGCCAGATGGCGGTATAGCCGCGATCCCTGCACAGTTCTTTTAAAAATGAGAAGGCCTTTGTCGCCAGATGGCGGCCGCGGGCTTCTTTTTTTATGTAAAGCTTGCTTAAGAACAGACGGTTATCCTCTCCCGCATGGATGCCCGTGTAGCCGCAGAACTCGCTGTTATCAAAAAGCTGGTAATACTCGTAACCCTCCGCGATCTGTTCCTTTAAGGCAGGATAGGACTGGAACTTCTCTACCATATAACCAACCTGTTCTTTCCCGATGATGGGAGTGAAGTGCTCGTTCCATATGATCTCGGCAAGGGATGCGATTTCCCGTACCTGTTCATCTGTGTCGGCTTTTTTTGTTGAAAAATCATTGTTCATGGGTGTTGTCTCCTTTCGATGCTTTGTTCAAGTATAGCATTTTCCGAAATGGATGGACAGAGTTTTTTATGCGGAAAAAGAATGGTTGTTAGCACTCTAATTAAAAGAGTGCTAATTTTCTATTGACTTTTAAATAACGCTGTACTAGAATATTTCATGGACGCAGGAATGTTTCGCGGCTAAGCAGAGAATACGGCGGGGGTTCCTGCGCATGGACGTATATTTACAGCCGGATTTAATGATTAATCACAGAAGGAGTGTTTATTATGGCAGTGAAAAAAGGAAACCTATCAATTGACAGTGAAAACATATTTCCTATTATAAAGAAGTGGGTCTATTCAGATCATGACATCTTCGCGCGTGAGCTGATCTCCAATGGATGTGACGCCATCACGAAGCTGAAGAAGCTGGACATGATGGGAGAGTATGAGCTTCCGGAAGGGTATAAGCCGAAGATTCAGGTCATCGTGAACCCGGAAGAGAAGACCATGAAGTTTATCGACAACGGTCTGGGTATGACAGCCGACGAGGTGGAAGAATATATCACACAGATCGCATTTTCAGGGGCAACACAGTTCCTTGAGAAATATAAGGACAAGACGACAGAGGACGATATGATCGGCCACTTCGGTCTTGGATTCTATTCTGCGTTTATGGTGGCGGACGAGGTGCAGATCGACACCCTTTCTTACAGAGAAGGCGCGACACCGGTACACTGGGCGAGCCAGGGCGGCACAGAGTATGAGATGCAGGACGGAAACCGCACAGAGGTGGGAACAGAGATCACCTTATTCTTAAATGAGGACAGCCTTGCGTTCGCAAATGAATACCGTGCGAGAGAGGTGCTGGAGAAATACTGCTCTTTCATGCCGGTAGAGATTTTCTTATCAAAGGCAAACGCGGAGCCGGAGTATGACACCATCGACGAGGATGATGTGCTTGAGACGGACGAGGTGGTAGAGCACATTACGGAGGAGCCGAAAGAGGGCGAGGAAGGCGAGCCGAAGAAGAAAGCGAAGATCGTGAGACGCCCGGTACCCTTAAGCGACACGCATCCGCTGTGGGGAAAGAACCCGAGCGAGTGTACGAAGGAAGAATATATCGAGTTCTACCGCAAGGTATTCATGGACTACAAGGAGCCGCTGTTCTGGATTCACCTGAACATGGACTATCCGTTTAATCTGAAAGGAATCCTGTATTTCCCGAAGATAAACACGGAGTATGAGTCCATTGAGGGAACGATCAAACTTTACAACAATCAGGTGTTTATCGCGGATAACATCAAAGAGGTGATCCCGGAGTTCCTGATGGTATTAAAAGGCGTCATTGACTGCCCGGATCTTCCTCTCAACGTTTCCAGAAGCGCGCTGCAGAACGACGGATTCGTCAATAAAGTGGCGGATTACATTTCCAAGAAGGTAGCGGATAAGCTTACGGGAATGTTCAAGACAGACCGCGAGAACTATGAGAAATACTGGGATGATATCAGTCCGTTCATCAAGTTCGGCTGCTTAAAAGACGAGAAGTTCGGCGAGAAGATGAAAGACTCCATGATCTTCAAGAATCTGGAGCACAAGTATCTGACACTGGAAGATATCATCGATGCAAATAAGCCTGCGAAAGATGCCGACAGTGCGGATGCCGAAATACAGGCTGACAGCGCGGTCGATAGCGCTGATAACGGGGATGGCGGAAGTGAAGCGGCGGAGAACGCTGATAATGGAAACGCCGAGGCAGAAACCTCTGCGGACTCCGGTGATGAGAATAAGGAAGAGGAAAAGACAAGCATTTACTATGTGACAGATGAGGTACAGCAGAGCCAGTATGTGAATATGTTCAAGGCTCAGGGACAGGACGCGATCATCCTGTCGCACAATATTGATTCCGCTTTCGTGACCTATCTGGAGCAGAAGCATCCTGATATGCAGTTCCTGAGAATCGACGCGGATGTGCACGAGTCACTGAAGGATGAAGTGGCAGAGGATGAGAAAGAAGCCTTCCAGAAGACGACGGACAGCCTTGTGGAGATTTTCCGCAAAGAGCTGGACAACGACAAGCTGGAAGTGAAGGTGGAGAAACTCAAAGACGATAAGGTGGCTTCTATGGCAGTACTCTCCGAGCAGGACAGACGTATGGCGGAGATGATGAAGATGTACAACATGGGAGGCATGGACACGTCGATGTTCGGAAGTCAGGCGACGCTCGTGCTCAACGCGAACCATCCGCTGGTACAGTTCCTTGTGGAGCACAAACGAAGCAAGAACGTGTCTGTCATCTGCAAACAGCTCTACGATCTTGCGATGCTGGCACATAAGCCGTTAAGTCCGGAAGAAATGACGGCGTTCGTGCAGAGAAGCAATGAGATCATGATGCTGCTGACAAAATAAAGGTCGAATTTGCCGGGGAGATAGAATATAACTGCGGGTCAACAGGTATCCTTCACAGACGCGTTTTCACTCGGGACGCGATGTAACGGTACATAGGCTCATAAAATACGTGAGCCAAGTGCCGACATCGCTTTACGGTCTGCTCAGGATACCTGTTGGCCCGCAGTCTTTCTATCCCTCCACAAATCGTGGTAAGGAAGTGGTGTCGAAATCGTGAAGTGCATCTAAATAACTAAGTCGGATTGTCGCGGGAAAAGATAAAATCGCCGCAGAATAAGTGTTCCGAGCGAGAGCATATTCACGAGGGACACTTTATTCGTGCGGCGGATGATCCTTCACCTCGACAAATCCGGATTTCACATCTTCTCAAACGCAATCTCTTTCTGCTTTAGAAACTTCTCCACCATCTCATCCCACGCGTGTTCCAGTGTCTTATCCATGGTAAAGCTTTTAAATGATGTACCGGTCACGCAGGAAAGCTTTGTCCCGTCGTAATGGATGTTCAGGTAAAGACCCTGAACTTCTGCCGGACGGACGGCGGGGGCGTTCTGCGAGGCCAGCTTCTCGATATTCTTTCGGGACAGGCTGAAGATAAAGCGGAAGCTTAAAGGCGTACGTTTCCCTTTGATGAGGGAGAAGCAGTATTCGCGCACGTTTTTCCACGGGGAATACTCGGGCAGCTCCGCGTCTGTGTCAAAGAAATCCTTCTGGATAAAGCCGTCGATCCTAAAGGTGTTAAACGTCACAATCTCCCCCTCGATAAAGGCAAAGCTGTCAAATGTGTCGAGAAGGAGAAGGTGGGACATGAATTCTTTTATACTTGGCAGGGAAAACGAGACCATATTATGCTCCTTTTGTATTCCGAAACTTTGAAGTAAGGGGGTGCTCCATTCATGTGCTGCCGACATTATACCATGTCCTTCGGACATGCTACGCTCCGCAGGATGCACACGGTTTGCAAAGGATTGCCGCCCCTTGGTCGGCCGCAAACCGGCGCGGGTATAATGTCTGCCGACATTATACCATAAAACAAGAGCGCCGTCATTGACTTTTATCAGCAAAAAAAGTATTATTATGTAAGTATTGTGGTGTATTATTGCTATGTGCACTGCTTTGTACGCTACAGTGCATGATTCATAGAGAGAGACAGTGATAGGATAATGAAAATAAACCAGAAGACAAAGAAGAAGCTCATCATCGGGATAGCCGCAGCGTTGGCGGTGATCGCGCTGATCCTTGCCATCCGGGGGGCAAGAGGGTTTTTTAGAGGAGAAATTGACACTTCGGCAGGTGTGGAATATATCAAAAAGGAAGAAGCAGGGGATATCAGCGCCATTGAGGCGAAGATTGAACTTTTGGAAAAGCAGGATGCAGGAGAGAGCGACGACAGAAGCGTAAAAGAAAAATTTTCAGGGGCAGTGGTGGTCGGCGATTCCATCACACAGGGTTTTTTGGAGTATGATATTCTTAATGCCTCAAGCGTGGCGGCAGAGATTGGCGTCCATCTGACACAGATGGACGGACTGATCGGCAAGGTAAAAGAGTTGAGTCCAAGCATCATTTTTCTGGCGCTGGGGTCTAATGATGTGATAGCGACAAATGGTGATACAGAGGAATTTACCGCTCAGTATCAGGATCTGATTTCCCGGCTTCAAAAAGAGGTTCCGGATGCCCATATTTTTGTGAACGCGATCTTCCCTGTTCAGGATAAAGCTATTGAAAAGGAGCCGGGACTTGCAAATATTGCGCAGTACAATTCTGCGCTCAAGGAGCTGTGCGACAGTAAAACGATCGGCTTTATCGACAATACAGAGATCGTGTCAGAAGAGTATTTCGAACAGGACGGCGTACATTTCAAGACGTCGTTTTATCCGATCTGGGCGGAGCGTATGGCGGAGGTGGCATCATTATGACAAGAGAGGGCATAAAGAAGGCCGGCATCATAAAATATATTGTGTCAGTGCTGATTGTGGCGTTTATCGTGGTGCTCATGCTGTACACGAGCGGGAGCAGCAAGTCGTTTGATGAGATAAAAAAGGCTGTTGTGCTCGCTCTTGACAAGAGCAATCTGCAGGAGCGGGATACGGCCTCGTTTAAGAGGGATACTGGACTTAATGCGGCGGACTATGCGGCGGTTATGTACTATGCCTCTGATTCGAATATTTCAGCGGAGGAAGTCCTGCTTATCGAGGTAAAAAGCAAAGGACAGATACAGGAAGTTACTCAGGCCGTTGAGGCCCGGATTGCCAGCCGGATCAATGATTTCGACGGGTATGCCCCGGAGGAAGTGAAGCTGCTCGAGGACGCGAAGATGAGTGTGAGGGGCGAATACATTTTCCTCGCGGTAGCTCCCAAAGCAGAAGAGTATCTGTCAGCTTTTCGGAATAGTCTGTAAAAGAGAGGAATATACCGGATGTTATTTAGCAGTATTACATTTTTGTTTTTGTTTCTGCCGGTCGTGCTGGCGGTTTATTATCTTCTTCCCGGGAGGGCGAAAAGCGTCTTCCTGCTCATAGCCAGTCTCATCTTTTATGCTTGGGGAGAGCCTGTCTATGTGGTGCTTATGATCCTTTCGATCCTCTTGAATTATTTCTGCGGCAGGGATATCAAGGCAAACGAGGACGATCCGGGGAAGGCAAAGTTCAATATGATTTTTGCCGTGGCGGCGAATCTTCTTATTTTAGGATTTTTTAAATATTACGGCTTTCTGCTGGATACGGTCAACGCCGTGTTTTCGGCGGATATCGCCTACAGAGAGCTCCCGCTCCCGGTGGGAATCTCTTTTTACACATTTCAGGCAATCTCTTATATTGTAGATATCTATCGCGGGAAAGCACAGCCGCAGAAAAATATTCTGTATTTTGCACTGTATATTACGATGTTTCCACAGTTGATTGCCGGGCCCATCGTCCGCTATGAAGACATCGAGCTGCAGTTAAAGCAGCGGCGGCTTTCTATGCAGCGCTTCGGTCAGGGAGCAATGTATTTTATCATCGGCCTCGCGAAGAAGGCTGTTATTGCGAACTCGGTGGGAGCGGTCTTTGAGCAGATCTCGGACATGCCTGCGGGCAGTCTGTCCGTACTGACCGCATGGCTGGGAGCGTTTTCCTATGCGTTCCAGATTTACTTTGACTTTAGCGGGTATTCGGATATGGCCATTGGTCTTGGCAAGATGTTCGGCTTTGAGTTTAAGAAGAACTTTGACTATCCGTACGTGTCGAAAAGCGTGACCGAGTTCTGGCGGAGATGGCATATTTCCCTGAGCACATGGTTCCGTGAGTATGTGTATATCCCGTTGGGCGGCAACCGGTGTTCTGCGCTTAGAAACATATGCAATCTGATGGTCGTGTGGACTTTGACAGGTATGTGGCACGGCGCTGCGTGGAACTTTATCGCTTGGGGTGTGTATTATGGCGTGATCCTTGTGATGGAGAAATATGTGTGGGGCGCTTCATTGGATGTTCTCCCGAATGTGGTAAAGCATATCTATACTGGCATCATGGTGCTGGTAGGGTGGGTGTTTTTCTTTAGTCCCAGCCTTGGATATACGCTGCGCTATCTGGGAGCCATGGTCGGCGGCGGAGCAGGGATTGTGGACAGGCAGGGAGCGTTCCTCCTTTTCGGCCACTGGCTGTTGTATCTGATCGCCGCGCTTGGTTCAACCGCTCTGGGGATGCGGATTGTGACTGCCCTGCCGCGCGTGATCCGTAATGGAAGGGCGAAGGCAGTTGTCTTTGCAGTCATTTATATGGGAATATTTGTGATATCCGTCTCGTTCCTCGTGACAGATACATTCAACCCCTTCTTATATTTCAGATTTTAGGTGAAGCTATGGATAAGAGAAAAAGAAAAGGGCGCACAGAGGGCCTGATCGGAAAAATATTTATATTGTGCCTTTTCCTTGTGATGGCTGTAAACTTTATTGTTCCTGACAAGGAGAAGTCTGATGAGGAGAACCGGGTGCTGGAATCAATGCCGAAGTTAAGTCTGGCGTCGATCACAACGGGAGATTTTATGGAGCAGTGGGAAGCCTACATGAGCGATCAGTTTGTGGGGAGAAACGTGTGGCGTAAGCTTAAGGTCGGACTTGACCGTCTGGGCGGCAGCAGTATGGAAAACGGCGTCTTTATTGGCAAAGACGGGCAGCTCCTTGAAGATATCGCACTGCCTGATGATGGTCAGTACTCGGAGAATATTCAAGCAGTAAAGAGCTTTGCACAGACGTATTCGGATATACCTGTTACGGTTATGCTCGTTCCTGACGCCGCCAGCATATTGAGCGGCAGCCTGCCCTCATTTGCGTCGGTGGAGGATCAGAGGCAGATGTTCAGCATGGTGGAGCGCGGACTTGGGGATTCGGTCAACTGGGTAGATGTATACTCTATATTGAATAGCCGTAAGACAGAAAAGCTATACTATAAGACAGACCACCATTGGACGACACAGGGAGCGTTCTATGTATTCCGCGAGACGGCGGCAGGCTTTGGGATCGAGGGCGATGTGTCGGATGATTATGTGTCCTATACGGTGACAGACAGCTTCAATGGGGTACTGGCCGCCAAGAGCGGAGTAGGACTTAGTGAGAAGGAAAGCATTGAGATCTATGCTCCGGCGTCGGGGGACGACGATGTGGTCGTGAACTATGTGGATGAGGCGAGAAAAACTTCTTCATTATATGACTCCTCCAAGCTGGAGACGCGGGACAAATACGCGGTGTTCTTCGGGGGGAACACGTCTGTCATGGACATAAAGACCGTGTCTCCAAGCAGCAAGAGGCTTCTTGTGGTGAAGGACTCCTTTGCCAACTGTTTTATCCCGTTCCTGACGCCGTATTACAGGGAGATCGTTGTTGTGGATCCAAGATATTACAGCGGAACGATGAAGGACATCATGGATACGTACAGGATCACAGACGCATTAATTATGTACAGCGGCAATACATTTGTGACGGACAATCATATCAGCGGAGTATTTACAGGTGAGTAATCGGATCAGAGAAGAATTTTTACAAAAGAAAGAGCCAATAAGGCTGAATAAGTATTTAAGTGAGGCGGGCGTGTGTTCCAGAAGGGAGGCGGACCGCCTCATTGAGAACGGGCGTGTGACCGTGGACGGCAAAGCTGCGCAGACCGGGATGAGGATCACGCCCGGCCAAGTGGTGCGCATCGGCGGAAAAATTGTCTCAAAGCAGGATGAGATGATCGTGCTGGCGGTGAACAAGCCAAGAGGCATCGTCTGTACCGAAGAGAAACGGGAGCGGAACAGCATCGTGCGTTTTCTTGATTATCCGGTGCGGGTCACTTATGTGGGCAGGCTTGACAAGGATTCCCGGGGACTTCTCCTTATGACGAACAACGGGGATATCATCAACCGTATGATGCGCGCCGCCAACTGCCATGAGAAAGAGTATAAAGTAACAGTGGACAGGGAGATCACGGAAGATTTTTTACAGCGGATGTCAGAGGGCGTGGCGATACTTGATACGGTCACAAGGCCGTGCAAGGTTGAAAAACTGGGGAAATATACTTTCTCCATCATACTGACGCAGGGACTGAACCGCCAGATACGCAGGATGTGCGAGGCGCTCGGGTACGAGGTAAAGGATCTGGTGCGGGTACGTGTCATGAACATCCGTCTGGGCAGCTTAAAGGAAGGGCAGTACCGGAAACTGACGGATGAGGAATTGGATGAACTGTACGGGTTGATAAAGGATTCTCCCGGCGGGCCCTCAGAGAAGATATAGTATAAAATACGCGGCAAAGGGAAGGCAAAAAGGGAAGCAGAGAATAAAATGGGTGGATACGCATGGTATCCGTCGTAATCAGGAGGTCAGGATGGCAGATACGACAGTCAGTAAAATGCAGCGGATGCGGGAGCTGGTGGAGCTTCTGAACAGGGCGCGCCGCGCTTATGAGCAGGA
>ERZ1643251.4953-NODE-4953-length-11239-cov-5.148069_pt1 | contig 11239 bp, 11 predicted proteins | sample MGYA00579261_ERZ1643251 | MGnify/ENA primary metagenome ERZ1643251 (study PRJEB29033, sample SAMEA4952267) | chicken gut metagenome | biome: Broiler Chicken; feature: Gastrointestinal Tract; material: Caecum | place: Ireland | collected 2018 | study: Broiler... | reverse complement strand
TGTGCATGGTTGCCCTGCGTTTTTCTTCATCCTTCTGAATGTAGTAGCAGAACTGAGAATACATGAGAGGTTCTTCGCCATTCATACGGCATACCGTTTTAGAAAGAGGTGAAAAAGTTAAAGAACTTATCGAGGAAAAAGCAGCAAGAATGGCATTCGTAGATGGTATAGAAGATGCTTCAAATAATTCCAGTTATTATACAGAAAAAATGCATTTATTACCTAACTTTTGGGCGGATTCTGATAATTTTAAACGTTTTATTATGATGTTTAATAAAAACTTATTAATGGGTTCGGAAGCCAAAAGTATGTGTAAAAAATTTAATGGTATTCCTAGATGTTGTAGTGATTGTGAGAAATGTAGTGCTGAACATCATCCTTTTTCTATGCTCTATAAATTAGGATTATTAGGGCAAATTAAGCCTCATAATTGGAAAAATGATCTCGAACAAACATTTTTCCACTCTCGAGAAGTGACATATATAATAGGCGATAAACTTATACGTTTAAATTCCGATTATATTTATATGTTACACCCTGCATTAACTAAGAGTATTGAGCATTTAAACAAAAAGGTAAAACATTTTTCAGGTTTTATCATTGGAAAAGGGCTTTATGTTTCCAAAGATATAGTTACTAATTTACAAAATGATTTCAAACAAATGGGAAAAAGGGCTTATGATAAAAAATATTTTTATAATCCAAAATCTTAAAAAACATCCCCTTGCTGTAGGTAACAGATGAAAGAAATAGAGAGAGGAATACTGCGATTAGCCCCAGGCATCCTAAATACCAAGGAGAAACTGTTAGGGGGCTAATCGCCGTTCTCTATTATTTCCTTTCAGATTTTGTTGTACTCTGCTATCTTTTTAAGGCACAGAATAATAATCCTCTACTGGTTTTGATTCAATAAAATCCTTAATAATATCATGTTCTTTCCTATATTGTTCTAATTCTTCATCGTTTGCAGATTGTCGTGCTAAACGGACACCTGCGCCATATCCTATCCGGTGGACAGTCTGAGACATAAGGCGAGCTTTCGGATTTCTGCAATCCAGTAATAATAACTCTTTAAAGAAATGTTATGCTCTTCACACCAGGTCTGATTCGTCGGTCCAGAAGCTCTGCATTGACGGATTACCTTCACCCAGTATTGAAGTTTCACCTGTTTATCAGGGGTTAAAGAAGAAATGCCCATGAGTTCTATCCTTTTTCTGGATTTAAAGTTTTTAGAGTAACACCTAAAAACTCTAACCCTAAGTTTACAGGAAAACTCTAAAGATTTCGCTACACGTTCTTATTTGACGCTTACGAAGTATAGACTGGGATGAGAATATCCGTATGCTGGATCATCAGGATTTCTTCTGGCGGGCAGCAGGTAATCTAGTTTCCGTGGTTGCTCTGGGAACAGCGGTATTTCATTATCATAATCCGTTTCAGCGCCATTACCAGAAGCACAGGCAGGATGTAGAGGGAGATAGAAGTTATATATTCAGAAACGGAAAAAGGAATCTGATCTTCTGAGTGCAGAAGGAGGGAAATACATTATGAAAAAGCAATGGAAAGAGCCAAAGTTTGTGGTACAGCATTTTGTTCCAAACGAATATGTGTCAGCGTGCGGCACATTGGATAACGGAACCGTTCTTTATGCTGCAAATATTGAGATAGTAACAGCGTGGGAAAGAATTCCGGCGGGAATTCATAATTACATACAGGATGATATGCTCTTAAATCCTCATAAGATTTATAGGGGATCGTTCTACAGGGATAAGGAAATGAAGGAGCCCGACGCTACTGCGAACGGTCATGAGGAGTGGGAGGACTATGGACCTAAGGAATGTGTACGGGAAAACGACAAATCTCCCTGGGGATATCATTATCATTTTAAAGAAGTATCAAATCATTCTTAAGCCTGATTTGTTCTGAATGGAATGAATTGGCTGATGCGTATAATAAGTATGGTGAAGAATATGTACTTTTATTATGCTGCCGGGAAAAAGCTGAGTTCATTGTAGGGACAGCGCTTTGTGAGAAGAGAATCCGTCTGAGGTCTGAAGTATAAATATAGCAGCCTGCAGAATGAGCGAAATGCACAAAAAATCTATTTGCTGTTTTTGATCTTTGTGATATATGCTATTATAAATTACAATAGTATTTGTCAACTCTGATAAAATGTGGGAAAAAGGAGTGAAAAAGATGAAAAGAGCGAAAAGGTTACAAAGGATTTTGGCGTTGTCTTTGGCCTGCGGGCTGGTACTGCCGCCGGCTATGCCGTCGAACGTACATGCCGAGGATCGGCTCCCGGTCACGTTGTATGCGACGCCGGAGCAGGCGCTGGCAAGTTTTGATACTGATTCAGGAACGACGGACAAGACCGCCAAGAAAGTGATTTTCGGAAAAGATGCGTCGGGAGCTTCTTTGGAGTGGTATATCGCCGGGCAGGATCCGGCCGGAGGCGGCCTGGTACTGGTGAGTGCGGAACCATATGAAACGGCACAAATATTCAACAGTGAAGGACCGAATCGCCCCAAGGATTATATAAGTGATCCTGCCATACTGTATGAAAGCGGTGATCCTGCACAGGTATACTACAATCATTACGGGACAAGCGATATCCGTTCTGCACTCAATGGGGAAGAATCTTTATCCGTCCATTTTACCCAGACGGAACAGGATATGCTGATGGAAAGTACTGTCGGAACAACGGACACGCTGAACAGTGCTATATACAAAACTGTAGATAAAGTATATCTGCCGTCAGCAGGTGACCAGGAATTTCAGGATAAAGACAGGAACGGCCCTTTGACATTTCTTGTAGGGAGCTCTACAGAGGAAAATGCTTCCGGCTCCCTGGTATTTAGTTCGGATTACTGGCTCCCGCGGCCCCAGACATTTTATACAAGAAGTCCGCGCCCGACGATAGCATATCATGTTTTGACGGCGAGGTTTTTCGGAGAAAATCATGAGGTGGGGACCGCAGATCTCGATGATCCGGTCAACACAGTCGCTGTAATACAGATTGATTTAGATACGATCGACCACTTTGAAGCAGATTCCTCTGATGAGGCGTTTCGTATCGTATACAAGAATGAGATCCCGGAAGAGCCGGATCCGGAGAGCTTTGGAGAAGTGATCATCAATGATGCCGGAAATGCCATTGATATCAGAGGCATTACGGATGAGGTCACTTTATACGTTGAAAAGAATGGAAATACATACAGCAAGAGCATTTCTTCGGATATCAGTTATCCTTTGAATCTGTTGTCGTTTGACGGAACCTTTATCGAAAATCTGGACGGAGCTTCGGTCTATATTGAAAAAGACGGAGTGAAGGAATATGCAAGGCAGCGAGAGCCCGACGAATATGACAATGTATTAGTCACGAATGAAGAGGGTGCGGTTGTCAGTGTAACGGATAATAATCATGTACCAAATGACTCTTCACAAGGTCCTGCAGAATATGCATTTGATGATGATCGGTCTACGTTTTATCATACGGAGTGGAATCCGGAATATACCGTTTCAAAGGATCAGCCGGCAGTGGTGACCATTGAATTCAGCAAGGTAATGAAGGATATCCATCAGATGGCTTACCTGCAGAGAAGAGATGGAGGAAAGGGAAACTTCATTCATTTCCAGATCAATTATAAAGTAAATGAAGAGGATGAATGGACGCTGGCGCAGGACGTAACATTTGACGGGACAACAAATAGTGAAATGCGGTTTGCCGCATTTGACCCGATCGATGCGAAATATATCCAGCTGGTTGTTACAGAAGGCAGTGGGTCACATGCAGCGGCTTCTGAAATTGATTTTTTCAGAAAAGAAGACAAGAAATATGAAGAACTGGATACAGCTATTGAGAATGCGAAAAGCTTTATAGAAAATGCGGAGAATTACACAGAAGAAAGTATTTCAGAGATCCAGTCGGAGATTGAAAAGGCAGAGGCTGTAAGGAATAATCCGGATGCATCTTCGGAAGATATCCAGAGTGCCGCTAAGAGCCTGAACAGTGCCGTTGATCTGGCAGAGCCGGTCAATCTGGCAGAACTGCAGAAAGCTTATGACGAAGCGCGCAGGATACCGAATGACAACTATACCGGATCAACATGGGCGAATCTGCAGAACAGTCTGTCGGCAGCTACAGAGCTCCTCATCGGTTCAGGCAGAACCTATGAAAAGGTAGAAGCGGCCATACAGGCTATTGAAGACGCGGTTGCCGGCCTGAGATATAATCTTGACCTGTCAGCTCTTCGGGCGCTTGTAAATGAATGCTCTGATTTGCTCGAGGATGATTATGAGGCTGCGGAGTGGCCGGCGTTTACGGAAGCGCTGGAAGCGGCGCAGGCGATCCTGACCTCTGCGGAACAGATCACCCAGGAGCAGGTGGATGCGGCAAAAGAAGAACTTCAGAATGCAGAAGACAGCCTGAGGGCAAAATTTGATAAAACAGAATTACGTGATCTGATCGATCATTGTGATGAATATATGTTTACTGACCGCCAATATACCGAGGAGGCATATGACAATCTTCAGGAAGTATTGGATGAGGCGAAACTGGTTGAGCAGGATGCGGATACTACGCAGGAAGTGATCGATAAAGCAATCGAAGATCTGAAGGCTGCAGAAGAATACCTGCTGGCAAATAAGATACCCAGCGACATTAAATATCTGCTGCGGGATCTGCTGACAGAGATGGGAGAATTTATCGCTTCCGACGACAATGAAGCGCTGTATACGAGTGAGTCATGGAGTAACCTGGAGACGGTTTATACAGAGGCAAAAGAATACTATGACAGCTTAGGGCTTCCGCAGAATCCGATGCGCGAATTGTACAAGCACTATACGGCGCTCGTTGAAGCAAAAGAAGGACTGGAGCCCGAAAAAGAAACGGAGGAAATCTCCACGGCAGTCCTTGAGTACGCATTAACGCTTGCGGAGACGGCAGACATGGAAGGCGTACTTGATTCTGCAGCAGAGGTTTTCAACAACGCCAGAGCATCGGCACAGGATATTCTGGAAAGGGTGCAGGCAGGAGATGCGTCCGTCACTCAGGCTATGGTAGATGAGAGCTGGCAGAACCTGATCAAGGCAATGCAGTACCTGAGCTTTAAGCAGGGAGACAAGACGGACCTCCAGAAAGTCATCGATCTGGCGAACTCACTGGATCTGAGCCGGTATCTGGAGGAAGGACAGCAGGCGTTCAACGATGCGCTTACAGCGGCAGAAGCAGTGCTGGCGGACGGCGATGCAATGCAGGATGAGATAGATCAGGCCTGGAAAGCACTCCTGAAGGCTATGAGTGAGCTTCGTCTGAAACCGAGCAAAGATGCTCTGGAAGACCTGATCGCTTCAGCAGAAAGCCTGAATACAGAAGGCGCAGATGAAGAGACTGCTGCAATATTCCGCAGCGCGCTTGCAAGAGCAGTGAGCGTATTTGAAGATGAGCAGGCAACAGAAACTGAGGTGGCTTCGGCAGAGAAGGAGCTGCAGACAGCGATCGATCAGATGCTCGCTTCAACAGGCGGAAGTGCGCAGAATCCGTCTCAGACGGGCAGCTCAGATAAAAATACAGCCGGCAGCGTACAGGTGGGAACAGGAAATGCAAATTCCGGCGGAAGCCAGAACAGCGGATCAAACGGAAGCAAGACAGCCGCTTCGGGAAGCAAAGCGGTGAAGACAGGCGACAGCATGTTCTCGATCGCAGGAAGCACGGCAGTGATGGCGATGGCCGCGGCGGTGATCGTCCTTGGGAGGAGAAAACGCAGTATATGGTAGATCGTCAGTATGCATGGGAAGGGATGGATACTTTGTGTTTTAAAGGCTGGAGCTTGGCGGCTCCAGCCGGTTTTGTAGGAAAGTATACGGTAAACCAACAGTGGTCTGCGAGGAGATGGTAAAAGAAGGGATAGTACATGCAGTTGGGAATTTATCCGAAGAAGCGAATGTAATATATGGGAGGGTCACGGTATATGTATGAACTGAAAGTTGCATTTTCGGAAGATGATATTGAATTTCGAAAAGTATTGGAAGAACAGTTTGGAGCAGATTTGAAGTATGTTAGAGAAAGGGGATTTGATGGATGGGAATTCCTTCTTACGGTTGTGATTCCTGTGACAGAAGTAAGTATTGCTCTTGTACAGTTTGTTCTTGAGCATTTCCGGGATCATGATAAGGGGAAGAAAAGACTTATTATAGAAAAGGACGGAAAAATTGATTTGACAGGATATTCGGCGGAAGATTCTGAAAGAATCATCAGAGCATATTTTGAGAGTCAGAAGAAAGCAGATAATGAATAAAAACGCAGAGAATATATTTATTGAGCAGCTGGCCGCTGAGCTAGAACATATTGATTTATGCTTTGTATATAGTAGGCAGGCTCGCATCGCTGTCAGAATTGATAATGGTCAGTATACAATCATATGGGATGAATGTTACTGGAAATATTATAGAAAATATCTGATGGCGGTCGGAACTGCTCGAAAAAATAAAATGTCGGTCACTCGGGCCGTGATTGCGGTAATGGCAGAACATTTGAGCGAGAGGTTTTCACCATTTAAAGATTTAAGTGAGTTTCTGGGACAGATCGTATCTCAGTTTGGTATCGCTCCGGATTTGACGTCAGAAGAAACAGATATAACGGAGACCAGGATATTTATAGCCAAGATATTTTCTATTTTTCATGAGATAGCCCACATTCGGATCGCTCAAAAGGATACTGCTGCTCTGCGGACAAAAGATATTATTTTTCGTATGTTTTCAAATGTGCAAAAAGAGCATTTTGCACCGTTAGGTGAATGGGCAGATCTTCATTTCCGTATGGTTCAGGAGATTCTTGCAGGGAACTATAAAGAGATTCTGGAAGAGTTGATGGCAGATGTTTATGCTGCAGGAAAGATCGCCGTTTATCTGAAAGAAATATATGGTTACGTGGATTTCACGCTGCTTTGTGAATCAGTGGCTGGTATTGGGTACTTATCTGGATTTCAGAATCTGTTTAATGTGGTTACCAGATCATGGGATGGCCACTATACGGAAATAAGATTCGGTCTTGATCCACGCCCACGGGAAATCGACCCATATATCAATGAATTGGAAATTGTCAGAAACGGGCTTGGCCGGATCATGACAGTGACCCTGCTGCTGAGCCGGTTTGAACTCAGCGATCAGCAGCGTTTTGAGGTCTGGAAGTATCATGACGAGGAACATGTAAAAACTGCTGCTGCGGTGGACTGTCTGTCTTCAGAAGAGTTTATTTGCACAGCGATACAGGAGGCAAGGAAGTGACCACGATAGCAGTGGGGAATATGGGGATAAATTTGAAGTTACTGCAATACGGATAAGAGTAATTAGTCTGAAAAGAAAAGAGATAATGATGGGAATATTGGAAAATGTAGCATTGGTCAATGGAATTTCATTAACAATATCAGTTCTTATCCCGATATTAGTTATGGTTTGGACTCTTCGCTCAGAAAATAAGAGGTTCAAGAGACAGATGGAAGAAGCAGAGAAAGAATTCAATAAAACTTTGCAGACTGAAATGGAGCATTACTTGGGAAATATGCAATTACAGAAGGAAAATAGCAGAGTCTCTCAACTTCCGTTTCTCTTTTTGGATCCAAATATAAAATTAGACGAGAGAAGGGAAAGGATTATATTTCCATTGAAGATTTGCAACAAAGGAAACGGAACCGCATTGGATATTAAAGTGGTATCCAGACCAGATGGAGCGGGTAAAGGAATTGGTGCGGGACTGGCCTTTGTCTATAAAGAGAAAATGGGTGAAAATATTAATATTTACAGATATACAGGCTATTTATTTACAAATGCGTTGCCTGTAAATTCGGAAGCGGAGTTCGAATTGCTGTTGGATTCTTATAATGAGAGACAAGGAAATCTTCGGGCAGATCAGAATATAGGAGGAACAGTTTGTTTTTCTATAAAATATAAAGATACATATTATAACGAATACGAACAGCAATTTATGTTTCAATATTCGTATTCATATGGCGTAGGACGATGCGAGTCTTATCTCCCACAGTTAGTAAAACAACATACTGATGTGTAAAATTTAAAGGAAAACTGGGAAGAATGGAAGCTGATTGACAGTATCAGTGGTGCGAAATCCGGCGAGATCATCTACAATATAACAGAGACAGCAAAGGCCAATAACCCAGATCCGTTCCGCTATCTGGACCATGTTCTGACAGTCTTGAAAGAATATCAGGATGATACGGATTACAGATTTATAAAATGTACTGAGAAACAATGAAGTGATAAAGTAAGGCATGGTGATTGAATGGGATTGACATGGAATGATATTAATGAGCTGATACAGCAAAATCCGATACTGCAATTTGCTGTAGATCAAATAAAATCTTTGGGTATAGAATGGCTTCTCTCGCTTTATCAGAAAGGAAAATCCCGGACAGTAGATGAAGAACTGGTCCTATGTCTGAAGTCCGCCCTTGAATCTTTCTCTAAGCAGTTTGCCTTGGAATACGATGATACGATGGCGCTAAGTCTGCTTGATGAACTTAAAGCAAGGGAAAATTTGAACCAAAATGACTGGAGAAATATTCTGGAATCAGTGACAGGTCTGCAGTTTGATGAGAAAGAACTTCTGGGATGTGCTTATAACCATCAGGGATTCTTATACTATTTTGAATACAAGGATCAGCTTGCTGAGGCGAGTTACAGAAAGGCTTATCAAATCAGAAAGAAGCTGAAAAGTAAAAAATTACTGGCGCAGACGGAAAGTAATCTGGCACTTCTTTATCAGGGAATGTGGAAAGAAGAAAAGGATGAGCAAAGAAAAAGAAGATATTTATTTGCGGCGGAAAAGTATCAAAAAGAGGCGCTTAAAGTCTTTGAGTCCATTTTTCATGGAGAAGAGCAGTCTAATTTGGCATCAGCATATAATAATATGGCTGCAATAAAAAACAGTTTGTGTGAAAATGAGGAAGCTGTTTTCTATTACAACAAAGCAGCGTCTATTCGCAGCCATATGAAGGGAATCTCGCCTGGTAATTTGTCAGTTACATATTATGGGCTTAGTAATACATATTATGATATGGCTGAAAGTAAAAAAGAAGGTATATGTTATCTACATTACTTGAAAATGTCCCTATATTATCTGGAAAAGGCAAAGGATCTCCGAATCTCTGAGATTAGGAACGGAAATCAGAAATGGAGTATAGATAATCTGGAAACGAAGGAGCAAATACTGCTGAACAAAATTAAGGATTCCCATGATTTTAGAAAGGAAATGACAAAAAGATAAATTATCTTCTGGAGATGAAAGCAAGGTGAGTATAAAATGAATTTTGAAGAGTTGGATTTAAATGAAATAAAATTATCGATGCCTCTGTCCATTCAATTTGATTTGACATATCAATGTAATTTAAATTGTCATTTTTGTTATAATTCGTCTGGAACGTGCAGAAAAGACGAAATGAATTTTAGTGAGTGGAAAGAGTTATGTGATGAGATTGTGCGGAGCGGTGGGGTGTTTCAGTGTATTTTATCTGGGGGAGAACCACTGATAAAGTGCCGAAGAATGTTCCAAATATTAGATATACTGGGAGGTGATAATACATCATTTATATTAAATACAAACGGAACATTAATAACGGATGATATAGCGGATAAGTTGCTGGAATACAGATGGTATTGGATTCAAGTATCTTTAGATTCTCATATTGAAAGTGTGCATAATTGTATTAGAGGGAATGCGATGAGCTATCAGAAAACAGTTATTAGTATTAAGAAATTGATATCTAGGGGGCTTCCGGTGGTAATAGCATGTACACTTACTAATGATAATTGTGACAGTATAGAAGAAATGACTGAGTTTGCCGCGGATATGGGAGCGAGCGGGATTATATTCAGTGAAGTTTTCTGGAGTGGCAGAGCTTCACAAAATGATATTATGAATAAAAACAACAGAAGAAAGTTGACAGAAACTATTGATAAGCTACATAATCGATATATAGGCCGCATGGATGTTAATTTGGGGAAAACGGCTGAGGAGGAGATTGCTGATTTTTATCAGAAATCACCAACGGGGATTGTGGTACGCCCGAACGGTGATGTGAAATTAAATTGTGTTTTGCCTTATATTATTGGGAATATTCGTAAAGATTCAATCTCTGATATATGGGAAAGAGTTTATAGGAAAGAAGCTATAAAAAGTGTAATCCAAAACTTAGATTTGAATAATAAAATGCCAGATGATATTGTTTTGTTTTAGGAGGAAAAATATGTCTAGGAAATATGTTTATCTTAAACCGTCATGTATCGAATTAAAAACCAGTGAGAAAAGGTATATGGCTGCTGGTGGAGGTTACATTTCTAATGTTAGTATTGCTCCATATAGTAAGGACGGTAGAAAAGAAAAAGATAGGAAGATATTATCAAAGTGAAGTATAAACCATGTTATATAAAACTGAGAAAAGAAAAACAATGTGCTATTGTAATGACAGATGATGATATCTTGTTTTTGCTAAATGAAACAGGATATGAAATCCTACAGCTAATAAGTTTAGATTTGAGCCGAGATGATATGGTAAATAATTTATTGAAAAAGTATTCTGATATTAATCCGTGCCAGATGGAGAATGACATCGATGATTATTTGTCTTTTATGATAAATAAGAGGATTATAGAAATTGTAAGGTGATATATATGAGTATGAAAGAGAAACGTCGTTTTTTGTAGAACATATTCTACTGCCTTTCATTTGGGTCTTGTTAGCTTTTTTAGGATCAGCTGTTTTGGTTGCATTTGAAGACGAGATTCAAAATGGACTACAGTTAAAATTTAATCCGTATCTTATTTCGTTAGTGTTATGTTTTATTTCATTGATAGGAATTTTAGTATACTTTATCTTCAGATGTCGAAAGTATAAACGGGAATTAGATACTTCCCAACAAAAACTGGAAGAAAAGGAAGAGGCATATAAAGAAAAGGAACAAAAACTGTTAATCGTTGAAAATAAGAATTTAAATAATGAAAATCTTTTGAATAATATAAAAAGAGTTATTACCTATCCTTTTAATGAAGCTTCACAGACAGTGGAACAGATTAATTTGTTGCTTAATTCGCAAAATTCCCGAGAAATACTTTATCGTCTAACAGAAGTTATTTATGATGTTTTTATAGACTATGATCAGAATGATAAATCTTCAGATATTTATTGTGCTTGGAACATACATGGTGTTAAGATTTCTAGCACCAG
>ERZ1643251.4952-NODE-4952-length-11239-cov-29.084049_pt1 | contig 11239 bp, 7 predicted proteins | sample MGYA00579261_ERZ1643251 | MGnify/ENA primary metagenome ERZ1643251 (study PRJEB29033, sample SAMEA4952267) | chicken gut metagenome | biome: Broiler Chicken; feature: Gastrointestinal Tract; material: Caecum | place: Ireland | collected 2018 | study: Broiler... | reverse complement strand
GTTTGCAAAGACGATCCAAAAGAGCGCCCGATCGAGCGAGAGGGAAAAGCGGAGCGCAGGCTCGCTCTCCCACGGTTCGCCCGCTTGGAAGCGCAGACGGCGGATGCAGATGACTGCCGTTATGATGGAGGCGGCTTGGAAGATGAGCCCCACATAGAAGCCGATAGGGCTTTCGAGCGCGGCAAAGCCGATGAGAGAGGTGAGAAGCAGCGCTATCCCCGCAAGCCCGCCCGCGATCCAGCATACCGTGAAGAGGTTGGTTTTCTGCCTTTGCAGAAGATGTTCCATCGCCTTTTTGCGCCCCGCGGGGGAGAGCTCTTCTTCGCTGCTCAGGCGCTTTCCGCGGATGAGCTCGTCGCACGTCACGCCGTAAAGTTCTGCAAGCACGGGCAGCATGGAGATGTCGGGGCAGGAAGCGCCCGTCTCCCAGCTCGAAACCGTCTTGTTGGAGACGCCGAGGGTATCCGCGACTTCTTGTTGGGTGTATCCTTTTGATTTTCTGAGGGCGGCGAGAAATTCGCCCATCCGGTTGTTTTCCATTGTTTCTCCTTTCCGATCGGTCGCCTTGATCATACCACAGCTTGGAGAAAAATTCAATGCGGAGAGGGGCAAAATCGCTCCAAGCTCCTTGGAATGGCTCCGAAATCGGGGGGAAGCGGCGCAGAGGGGTAAAGGCGGAGGCTAATTTGGGTGGGTGCTTCATACAATATGGCATGGAATATGGCATGGAAATTTCGGGAAGAGGGTTTACAAGCGAACTGTTCGCCCTTCGGGGGGCGGCAGGGGAGTATCTGTCCGCGTTCTGCGACCCGTGGGAAGCGCTCGACGGCATCGAAGAATGGCTTTGGGCTTTGGGCGGGGCGCTTTCGGGGGGATTTCGGGAACTTTTCCGCGGCGTGTGGGTGCATGAAACGGCGAAGATCGCACAAAACGCTGCCCTCGCGCCGCCCTGCATCGTATGCGCGGGGGCGGAGGTGCGTCATAACGCCTTTGTGCGCGGCAGGGCGTATGTGGGGGAGGGGTGCGTCGTCGGCAATGCGACGGAGCTCAAAAACGTCATTCTATTGGATGGGGCGAAGCTGCCGCACTTCAATTACGCGGGCGACAGCATCGTGGGGGATGCCCATCTCGGCGCGGGGGTCATCCTCTCCAATGTGCGTGCAGATCGCATGCCCGTCACCGTGCGGCTTCCGCATGCCGCCATCCCCACGGGCAGAAAAAAGTTGGGCGCGATGGTGGGGGACGGCGCGGAAGTTGGCTGCCAGTGCGTCCTCAACCCCGGCACGGTGATGGGGAGAAATTCGCGCGCGGAACCGCTCTCTTCCGTGCGGGGGTATGTTCCCCCTGCCCATCTTTATAAAAAGGACGGCTCCCTTGTGCCGCTTCTCTAAAAAGCCGTTCATCATAATGCGCTCTCTTTCGACATACAATGTGTCAATACCGGAAGGGGGTACAAGTTGATGTGGGAGTATATGCGCGAGCGCGCCGTGCGGTGCGGGGAGTATATCGCAAAGACGGGCTGCACGGTGCGCGCGTGCGCGGCGCATTTTCACGTGAGCAAATCGACGGTACATAAGGACGTGACGGAACGGCTCTTCTTCCTCGAACCCGCCCTTTGGCGGCGCGTGCAGAAGGTCTTGAAAGTCAACCTTTCGGAGCGGCACCTGCGCGGGGGCAGAGCGACGCGGCTCAAATACGAAAAAAAACAAAAAGGAAGAGGGGAGACGGGAAAAGCGCACGCGAAATAGCAAGCTTTTCGCATCCCTCCGCCCGAAAATGAACATTTTGTGAAATACTTGTCATTTGCCGCCGTCTGTGATATAATACGCATGGATAAATTTACAAAAACGATTGCGGTCAAGATACTATGGCAAAATTGCTCGGCATCGACGTCGGTTCTACGACGGTCAAGGTATGCGTCATCGACGAAGGGGGGAACATCCTCTCTTCCACTTACGAAAGGCACTTCTCCAAGGTCAAGGAGTGCGTTTTGAATGAGCTCAAAAAGCTTGGCGACCCCGACGGGGAATACAAGGCTTGCATCACGGGCTCTGCGGGGCTCGGACTTGCGCAGCGCGGGGAGATCGGCTTCGTGCAGGAGGTGCAGTCCGCCTTCGGCGCCATCCGGAGATTTTACCCTCAGGCGGACGCCGCCGTGGAATTGGGCGGGGAAGACGCCAAGATCATCTTCATCACGGGCGGCACCGAACAGCGCATGAACGGCAGCTGCGCGGGCGGCACGGGCGCGTTCATCGACCAGATGGCGACCCTCCTCAACGTCTCCGTGGGGGAGCTGGACGAGCTCGCTTTGAAGGCGGAGCGCGTCTATCCCATCGCTTCCCGCTGCGGCGTGTTCGCAAAATCGGATATCCAGCCCCTTCTCAACCAGGGGGCGAGCAAGGCGGATATCGCCGCTTCCATCTTGCAGGCGGTCGTCGATCAGACGGTCGCAGGGCTTGCGCAGGGGCGCAGGATCAAGGGCACGGTGCTCTTTCTGGGCGGGCCTTTATACTTTTTGAAAGGGCTTCGGAAGGCGTTCCAAGAGACGTTGAAGCTCGACGACGAGCACGCCATCTTCCCCGACAATGCGCCCTGCTTCATGTCCATCGGCGCGGCGCTTTACGCGGAAGGGGAGAAGGCGGAAAAGCTCTCTTCTATCATGGAGCGCATCGAAAACGCCAAGTTCGGCAGCGGCATCACGGTGGGCGAACCGCTCTTTGCCTCCCGCAAGGAGTACGACGAATTCATCATGCGCCATATGCGCAGCGATCTTTCCTTCGAGGACATCCATTCCTACCGCGGGGATGCGTACCTCGGCATCGATTCGGGCTCGACGACGACCAAGCTCATGCTCATCACGCCCGAGTGCAAAATTCTGTATTCCCACTATCAGTCCAACAACGGTCAGCCGCTCGATATCGTCGTCAACAAATTAAAGGAGCTCTACTGGCTGATGGGCGACAGGATCGTCATCCGCGGCGCGTGCGTCACGGGATACGGCGAGGATATGATGCGCGCGGCTTTGAAGATCGATTTCGGCGTCGTCGAGACGATGGCGCACTTCAAGGCGGCGCTCTACTTCAATCCCGACGTCGACTTCATCATCGACATCGGCGGGCAGGACATCAAGTGCTTCAAGGTGAAGAACCGCGTCATCGACTCCATCATGCTCAACGAGGCGTGCTCCTCGGGCTGCGGATCCTTCATCCAGACGTTCGCAAAGGCGATGGGGATGGAGATCGAAGAATTCTCCCGCCTCGGGCTGTTTGCACGGCATCCCGTCGAGCTCGGTTCGCGCTGCACGGTGTTCATGAACAGCTCTGTCAAGCAGGCGCAGAAGGAGGGCGCGACCGTTGAAGATATTTCGGCGGGGCTCTCTTCCTCCATCGTCAAGAATGCGATCTACAAGGTCATCCGCGCACGGACGCCCGAAGAGCTCGGCGAGCACATCGTCGTGCAGGGCGGCACTTTCTTGAACGACGCCGTTTTGCGCTCCTTTGAAAAGGAGACGGGCAAAGAGGTCGTCCGTCCCGCCATCGCGGGGCTGATGGGCGCGTTCGGCGCCGCGCTCTATGCCAAGGAGAGTACGCGCAAAGATACGCTTATAAGTTCGCTCGCAACGCCCGCCGAGCTCGACCGCTTCGGCTATTCGTCGCGCTCCGTCATGTGCAAGGGCTGCACCTCGCACTGCTCCGTCAATATTCTGACCTTCTCGGACGGCCGCCGCTTCGTTTCGGGCAACAAGTGCGAGCGCGGCGCGGGGCTCCCGAGGCCCAAAAACGTGCCCGATATCTATACTTATAAGTACGAAAAGCTGCTCTCTCTTCCTTCGGGGCTTCCCGGAAAGCGCGGGAAGGTGGGGCTCCCGCTGCAGCTTGTGATGTATGAACAGCTCCCGCTCTGGACGAGCTTTTTCGAGACGTGCGGCTTTGAAGTCGTGCTTTCCGAAAAAAGTTCGCGCGAGCTCTACTTCAAGGGCCAGCACACCGTCGCGAGCGATACGGCGTGCTATCCCGCCAAGCTCATGCACGGGCATATCGAAAGCCTTCTCGACATGGGCGTCGATTTCATCTTCTATCCTTCCGAGAGTTACAATCTCGACGAGCACGATTCGGTCAACCACTACAACTGCCCCGTGGTGGCGTATTACGGGGAACTCTTAAAAGCCAACAACGAGCGGCTGAATGAAGACAACTTCGTGATGCCGTATGTCGATCTAAACGAAGAGAAGAGCGCCGTGCATACGCTCACCAAGGCATTGAAAAAGTACAAAGTACCCGCCGCCCTCGTTCGCGAGGGGCTGCGCGAAGGCAAGCGGCGGATGGAGGAGTTCCATCAGAGCATCGTCGAGCGCGGCAGGAGCATTTTAGCGGAAGCCGAACGCGAGGGGCGGCACGTCATCGTGCTTGCGGGCAGACCCTATCACACCGACCCCGAGATCAACCACGGCATCGACAAGCTTTTGACGAGCCTCGGCATCGCCGTGCTTTCCGAAGATTCCGTCTTCGAAGAAGGGGAGCTCGTCAAGGTCAACGTGCTCGACCAGTGGACGTACCACGCCCGCCTCTACCGCGCGGCGGAGTTCGTCACGCGGCACGAAAACGTCGATCTCGTGCAGCTCGTCTCCTTCGGGTGCGGCATCGACGCCGTGACGACGGACGAAGTAAGGCATATCCTCGAAAGCCGCGGGAAGCTTTATACGCAGATCAAGATCGATGAGATCAACAACCTCGGCGTCGTGAAAATCAGGCTGCGTTCGCTTTTGGCTGCCATCGAGGAACAGAAAGCGGAGCGCGAGAGGAACAAGGCATGAAGAAGCAAGAAGAGACAAGACCCGTCGTCGATTTTACAGACGATTATCCCAAATTTACCCCCGCCATGAAGGAGACGCACACCATCCTCATCCCCGATATGCTCCCGTGGCATTTCGATCTTCTGGTGCACGTCATGCGCCTTCATGGATATAAAGTGGAAGTTCTGAAAAACGAGGGGCGCGCCGTCATCGACGAGGGCTTGAAGCACGTCCATAACGATGCCTGCTATCCCGCGCTCTGCGTCATCGGGCAGTACCTCGACGCTTTGAAGAGCGGGAAGTACGACCCCAAGCATACGGCGGTCATGATCACGCAGTCGGGCGGCGGGTGCCGCGCGAGCAATTATATCCCGCTCATCCGCAAGGCGTTGAAGGCGGAATTCCCCGAAGTTCCCGTGCTCTCTCTGAACTTTGCGGGTCTCGAGAAGGGGAACGGGCTGGAGATCACGCTCGGTTTTTTGCTGGAACTTGCGTATGCCATCTTCTACGGCGATCTCATCATGAGCGCCTTCGATCAGACGAAGCCCTATGAAAAGGAAGAGGGCGCCGCCGCCAAGGCGCGCGAGGAGTGCGTGAAGTATATCCGCTCCGCCTTCGACAACAAGAGCTATTCCAGGTACGCGCGCAACGTGAAGTATATCCTCAATGCGTTTGAGAGCGTGCCGGTTGAGCTTAATCCCAAAGTCAAGGTGGGCATCGTGGGGGAGATCTACGTCAAGTATTCCCCCTTAGGCAATTCGCACCTCGAAGATTTCCTGCTTTCGGAAGGCTGCGAGCCCGTCGTGCCTGCCCTCATGGACTTCATCTTGTACTGCGTCGTCAATAATCTGAACGACGCCAAGTTCTACGGCAGAAGGAGCGCGGCGACCCCGCTGTTTGCGCTTGCCTACCGCTGGCTGCTCGCAAAGCAGAGAAAGCTCATCCGCCTCACGAAGAAATACAGCCGCTTCGAGCCCGTGCACGACTTCGAACATCTGAGGAAGTGCGCAGACCTCGTCATGAACCAGGGGGTGAAGATGGGGGAGGGGTGGCTCATCCCCGCCGAGATGGCGGCGCTCGCCGAGACGGGAACGGAGAACATCGTCTGCGCGCAGCCCTTCGGGTGCCTGCCCAACCACATCGCGGGCAAGGGCGCGGTGCGTACTTTGAAGAAGCTGTTTGAAAACGAGAATATCGTGCCCGTCGACTACGACCCTTCGGCAACGCGCGTCAATCAGGAGAACAGAATAAAACTCATGCTCGCGACCGCAAGGGAGAATCTCAAGGCAAAGCAGGGCGAAAACAAGTAAATCTCAAAACAAGGAGATCTCAATGGAACGAAGGGAGCCGAAGGGCTCCCTTTTTGCATATTGTAAGGGAACAGTATGCCTCGGGGGAATGGGGAAAAGACGCGACGATTATGCATAAAATGCGACGATCGTGCAAGACTTTGCCGAAATTTGCTGCTATACTATGAGAAAAACGAAGGGGGAAAGCAGATGGCAAGTTTTGTGACGCATTTTCTCAATGTCATGTTCCGCCATATGCCCATCATCGAGGACACCGAGGAGGAGCGCCGTCAAAATGCCGCGCGGCCGCTTCCCAAGCCCCCGAAGGGCGTTACGGTCGGGGATGCAGGGCTTTCTGTTCCGTGCGAATTGATCGAAAAGCAGGGGAACGGGGATATTTATGTGCTCAACATCCACGGCGGCGGGTTTACGACGGGCTCTGCGAAGGAGACGCGCGCCCTTTCCTTCTATCTTTGCGATAAGCTCGGCTACAACGTGCTGGCGTGCGATTACCGGCTCGCGCCCGAGCACAAGCTGCCCGCGGCCTTTGAGGACTGCTTCGAAGTGTACCGCGCGGTCATCAAAAAGTATCCGCGCCTCATCGTTCTGGGCGGGAGCGCGGGCGGGGCGCTTGCCATCGGCACCGTACAGCGGGCGATGCGCGCTCATCTTCCGCTGCCTTTGGCGGTCGCGGCGTTTTCGCCCGTTGCGGGCATCGGCATGGATCTTCCCTCGCACAAGGCAAATATCAAAACGGATTATATGCTGAAGCGCGACCCTTCGGGCGGGAAGCTCCTTGCAAAGCTCGTGCCCGCAGGCGCGGGGGAGGACTTTTTGAAAGATCCGAGTATTTCGCCCGTGTACGGCGAATTCCGCGGCTTTCCGCCCCTCTTTTTGTCGGTGTCGGACAGCGAAGTGCTGTACGATGACAGCAAACTTCTCTATGAAAAGGCAAAGACGGCGGGGGTGAAGTGCAAGCTGGAGATCGGGCACAAACAGCTGCATGCCTGGGCGTCCATCCCGCAGATCCCCGAATCGCATCAGACACTTCAAAACATGAAGACGTTCTTTGATGAGGCTGTCCGCTGAACAATATCTGCCGCAAAGGCAGCAAGCGATAGAACAAGATAAGAGGAGAACAATATGAAAGCAGTAAGACTCAAGATGGAATATTTGTTCGATCCCATCGGCATCGACATCCAAAACCCCCGCCTGTTCTGGAACTGTGAGGGCGGAAAGACGCAGACTGCCTACCGCATCGCTGCCGAAAGCGGCGGAAAGACGGTGTGGGACAGCGGGAAGGTCGCCTCTTCCTCGATGCGGGCGGTGTACCCCGAAAAGCTCGTCTCCCGTCAGCGCGTTGTGTGGAAGGTCAAGCTCTGGGATGAAGAGGGGAAGGAAGGGGAGTGGTCAAAAGAAGCCTCCTTCGAAATGGGGCTCTTGTCGCCTTCCGACTTTTCCGCCAAGTGGATCGCGGGGAATTATACCGTGGATGCTTCCAAACGCTATCCCGTCGATTGCTTCCTGCGCAGGTTTTCGGCGGAAAATATCGTCAAAGCGCGGCTGTATTCGACCGCCTGCGGCATCTACGAGGTGAAGCTCAACGGGCAGAAGGCGGGGAGTTTCTGCCTTGCGCCCGGGCATACCGACTATAAAAAGCGCATCCAATATCAGACGGCGGACGTGACGGCGCTTCTCAATAACGGGGAGAATATCCTCACCTGCGAGCTTGCGGACGGCTGGTACCGCGGCAGCTGCGGCGCATGGGGGCTTCTGAACGAGTACGGCATCGAGACCAAGCTCTTTGTGCAGCTCGAACTCTTTGACAGGAACGGGAAGGTGACGACGATCGTCTCGGACGGGAGCTGGGCGTGGTCGAACGACGGGCCCATCCGCTTTGCCGACAATAAGGACGGCGAAGTTTATGACGCGAGGAAGACGCCTTCTTATTCGGGAAAAGCCAAAGTCACTTCCTGCCCCGTCCTTCCGACCGCTTCCGATAACGTGCTTTTGGAAGAGCATGAGCGGCTCAAAGCCGTTCAGGTCATCACGACGCCTTCGGGCAAGAAGGTGCTCGACTTCGGGCAGAATATCGCAGGGTATATAGAATTCCGCCTCAATGCGAAGGCGGGGCAGACATTGAAGCTCCGCTTCGGCGAGATGTTCGACGAGAGCGGCGAATTCACGCAGAAGAACTTCCAATGCGTCAAAAAAGAGCGCAAGACCCCGTTGCAGCAGATCGAATATACCTGCCGCGAGGGCGTGAACGAATATAAGACCAGGTTTGCGATCTTCGGGTTCCAATATGCGCTCGTCGAAGGGGACGCGCCCTGGAAGGAGGAGGACTTCACCGCGATCGCCGTCTACTCTTCCATGGAGAGCACGGTCGCGTTCGAAAGCTCCAATACGCTCCTCAACAAGTTTGTGGAAAATACCCGCTGGTCGGCAAAGAACAACCATGCGGACATTCCCACCGACTGCCCGACGCGCGAGCGCCACGGCTGGACGGGGGATGCGCAGATCTTTGTAAGGACTGCAAGCTATTTCTTCGATTACGACGCGATGGCGCGCAAATACATAAACGACATGCAGGACGGGCAGAAAAAGAACGGCTGTTACCGTCAGATCACGCCTCCCGGCGGCGTCGACCGCTACATGAACGCGATGGACGGTTCGGCAGGCTGGTCGGATGCGGGCGTGTTCATCCCTTATTTCCTGTGGAAGATGTACGGCGATGAACGCATCCTGAAAGAAAGTTATGCTTCCATGCAGGCGTACGCGAAGTATAAAATAAAGACGCTCGGGAAGCACTATATGACTTCTCTTCCCACAGGCGTCGGGCTCAAGTACCGCAAGTATATCTGCAACTACGGACAATCTTACGGCGAGTGGTCGGAGCCCGCCGACGTGCATCCCTTTGCCATTTCCGATTTCGTCAGCCCTCATCCCGAGGAGTCGACGGCGTACGTCGTGCTGCTTCTGGAGAGGATGGCTGAGATCGCTTCTGCACTTGCAAAGAAAGAGGACGAGGCGCATTACAAAAAGTATGCGGAACGGGCAAGGACGGGCTATCAAAAACTTGTTTCGGGCAAAAAGTTCTCGCTCGACACCGACCGTCAGGCCAAGCTCGTGCGGCCGCTCTATCTGCGCCTTCTCGATAAGGAGCAGGAAACATATGCAAAGGATCGCCTTATAATGGCGCTTGAAAACTACCGCTGGCGCCTCAATACCGGCTTTTTGTCGACGCCGTTCATCCTCTATGTGCTGGCGGAGATGGACATCGAATATGCGTACCGCCTTCTCGAAAGCGAGGAGATGCCCGGATGGCTGTATATGGTCAAGGCGGGCGCGAATACCATTTGGGAAGGCTGGGAAGGCACCGATTCGCGCGACCACTACTCCAAGGGTGCGCTGTGCGAGTGGGTGTTCTCCGAAATGTGCGGCATCCAAGTGGCGGGTGAGAACAAGTTTACGATCGCGCCCCGCCCCGGCGGACATTTCACCTTTGCGAAGACGGAATATCTGAGCGCATACGGCAAAGTGTTCTCGGGCTGGGAGAAGACGGAGAGTGGCTGGAAGTACACCGTCCGCGTGCCTTCCAATACGACGGCGGAGATCGTGCTCCCCGACGGAAGGAAGGAGACCGTCGCGGCAGGGGAATATACGTTCTGAATCAAATACAAGTTCCGAAAAGGAGTCCGCCTTGCAGCGGGCTCCTTTTTCAAATCAGGTCAATTTTATGGCATAAAGGCGGCGATCTTGCAAGTCGGCGGCAAAAAAGTATGATATACTGACAAAAAAAACCCTGAGGTAGGGTTCGGGGTGGTGAGGAAGCCGTATGAAGTTTGTGTTTGCCAAAGAATTTTTGCAGGAGAAAAATGTGACGGCCGCCTTCCGTGCGCGCATCGCACGGGGGAAGTATGTGCTCAGGATGGCGGCTGCCAATTGCTGGCGCATCTTTCTCAACGGGGAATTCCTGGGCTACGGGCCCATGCGCACGGCGCACGGATATGCGCTCGTGCACGAGAGGACGCTCTGCGCCGAACGGGAAGAGAATTTCCTCGTCGTGGAAGCGGCGGCGTACAATGTCAATTCCTACTATACCATCTTGCAGCAGCCCTTCTTTGGGGCGGAACTCGAAGGGATGGACGGCGCGTCTTATTCGACGGACGATTTTGCCTGTTTTCATCTGGACGACCGCGTGAAGAGGATCGAAAAGTACTCCATGCAGCGCACCTTTGCATAGGCTTATGAGATGAAGGAAGGGCGCCTTGCATTCTATCTCGGGGCGGGGCGCTTCCCTCCTTCGGAAGTTGTGCCCGTGAAAGGGCCGGAGCTTCTTGAAAGCGGGCTTTCGGAGCCGACGTATGCGCCCGTAGCGGCGGAGCGCGTCGTGGGGGAGGGGAAGGCGCGCATCCGACCGCCCGAACGATATTACGATGACGTATGGTTTTACAAGGGCAACCGCTGGAAGGTGGACGGCTTTGCAAAGGAGGAGCTTTCGCTGCATCTTCTCCGCGAGATCCAAGAGATCGCCTTTGACGGCGGCGCGGGGAAATGGCGGGAGTACGCCTTCCCCTGCAATAAGACGGGGTTTGTCTCGCTGCATGTGAGTGCGAAGGGGAAAGCGGCCGTCTATCTCCTCTTTGATGAGCTGCATCCCATCCTCCCGTGGCGGATGTGCGCCGTGAATGCGCTGAAATATACGCTTGCGCCCGGGGAGTATGAGCTGCTCTCCTTCGAACCCTATACGATGATGTATGTGAAAGTCGTCGTCTTCGGGGATGCCGAGGCGGAGGCGCCCGTGCTTCTCTCTTACGAAAATCCCGATGTGAAGGAGTTTCCCATTCTTCCCGATAAGGAGGCAGAACGCATCTTTCAGGCTGCAAAAGAGACCTTTGCGCAGAACGCCGTCGATGTGTTGACCGACTGCCCCTCCCGCGAGCGCAGCGGGTGGCTGTGCGACAGTTATTTTACGGCGCAGGCGGAGCATGCCCTGACGGGGAAGAGCTGCGTGGAGCGCAACCTTCTGCGCGCCTATCTCTTAGCGCCCGAGCCCGTATCCTGCCAGCCCTTCGGGATGCTGCCGCAGTGCTATCCTTCCGATCATTCCGACGGCTCTTATATCGCCAACTGGGCGCTCTGGCTGGTGCTCGAG
>ERZ1643251.4951-NODE-4951-length-11242-cov-5.902923_pt1 | contig 11242 bp, 10 predicted proteins | sample MGYA00579261_ERZ1643251 | MGnify/ENA primary metagenome ERZ1643251 (study PRJEB29033, sample SAMEA4952267) | chicken gut metagenome | biome: Broiler Chicken; feature: Gastrointestinal Tract; material: Caecum | place: Ireland | collected 2018 | study: Broiler... | reverse complement strand
AATGGGAGATCGTTTTCGCCCGCATACCGGGGCAGCCGTGTCCTGTGCTTGCCATCCTTGCCTGTACCGCTTCTTTATCAAAAGCCGCTGCTTCACGTTCTATAATAGAGATCGCTCCGGTGGGGCACGTCGGCAGACAGTCGCCCAACCCGTCGCAGTAATCATCACGGATCAGCCGAGCTTTTCCATCCTGCATCTCAATCGCGCCTTCATGACAGGCATCCGCACAGGCTCCGCATCCGTTACATTTTTCTTCATTGATCTGTACAATTTTTCTTTTCAAACAGTCCACCTTCTTTTCTTGTATTTTCGAATGTATCATACTATAATAAATCCAACATGTCTGTTGAATTTTCAACAAAAGGAGATATTATGGAAAATTTTCTGGGGATCATGCGAAATTCACAGCTTTTTTCCGGTATTGAGGAAGAGGAGATCAGAGAAATGCTTGTCTGCCTTGACGCGAGACAGAGACAATTTCAGAAAGGAGATCTCATATTCCGCACAGGGGAGGCCACGGAGGTGCTTGGATTTCTTCTCACAGGAACCGCTTTCATTTTTCAAGAGGATTTCTGGGGAAACCGAAATATCATTTCCAATATTACGCAGGGACAGACCTTTGCGGAGACATTTGCCTGTGCGCCGGGATCCGTGCTGACAGTCAGCGTGACAGCAGAGTCAGACTGTGAGGTTTTGTTTCTGAATGTGAGACGCATCCTGACGGTCTGTTCAGCGGCATGTTCCCACCACAGCCGGATCATCAGGAATCTGCTCTCTGATCTGGCGGCGAAAAACCTTGCCTGCAATGAGAAGCTGGCGCACATGGCGCAGCGCACGACACGGGCGAAACTGCTTTCATATTTTTCGTCGGTCGCACAGAAAAATAATAATTTTGAATTTGACATTCCCTTTTCCCGTCAGCAGATGGCGGACTATCTTTCCGTGGAGCGCAGCGGCCTTTCGCTGGAGCTGTCCCGTATGAAAAGGGACGGACTGATCGACTATCATAAAAATCACTTTGTGCTGAGGCGGAAGTAAGACGGCGGTTCCGGCAGAGCGTTTTCCGGCGCGCGGCCGGGGTCTGCGGGATTGACCGCAGAAAAACATGATTATATAAAAAATAGAAGAGGAGATGAGTTATGGGTTTTACAATAGAAACAGGAATATCGGCGCTGACAGTATTTATACAGGGGATTCTGAGCTTCTTTTCCCCCTGTGTCCTGCCGCTTGTGCCGCTTTATCTCGGTTATCTGGCAGGCGGACTGAATATGGGAACGAAAGATGGTGAGGCTTCAGCGGAGGCGCCGGGTTATCGGGCGCGCCTGTTCCTGCGTGTCTTATGCTTTACACTGGGAATCAGTGGAGCATTCTTTGTTCTGGGACTTGGCGCTTCGGCGGCAGGGCGGTTCTTTAATGAGCAGAGGATGCTGCTGGCGCGGGTCGGCGGGATACTGATCGTTCTCTTCGGACTGTATCAGCTCGGCGTGTTCGGCTCCTCAAAACTGCTGGGATCAGAGCACCGCATCCCGTTAAAGCTGGAAAAAATGACCATGTCCCCTGTGACGGCGCTGATCATGGGTTTTACCTTTAGCTTTGCATGGACTCCCTGCGTAGGGCCTGCGCTTGCCAGTGTGCTTTTGATGGCGGGAAGCGCGGATTCAGGCGCAAAAGGATTTCTGCTGATCGGCGTGTATACGGTCGGATTCATCCTGCCGTTTCTTGCCGCAGGCATATTTACGGCAAGCCTGCTTAACTGGTTTAAGAAGCATATGAAGATTGTGCGCTATACTGTGAAAGCGGGCGGTGCGCTCATGATCCTTATGGGACTTCTCATGTTCACCGGGAAAATGAACGATATCACAGGGTATCTCTCCATCTTATCGCCTGAAATGTCAGTGGAAAAAAGCGAGGATGAAGGGGAAACAGATGACGCGGCGGACAGTGATACCGACGGGACGGGAGACGGCGGTGCAGTGGATGAAAGCGCCGATGAAACGGGGGACGACAATGCGGCGTCTGACAGCGGCGCTGACGGGGATACGGAAAAGACTCCGGCATATGACTTTGAACTGACGGATCAGTTCGGGAATACGCACACACTGGCAGATTATAAAGGGAAAGTCATTTTCCTTAATTTCTGGGCCACATGGTGCGGGCCGTGCAGGAACGAGATGCCAGAGATTCAGAAGCTTTATGAAGAATACTCCGCTCAGGGAGAGGACGCAGAGGTTGTCATACTGGGCGCCGCCGCTCCCAATATGGGGCAGGAGGGCACCAAAGAAGAGATCGCGGCATTTATGGAGGAGAATGGCTACACGTACCCGGTGCTTATGGATGAGACGTGGGAGATGTTCAACTGGTACGGGATTTCAGCATTTCCAACGACCTTTATGATCGACCGGGACGGCAACATATACGGATATGTTCAGGGACAGTTGACAGAGGATATCATGAGGAGCATTATAGACCAGACAAGTTCAGGCCGGTAAAAGAAAGGTGTTGGCAATGACGGAAAAAGAAAGGATGCTTTCGGGAAAGCTGTACTGCCCCTTTAAAGTGGGAGACGGTACATGGGAGAAAAGCCGGGAAGCGCTGGAGAAATTTAACTCTATGCCATGGAGGCAGGAGAAGGAACGTATGGAGGTGCTGCGCGGGATCTTGGGACATCTGGGGGAGGACGCGGTCATTGTGCCGCCCTTTTACTGTGACAAAGGCGCGCAGATCTACATCGGCAAAGGGTTCTACGCGAATACAGGACTGCTCATACTGGATGAGGCGGATGTGCGGATCGGGGATCATGTGTTTATCGCTCCGAGGGTGAGTATCTATACTGCGGCACATCCTATCGACGCAGATATCCGGCGGACGGAGCTGGAGTACGCCAAAAGTGTGAGCATTGGAAATGATGTGTGGATCGGCGGGAATGTGGTTATCAATCCGGGCGTGACCATCGGCAGCAATGCGGTCATCGGTTCCGGGTCTGTGGTTACAAAGGATATTCCAGACGGCGTGATCGCTGTGGGAAATCCCTGCAAAGTCTTACGAAAGATTACCAAGGCGGATAAAGATTACTGGACAGAGCAGGCGGAAGAATACTATGCGGATGCGGATATCCGCTGAGAAAGGATGGAAGGAACATGGTGACCATAGATAAAAAGTGCTTTTCCATTCCGCAAATATGCGAATCCGGGCAGTGCTTCCGTCTTGATAAGACGGCGGAAGATACTTACGAGCTTCTGGCGTCGGACCGTTATCTTAAGATCACCCTTGAGGATAAAAACGGGGCGGCGAAAACACTCCTTCACTGCACGGAGAAGGAATATGCAGAGTTCTGGAAGGATTATTTTGACATAGACACGTGCTATGAAGAACATATCGCGCGTATCACGGATGAGGATAAGTATTTAAAGGAAGCGGCGCAGTTCGGAAACGGCATCCGCATCTTAAGACAGGACATCTGGGAGATGATCATTACTTTCATCCTCTCCCAGCAGAACAATATCCCGAGAATAAAAGGACTGATCCGCACTTTAAGCGAGCGCTACGGGCAGAAAAAAGAGACGCCGGAGGGCAAAGTGTTCTACACATTTCCCGACGTGGAAAGCCTTTCAAAGGCTGAGGAAACAGAACTAAGAGAACTTAAGCTGGGATACCGGAGCAGATACATATGCGGGACGGCGGCAATGATCTCAGAGGGATTGGTGGAGCTTGAAAATATAAAGAAGATGGACTATCCTCAGGCGCGGTCTGAGCTGATGCGCCTGCCGGGGATCGGCGGCAAGGTGGCGGACTGTATCTGTTTGTTCGCCCTCCATCAGATGGACGCTTTCCCGGTAGATACACATATACAGAAAGTACTGGATACACAGTACGCGGGGAGATTTCCCTTCGAACGGTATAAAGGCTGCGCAGGAGTCATGCAGCAGTACATATTTTATTATGATTTGAAACACAGTTCAGCCACGCATTGAGTGCGAAGTCCAGCCATGCTTGCATGGATGGGGGAGCACGAGGATGCGTGAGGTTAGCGCCATCACATGAGCAAAAAAGCGGCGGGAGCCGCAATAAGCACGAAGTGCGATTTTGCGAATGGCGCGTGCTGAACTGTGGAAAAGAGAAAGCCACGCATTGAGTGCGAAGTCCAGCCATGCTTGCATGGATGGACAAGGGAAAGGAGACGGATTATGAAAGTATTGGCAGTGATTGACATGCAGAATGATTTTATCGACGGTTCCTTAGGAACCAAAGAGGCGGAGGCTATCGTCCCGGGAGTGGCCGGGTATATCCGCGAGTTTGACGGGACGGTGATCGCCACACGGGATACTCACGGAGAGGATTATCTGGACAGTGCTGAGGGGAAGAAGCTTCCGGTGGTGCACTGTGTCAAAGGGGCGGACGGATGGGAACTTCGCCCGGAGATCAGGGAGGCGCTTAATGAGAAGAAAGATTGCAGGATCATAGACAAGCCGACCTTTGGAAGTGTGGAGCTGGGAGAATACGTGAAGCATTTGGATGAGACGAGAGGCAAAGACACAGTAGAGGAAATTACGGTGATCGGACTATGTACGGATATCTGTGTGATTTCCAATGCACTGCTGTTAAAGGCTTATCTGCCGGAAGTGCCGGTTCGTGTGATTGGATCATGCTGCGCGGGTGTGACTCCGCAAAGCCATGAACAGGCGTTAGGGGCGATGAAGATGTGTCAGATTGAGATCGTGTGATTTTTGTGTCGGGAGGAAGAAAGAAAATGGAAAATTTTAATTATTATACACCTACGCGCGTTGTCTTTGGCAGAGGAACCGAAGAGAAGGTTGGAGAGCTTGTAAAGGCGCAGGACTGCAGCAAGGTTCTTGTACATTACGGAGGCGGCAGTGTGAAGAAGAGCGGACTTCTGGACCGGGTCTTCCGTTCTCTGGAGGAGGCGGGAGTATCTTACCTGTCTCTGGGCGGCGTTGTGCCGAATCCCAGACTGTCTCTTGTATATGAAGGGATCAGCCTGTGCAAAAGAGAGGGTGTTGATTTTATCCTCGCGGTAGGCGGAGGGAGTGTCATTGATTCCGCGAAGGCCATCGGGTATGGCGTGGCAAATGAAGGCGATGTGTGGGATTTTTATGCGAGAAAGCGTCAGGCATCCGGCTGTCTGCCCATTGGCGTTGTGCTGACAATCTCTGCGGCAGGGTCTGAGATGAGCGACTCTTCCGTCATCACAAATGAGGACGGATGGCTGAAAAGAGGTTACAGCAGCAATTTCGGCCGGGCAAGGTTCGCGGTCATGAACCCGGAGCTTACGATGACGCTGCCGAAATATCAGACAGCCAGCGGGTGCGTGGATATCATGATGCACACTATGGAGCGGTATTTCAATCAGTGTGGGAACATGGAACTGACGGACGGCATCAGTGAGCATCTCATCCGTACTGTGATGAAGAACGCGAAGCTCCTCATGGACGAGCCGGATAACTACGATGCAAGGGCGGAAGTCATGTGGGCGGGGAGTCTCTCCCACAACGGACTTACCGGATGCGGCACAGACGGCGGAGACTGGGCGTGCCATCAGCTGGAGCATGAGCTGGGCGGCATGTTCGATGTGGCGCACGGCGCGGGACTTGCGGCCGTCTGGGGAAGCTGGGCGAGATATGTGGCGGATGCGCGCCCGCAGCGGTTCGCGCAGTTTGCGGTCAATGTGATGGGTGTGGAAGCCGGGGCGGATGAAATGGAAACCGCGCTCAGAGGGATCGAAGCGATGGAGGCATTTTACAGGGATATAGAAATGCCGGTGTGTATCAGAGATCTGGGTGTCGAGCCGACCGAGGAGCAGATGAGAGAATTAGCGGAAAAGTGCAGCCATTTCCGAAAGAGGACCGTGGGTTGTGTGAAAAAACTGGATGTGGACGATATGTACCGCATCTATAAAAACGCGCTGAAATACGAGGCAAAGCAGATCCACGGAGTGGAGAGATGAGCGCACTGATCTGTGTGGGACTTGGCGGTGCGCTGGGGGCGATGCTCCGCTATGGGATAAGCCTGCTCCCGTATAAAGGAACATTTCCTCTATTAACACTGGCCACGAATGTACTGGGAGCACTTATCATCGGATACATAGCGGGAATGGCGGCAAGAAAAGACATGCCGACAAATCTTGTCTTGTTTATAAAGACAGGCGTGTGCGGCGGCTTCACAACCTTTTCCACTTTCTCTTTGGAGGCATATACGCTGTTCGGGAAAGGGCATTATGCGGCAGCAGTCCTTTATATGATCCTCAGCGTGGGTTTCTGTCTGGCGGGGGTCATAGCAGGGATGTACGCGGCAGAGCATATCGGATAAAATTTCTCATTTAGAAATGGATGATTCGCGGCATATCGCGTACAATATCCGTATTCCGAGGGTTCCCGGTTCGGAGTATGACGAGGCTTACGCAGGTCGTTTTCATACAACTGAGATTGCGATTGACTAACTCTGTGTGGGATTCTTAGAATGATAAAAAAGGAGGGATACCATGCAGGCGTTATCAAATGTAAAAGCAGGCGAGAGCTGCACGATCAAATGGATGCTCGGACTGGCGGAAGTGCTGGATTTCCTTCACAGCCGCCATGTCGAGGAGGGCGCGACTGTCAGGGTCATCCAGAGGTGCGGCGAGAGCGTGATCATCGGTGTGCAGGATGTACGCCTTGTCCTCGGGAGCGAGATCGCGGACAGGATCAAGGTATAAACAGATATCTTAAGGAATGTAGTTTGAGGAAAGTATGGCGGAAAGCCGCGATCAGTGGTACAATATGGGGCAAGATCTGTTTCCGGTGAAGGAAGCCGGAGGAAGGAGAGCGAAATGGGATCATACATGCAGATGCTCACAGACCGGGCAAAGGCTGCCGCGGTTGAGGCGGCGAAACTTGGAACGGCGGATAAGAACAGGGGACTTCTTGCGGTGGCGGAGGAATTGGTCTCCCAGCAGGAGATGATATTGGAAGAAAACGCGAAAGATGTCGAGGCGGCAAAGACAAAGGGAATCAAACAGTCTTTGATCGACCGTCTTTCCCTTTCGGAAAAAAGGATCGCGGATATGGCGGAAGGCTTGCGGCAGATAGCGGCGCTTGACGATCCGGTCGGGGAAGTGCTGTATATGAAAACGCGTCCCAACGGACTTCGGATCGGACAAAAGAGAGTGCCTCTCGGTGTTGTCGGTATTATTTACGAATCCCGTCCCAACGTGACGGCAGACGCGTTCGGCCTGTGCTTTAAGACGGGAAACGCGGCGATCCTGCGCGGAGGGAGCGATGCGATCCATTCCAATCAGGCCATCGTGCGCGCGGTCAAAGGTGCGCTTCGCAAGGAAAAGCTCAGTCAGGATCTGATCCTTCTTGTGGAAGATACGAGCCGCGAAGTTGCAGGTGAGATGATGAAAATGCACGGCGGCATCGATGTTCTCATCCCAAGGGGCGGCGCGGGACTTATCGCAAATGTAGTCGAGAACAGTACGGTTCCCGTGATCGAGACGGGAACAGGCAACTGTCACATATATGTAGACGCATCCGCAGATATCCGCATGGCGGCGGAGATCATTGAAAATGCCAAGACACAGAGGCTGGGCGTGTGCAATGCCTGTGAGTCCCTTGTCATTCACAGCGGTATCATAGCGGAGGCACTCCCCCAGATCGTGGGCAGGCTGAAGGCTCATAATGTCGAGATCCGGGGAGATGAAAGAGCGTGTGCTCTCAGCGCAGATATCATTCCGGCCACAGAAGAGGACTGGGGAACAGAGTATCTGGACGCTATCATCTCCGTGAAGACCGTGGATTCCATCGATGAGGCCATCGCCCATATCAACAGATACAATACGGGACATTCAGAATCCATCATCACAAAGGATTATTATAACGCGCTGAAATTTCAGGATGAGATCGACGCTGCGGCTGTGTATGTGAACGCGTCCACCAGATTTACGGACGGCTTTGAGTTCGGCTTCGGCGCGGAGATCGGCATCAGTACGCAGAAACTCCACGCAAGAGGCCCCATGGGGTTGGAGGCGCTGACCACCACGAAATACATCGTCTTCGGGAACGGACAGATCAGATAAGTACAAACTAATTTTGTTACAAAGCATCTATCGAAAGGTAGGTGCTTTTTGTTGTGCGCTTTGCGGCACATGACCAAGGTGATTCACTTAACCCATTGCTAAGCAATGTCATGTCATGTAGAGGGAGCCTTTGGCGTTTTGAAAATAATTTACACGGTTATTTTTACCGTTAAATAGACGATTTTCATCAAAATTAATATTGACAGATAAACAGGGGGGGGGGGGGGTACAATATAGTGGATAATGATAACACTGGAAGAAAAGCAGTGGGAGAGTATAAGGAAAGGATGTGGAGAGAGGGAGCAAAACATTCTGCAGAACAAGTGGCAAGATGCCAGACAAAAGAAAGGGGTATATAATGAAGAAAAGAACAACAAGAAAAGCCGCGGCACTTGGAGCGGCGCTGCTTCTGGCGCTTGGGACTGTAAGCGGCGGGGCAGTACAGGCAGAGGAATTGGAGCTGTCAGGAGGGACTTCCGGCATACAGGGAGAAGAGGAACTGTTGACAACAAGCAGCGAGACACCGGACGGCACAACCACGACGACACCGGACGGTACAACAACACCGGATAGTACAACGACAACAACGCCGGACGGAGCAACGACGCCAGACGGTACAACGGCAACCACACCGGACGGAGCAACGACGCCAGACGGTACAATCACAACAACGCCGGATGGCACAACAACACCGGACGGTACAAGTACAATGACACCGGGCGGGGATAACCCGGATGGAACAACAGTAACAGGTGGAACAACAGTAACAGATGGAACGACACCGACGGACGGAAGTACCGGGACAAATGGAATTGCCCTGCTTGCAAGCACCAGTGACGCAGGGGGCGTAGAGATCAACGATGAAAATTTTGATCCCGGCGTCAAACAGTGGATAATAAACAATCAAAAAACGATAAATCCTAATGGGGATAATTTCCTGACAGAAGATGAATTAAGTAATGCCCTGTCGAGCTTCAATCCAAACAATACGAATGTTACGTCAAAATTGAAGAGTTTGAAAGGACTGGAGTATTTTACAAATCTTACAACCGTGGATTTGAGCAAGGTCACAAACGGCGTACCTACCCTGACAAATGTGGATGCTGTCTTGAACCTTCCGAAGCTTACGACATTGAACATCAGCAAGACAGGAGTCACGGGAGAACTGGACATCTCAAACCTTACGGCGCTTACGACGCTGAACATCAGTGGGACGGGTGTCACGGGAGAGCTTGATGTCTCAAAGCTTACAAGCCTTACGACACTGAATGTTACAGATACGGGCATCACAGGACTTAAGGGCCTGTCAAGCCTTACGGCACTTACAACGCTGAACATCAGCAAGACAGGTATTACAGGAGAGTTGGACGTCTCAAACTTTACGGCTCTTACGACGCTGAACATCAACGATACGGGCATCACAGGACTTACAGGCCTGTCCCTTCCGAATCTAAAAACCTTGAATTTTAGCAACACCGGTGTATCGGGAGAGTTCGACGTATCGGGACTCCCGGCTTTGGAAGCGCTGACAGGGTTTGGGAGCAAGATTACAAAAATCATCTTTGGACCAGACAATACAGCGGTAAACGATATCGGGATGTCGGATACGCCGACCTTAGCTGCCTTAGAAGGGTTAGGGTATCTGACCAATACAACGGGGACGAATAAAAATGGTGTTTCCCTGCGTGTTAATAATGACTCCATTTCAACAATTGATATTTCAGGCGGCAGTGCGAACTTTAGGGAGATTCAATGTCAAAGGAACAATACGTTGGAAAGCATCAGTATTGGAGATGGGGTAACTGTAAAAAAACTGGATCTGACCAATGCAGCCGCCGTAACGTCCATCAGCTTTCCGACAACAGCGATGAACATGACAACCTTAAACCTGAGCGGGACAACGGCGCTGACCGAGTTGAAGAACCTTAGTGACCAGCTAAACACACTGACAAGCCTGACATTGGACGGGACTAATCTGGGGAACTCTCTACCGAACCTTAATTTCAGCGGCAACACAAGTATAACAACGCTGTCACTGACAAACTTTCCGGATATAACCGTAACACTTCCAAACGGTGGCGGAAAGATAGAATCACTGACGCTAAATAATGTAAAAACTGACGGTCTTGACTTAAGCACTATGAACGCTTTAACAACACTGTTGTTGGCAAACCTGTCAGGTACAGACTTAACGCTGCCAAGCAGTAATACAGCCATAAAAGCGCTGACGTTGGACAATCTGGAGTTTGACAGCATTGATTTAAGCGGCATGACAGGACTGACAACGGTGAATCTGAAAAACATGCCGAAAGGATTCCGGGTCAAGTTCGCTGACAGCACGAACATCACAAAACTGTATATGACAGGGTCGGATCTGTCTGAATATGAGGACGGCCAGATAGAGGGCGGCCTAAGTAAGATAGAGCACTTGGTTTTGGATAACACAAACATTAAGAGTTTTGATTCTTCCTCAGTGGTGGGCCTTGATGCCATAAACCGGGTGAGCCTGAATGACAATGCGGAACTGGAAAGCATTAATATTGAGAATGACGGCAATAAAATAAAAAGACTATTTGCGGACAACTGCAAGAAACTGACATCACTGAAAGTAGAGGATAACGGGCAGTTGATGTTTCTTACAGCAGCAGGTGCTGCAAATCTGACAAATGACGGACTTGAGTTAGCGGAAAGTTATGAAAACCTTGGCTATATCGCTTTATACAATACTGGATTAAGCGGTACATTTAAAGTTCCTGAATATAAAGCAACCCGCGATAATACGTATTGGGAAAACGATGACCCCGCAAATTTATATGTTTTGGGAATCCAGATTCATGTAACTGGTACGGATATTGAAATATTGGATGTAAGTAATGCCGGAACCCTGAGTAGTATTATCGTAAGGGACTGTTTGAAACTGAAAAAGATTGAGGGAATAGAAGACCTTAAAAACCTAAGCTATTTAGCAGTTACAAATGTCCCGAATCTTCATTATTTAAATCTGCCATACTTTGGAAATGCAAAAGAAAAAAAGATTGAAATAGACGGAACTGATTTAGCCTATTTGAATATACCTGATGGAGTAAAGATGAACTGGGACTTTACCGCGAACGATCTAAAGACACAGAGTATTGATGTGGAGATCGGCGGGTATGACAAAGACAAAGGATA
>ERZ1643251.4950-NODE-4950-length-11242-cov-6.949048_pt1 | contig 11242 bp, 9 predicted proteins | sample MGYA00579261_ERZ1643251 | MGnify/ENA primary metagenome ERZ1643251 (study PRJEB29033, sample SAMEA4952267) | chicken gut metagenome | biome: Broiler Chicken; feature: Gastrointestinal Tract; material: Caecum | place: Ireland | collected 2018 | study: Broiler... | reverse complement strand
GGATATGTGACCGACAGCATGGTATTGTCGATAAGCGACGACCGGATTGTCACGTTCGTGTCGCCGAAGCTGGGATTCGTCAGTATGAAAGCCGGAGCGGTCGTGCTCTGTACCGGCTGCCGCGAGCGCACGCGCGGCGCGCTGAACATACCCGGAACTCGCCCCGCCGGAATATATTCGGCAGGTACGGCACAGCGGTTCGTCAACATCGAGGGCTATATGCCGGGTAAAAAGGTAGTCATTCTCGGCTCGGGCGACATCGGACTTATCATGGCGCGCCGGCTCACGCTCGAGGGCGCCGAGGTGCTGCGCGTCTGCGAGCTCATGCCCTATTCGGGCGGTCTCGCGCGCAATATCGCGCAGTGTCTCGACGATTTCAATATACCGCTGTACCTGTCGCACACCGTCACCGAGATACGCGGCCGCGAGCGGGTCGAGGGGGTCGTGATAAGCGAGGTCGACGAAAACCGCCGTCCGATTCCCGGAACCGAGGAGTATGTCGAGTGCGACACGCTGCTTCTGTCAGTCGGACTGATTCCCGAGAACGAGGTCGCGAAGTCGGCCGGAATCAAGCTCGACCGAGTCACCGGCGGCGCGGTCGTAAATCAGTACAACGAGACGAGCGTCCCGGGCATATTCGCGTGCGGAAACACGCTGCACGTCCATGACCTCGTCGACTTTGTCACCGAGGAGGCGTACAACGCCGGACGCTTCGCGGCTGAATTTGTGTTGTCGGGCAGAGACGGTTCGACCGAATCGCTGGCTGTGGAGACGTCGGGCGGTGTGCGCTACAGCGTGCCGCAGAGGGTCGACCTCGATAGAGACAGTCTCCCCGAAAAGCTGAGATTCTTCTTCCGCGTCGACAACATCTACAAGAATGTGCGGCTCGAGCTGGCAGCCGGAGACACCGTCGTGAAGTCGGTAAAAAAGAAGTCGGTCGCGCCGGGCGAGATGGAGTCGCTCGAGCTTAATGCCGACGAGTGCCGTAAGCTCTGCGAGGCGGCGCGGAGCTCCGACAAGAAGATCTCACTGCGCATGGAAACCGCAAACAACGCAGCCGCAAAGAAGGAGTAAACACAATGCCGAATATCACAAAGAAAACGCTGACCTGCATAGTCTGCCCGATCGGCTGCAAGATAGACGTGACGCTCGACGAGGGCGGCAAGATTCTCGACATCACCGGAAATACCTGCCGTCGCGGCTACAAATACGCCGAGACTGAATTCACAAACCCGACGCGCACACTGACGTCCACCGTCCGCTGCGACTCGGAGTTCGACAAGCTCCTGCCGGTTCGCACGAGCGCGCCGATTCCGAAAGGCAAGCTATTCGACGCGATGAAGCTGATAAATCAGATAGAGGTACACGCTCCGATAAATCGCGGAGATGTGGTTTGCGCGGATTTCATTGAGCCGGGAATCAACCTCATCGCTTGTAAAAATGTAAAATAAAGCGATCAGCGTCAGGCCGAGACCCGACGCTAAGCCTACTAAAAAGCCCCATTTCCACGAGGAGATGGGGCTTTTGCCGCAGACGGAGGTCTCCACTTGGGTAGACTATTTCGACGTGCTTCGAGACGTCGGAATAGCATGAGCATGGTCTTCACGCCCTGCGAGGACTGTCACGCGGCCTCACATATACCTTGCGTTCGGCATGACGAGCTCGCGCAGCTCCATACCAGGGGCGCAGGGATTCCGAATGCAGGCGGCGCGCGTCACCGTGCCGAAGCCGAACGCGTCGTTCAGCTCGTCGAGCGTCCGGTCGAGCCGCTCGAGCCGCTCGCGCTTCTCGCCATCCTCGGATACCGTCAGCTGCTCGGGCGCGTCCAGCTCGTCCAAATAGATCCCGTGTATGCCCACCGAGCGCAGCGGACAGCGCCATTTGTGCTTTTCGCGAAAGACCTCGAACGCCTTCTCCGCGATCACCGCGTCGTTCGACGTCGCCGACCCGAATTTCTTCTGATAGGTGTACCACGAAAGATCGTTCTCGCGCACGCTCACCATGATACCGTACGCTTTCTTGCCGCATTTGCGCATCCGGTAGGCCAGCTCCTGCGAAATCCAGAGCATGAAGCTCCAGACCTCCGCGTCGTTCGTCAGATCGCGCAGCGCGTTCGAGCTGTGCCCCACCGACTTTATCGGCAGCGACTCCTCGCCGCTCGCCACCTCGCCGCGCTCAAATCCGTTTGCCGCCGCCCAGAGCCATAGCCCGATCTTGCCGAACTTCGCTTCGAGCAGCTCCTCGGGCACCGCCGCCAGCTGCCCCAGCGTCACGACTCCCGCCGAACGCAGCTTCTTGTAGGTCGCGCGTCCTACTCCCAGCATAGAGTCGGCGGGCAGCCCCCAAATCCGCTCGCGAAAGTTGTCGGGCGTGATTTCGGTAGTCGCGTCCGGCTTCTTCAGGTCGCTGCCCAGCTTCGCGAACACCTTGTTGAAGCTGACCCCGACCGATACCGTTATGCCGAGCTCCTCGCGAACGCGCGTTCGTATCTCGTCGGCGGCGTCCCGCCCCGACTTGCCGAGATAGCGCTCGCAGCCGGTAAGGTCGAGAAAGCACTCGTCCATGCCCATCGGCTCGACACGGTCGGTGTAGTCCGAGTATATCCTCCGGCAGAGCCGGCTCATCTGCATATACCAGTCGTAGTGCGGAGGCACTACGACAAGATTCGCGCACTTTCGCTTTGCCTCCCAGACCGCCTCGCCGGTCGCGACGCCGTACATCTTCGCCCACTGATTCTTCGCCAATATTATTCCGTGCCGCGTCTCGGGGTCGCCCGCCACCGCGAGCGGCACGCGCCGCAAATCCGGGTCGTACAGCTCCTCGACCGACGCGTAAAAGCTGTTGCAGTCGCTGTGCAGTATCACTCGCTCGCGATTTATGTGTTCATCGTAATCCACGCGCTTCTCCCTCCTGTGTGCATAATGGGTATGGAATACTTTTCCCGCGTTTTTTAGCTGCACTGCCATATGTGAATAGCATTGCCGATTATCGTCTAACAATTATTGTAAAATAACAAAAAGCTCTTGACAATTGTGTTCGGATGTGGTATCATATTATCAGAACAAGCGTTCTATCTATATGATATCACGATTCGGAACATTTGTCAAGTACAAACGCAAAATCAGAGGGAGGAATTTTTATGCAGCGTCCGCCGGTCAAGCCGGGCTCGTGCAAGGTATATCTCGACGTTCGGGTCACGTTCACGAAGGACGGCAGGATGATTCCGACGTCGCTCATTTGGGAGGACGGCAAGAGCTATACAATCGACCGCGTGCTGTCAGTCCGCCCCGCTCCGGCTCTGCGAGCCGGCGGTCAGGGCGACCGGTACGAGGTCATGATTTCCGGCAAATCGCACTACATCTGGTTCACACACAACGAGGATATCTCCGACAAATGCGTCGGCTGGTGGTTCGTCGAGAAGCACGAATAGCTGTGAACGTATGCGCGGTCGCGAATGGCTGTGTTATCGCGAACGTCTGCACAGTCGCGAATGGCTGTGCGCGCAAACACGAATGGGGCGTGCTTTTCACGCCCCACAGTTATTATTGTATCCGTCCGACAATGAACGATGTATTATTGCATACGCTCGGCAACAAACGCCGGCACCTTTCCTTTGAGGAAATATGATATACTCCGTGTGTTCTCGACCGTGTATACCTCGTCGCCGTTCTCGTCGTAGCTGATTATCTCGTCCTCGAGCATATACTCGACCGCGTATCCGGTGTCGATCGCCGTAAACGGCGATATGTCGAGGCTGTCGTCGACCGAGTAGAGCGACGCGAATATCTCGCAGAGCTCGGACTTGTCTGTGACGACATACTCCTTGCCGTCGGACAGCCGGCGCACCGTCAGCTGTGTCACCCGCTCGGCGAGCCACGAGTATACGTCGTCCATATATTCAGTCGGGTCGAGACTATACATCAGCTCGTTCATCGCCGGAGTCGCGGTCGTGAGATAGAAGAACGACGTGTTCCTCTTGCCGCCCGCGATGTACAGCACCCGACCGAGCGCCGGCTGCTGGAAGGTATCGTAGCCGATACTCTCGGCATCGGCTTGTGCCGCCTTGTTGAATTCACCGCGGAACTCGAGGTCGTGGTAATCGGGATTGCCGGTATTCGCTATCAGCCGTTTCTCCATGAGATATTCGTTCACATAGTCGTTTTCGCTCGCGTTATTGACCTGCTTGACCGGAATCGACAGCGACTTTATATACTGCTCGCGGAACTCCTCGCTGTCGCAGAGCACGCGCAGCTCGTCAGAAAAATCGCTCTTGTTGTTTATCGTCACCGACTTCGCCTGCGGCAGTCCGAACTTCGGATAGAATACAAAGCAGATAGTCTGACGTTCGGCAAAGATCATTTCGGTCTCGTAGTCCTCCGAGTCCTCGTCCCTGGTCACATCATATGAAGCGCTCGAGGGTCCGTATCCGTACGGCTCGCGCCAGTCGCTGTCGGTATACAGCCTGTACAGCGCGCTCATGACCTCGCCGTCGCGGAAGCTCATCATATCAAGTCCATAGTCGAACACCACATCCACCCGCGCAAGGTCGCTCTCGGACGGGATGCTCGTATTGACGCCGAACAGATTGAATATCAAAACACACATGGTAACAACGCAGACGCCGCCGTATACGCAGAGTCCCTTCCAGCCGCGGAACATAGACTTCGCCGTCTTTGCAAGCACGCTGTTCGTCAGCATGAAGGTCAGCAGCGCGCCGCAGACCATGCCGAACACAGTCCAGCCGAAGCTGTACATGACTTCATAGAAGAATATGCCGCCGAGCAGTGTCATCATGATTATAAGCAGGTACTTGATAACCTCGCCGACCGGTCTGAAAACGACCGGAGTGCCCGCGCGCTCGCTTTTGCGCACGCGGTAGATAAAGTAGCCGCCGACGAACATCGCCGCCGCGAGCAGAAGCCAGACTACAGCTTCGGTCGTATTTAGCCGCTCCGAGCTGAACATATAGCGCGTCAGCGGAGACAGCCGCGCCATGAACTCGGAATTATAGTACCAGCTGACCCACATATTCTCGTTGAATATGCTCGCAAAATACACGACCGCCCAGTAGAACAGCGGAATTATGACAACCGCCGTGCCGCAGAGCAGCAGGTGTACGACTGTCGTACCGCTTATCATGCCGACGACCACGCTGATTCCGCCGAGCAGCAGCATATAGACAAGGCTCTCGCCGAGCGAGCGCATATACGCCCCAAACAAGGTAAAGCTCATCGCGTCGTTCGCGCCGAGGATAATAAGCGTCACCGCCGACATTATTATGAACGGCACAATAAGGAGCGTCAGTCCGGCAATGAGCCAGCTCGCGTACAGCCGACCGCGGGTTATCGGCAGGCTGTGGTAGAAGTCGACCGTCTCGCGCTTTTTTGTGTAGCGCGTCATGGCACAGACCATGATGACGCCGAGTATCGCCATCAGCGGTATCAGCGCAAAACGGATCGAATATCCCCATTCGAGCATATATTTCTGCACGTCGTTTTCGAGCGAGTAGGTCTCCCAGCTGTTCTTATAGCTCGACAGCACCATCATCACCGGCACCGGCAATGTGAAGAACATCAGTATCGCCGACAGCAGCATCGTCGTCCACTTCTGACGCAGAATGTTCGAAAAGAGCCCAAAGAAGCCCGCGTTTTTGATTTTTTCAGTAGATGAGCTTGCCGAAGTCATAGCCTCTCTCCTCCATTTCGCAGATGAATATTTCCTCGAGCGTCAGCGGTATCGTCTCGAAGAAGGTCGGCGCGAGCCGGCGCAGAAATTCGTTCAGCTCGGTCTCGTCGCCGCGCGCGATGAACGTGACAAGACTGCCCCGCCGTTCGTAGCGCATTATCGTCAGCCCGCGCAGCCGCTCGGCGTCGAAGTCGGCGCCGACGACCATCTGCACCTTATAGAGCTCGGTTTTCATGTCGTCGAGTCCGCGCACGAACAGAAGCTCGCCCTTGTGCAAAAGTCCCACCGTGTCGCAGATGTCCTCCATCTCGCGCAGGTTGTGCGAAGCGATGACCGCGGTCATGCCCCGGTCGGCCGTCTCCTCGGCGAATATGCGCTTGACGAGCTGCCTGACTACCGGGTCAAGCCCGTCGAAGGTCTCGTCGCAGAGCAGGTACTTCGGCATTGCCGACACGCCGAGCATGACCGACGCCTGCTTTTTCATGCCCTTGGAGAAGGTGTTTATCTTCCGGTCGCAGTCGAGCTTGAATATGTCCTGCATTTTTCTGAACGTCTTGTCCGAGAAATTGGTATAGACCGATTTGTACAGCCTGCGCATATCGTTTATCGTGCCGTGCGGCAGGAAGTACTGCTCGTCTGACAGATAGATTATCCGCTGCTTTGCCGGCGGATTCTCGTATACCCGCGCGCCGTCGTAGCACACCTCGCCGTCGTCGGGGCGCATGACTCCCGCCATTATGCGCAGCAGCGTCGATTTGCCCGAGCCGTTCGAGCCGATGAGTCCGAATATAGTTCCGTCCTCGAGCTTGGCGCTCACTTCTTCGAGCGACTTCACATTGCCGTATGTCATTGAAATATTGCTAAGTTCAATCATTGCTCCCGCTCCTTTTTGGAAATGTCAGTTTTGCCGAAGCCTGTGCCGACAGCATTATCAATGCTGACAGCACTGTCTGTGCCGACAGCACTATTTGTGCCGACAGCATTGTCAATGCTGACAGCTTAGTTCCAGACAAGACATATGAGCCGTTCGGCTTCGCCGCGCGGGACGCCGGCGTCGCGCACCTCGGCAAGCGTCCGCTTGAGCTCGCCGAGCAGCTGTTCGCGATTGTGATCCGCGAGCTTTTTCACATTGTCGGCAATGAAGCTGCCGCGTCCGGGTATCGACGTGATTATCCCCAATCGTTCAAGCTCGGTGTACGCCTTTTGTATTGTATTCGGGTTTATCGCGAGCTCGACGGCGAGCGCCCGCACGCTCGGAAGCTGCTCGCCGGGGGTCATTATGCCGTGAAGCACATTCTGGCGTATGCACTCGACAAGCTGTTCGTATATGGGTCTTCGGTCGAGAGTTTCAATCGATATGACGCCCATTTCACTTCGCTCCTGTCAGTTTAATGATTTTATTAACGTGAATTCGATGGGGGGACTGCGATACTGTTTGCTCTCACTGGGGGAGACCCTTTTGAAAAAGGGTCTCCCCCAGACCCCCGCCCGAAAACTTTTAACAATTTGGGTCAAAGCGTGGATGATTATGACAACGTAAAGATTATATTACTGCTTGTTGTCAGAAACCACAGAGATGCGCCGCCTAATGGGACCCTGCTTCCCAACCGGCGGCTGGTTTCTACGTGGTCGTTTGAATCCTTTGGCGTTTGTTCATCTAATTTGCTTAATTATATTGTTATAATTCTCATCGAACTCACGTTTATTATTGACGCAAGTTTGTCGAAACAATTGTTATAAAAGGATATTGGCGAGGGAATTCGCTGTGCGGCTCCTAACTGTTCTATGTGTATTAGTACAGATATATGATAGCACATTTTGCGCAGGCTGTCAAGCGTTTTTCGCGCATTTGACAAAATATTAAAAAAAAGTTCGCAATATGGCTTGCAAAATCCGCGAAAATATAATAAAATATATGTGTGATGGCATAACCGGTCACGGCGGGATGAACAGTCTCAAATTATGCCGGCGCCCGCGAATGAAATAATTGCGTTAAAAATATCTAAAGTGAGTTCGATAGAAATTATAACAATATAATTATAATTGAGCAATTAGATGAACAAAATATTTAAGCAAATTAGATGAACAAACAGTTTAAGTTCCAAACAACCACGTAGAAACCAAGCCGCCGGTTGGGAAGCAGGGTCCCATTAGGCGGCGCATCTCTGTGGTTCCACACAATAAGCAGAAATAATATATCTGTGCAGATATAAACAATTATGCCTTGACCCAAATCTGCAAAAGTTTTCGCGGTGGGGGTCTGGGGGAGGAGCCTTTTTCAAAAGGCTCCTCCCCCAGTGAAAACAAACAATTTCGCACTTATCCAATCTGCTAACATACATACATGAAAGGAGCACCTCAAAGGGGGGGAATCTTATGAATATAATCATTGTAGGCTGCGGAAAAGTCGGCGAGCTGCTGACGTCGTATATATCGAAGGAGGGGCACGACGTCGTTGTTGTCGACACCGACTCGCAGATAATCGACGACGCGGTCAACGAATACGACGTCATGGGTATCGCCGGAAACGGCGCGAGCAACTCGGTTCAGCTCGACGCGGGCGCGGCGAGCGCCGACCTGCTGATAGCGGTGACCGCGCAGGACGAGCTGAATATAATGTGCTGTCTTGTCGCGCGCAAGCTCGGGACAAAGCACACGATAGCCCGCGTCCGCAACCCCGAATACGCCGAGCAGATTTCATTCATGCGCCGCGAGTTCGGGCTTTCTATGGCGGTCAATCCCGAGTACGACGCCGCGCACGAGATACTGCGTATAATCCAGTTTCCGGCGGCGATCAAGGTCGACACGTTTGCCAAAGGTAGGGTTGACCTTGTAGAAATCAAGATCGACGAGGGGCACCCGCTCTGCGGACGCAGGCTGAGCGAGCTTTCGAGCGTGTACAACGTAAATATACTTGTCTGCGCGGTGCGCCGCGGCGACGAGGTCATAATCCCGTCGGGCGACTTCATGCCCGAGGAGAACGACATTATACACATCACCGCGCCCCACTCCGAGCTCGCCGCTTTCTTCAAGAAGCTGGGAATCGCCGAGAAGCGGATACGCACAGTCATGATAATCGGCGGCGGCAAGATAGCGTTCTTCCTCGCGCGAATGCTTGCGTCGATCGGCATTGAGGTAAAGCTCATCGAGTCGGATCGCGAGCGCGCCGAGACCTTGTCCGATCAGCTCGAACACGTCATGGTTATAAACGGCGACGGTACCGACAGCGACCTCCTGATCGAGGAGGGCATCGACCGAGTCGACGCTACGGTCACGCTGACCGGTATCGACGAGGAGAATATCATAATTTCAATGTTCGCCGGTACGCGCAGCGTCGACAAGGTCATAACCAAGGTAAACCGCTTCGACATGGTGAAGATGCTCACGTCGATCGGGCTTGACTGCATAGTCTCGCCGAAGAACATCATCGCGAACAATATCCTGCGCTATGTGCGCGGACTCGAAAACTCGGCGGGCAGCTCGATACAGACGCTTTATAAGATAGTCGACGGCAAGGCCGAGGCGCTCGAGTTCATAGCCGCCGACAGCTTCGAATTCCTCGGCGTTCCGATAAAGGATATGCGGCTGAAAAAGAACCTGCTGCTCGCCTGCATAATCCGCGGCGGGAAGATAATCTATCCGCACGGCAGCGACACAATCGAGCTCGGGGACAGCGTTATCGTCGTCGCCAAAAGCGACGAGGCGCTGCGCGACCTTGAGGATATAATCGACTGAGGAAACTCTACAAAGGAATATTGTATACGGAGAAATCATATACTGAGGGAACTATATAATGAATTACAGAATGATTGCCTACATCATCGGGCAGATCGTGCGGGTCGAGGGAATCCTCATGCTGCCATCGTTCGTGGTGGGGCTGATATACGGCGAGCAGGTGTTCGCGGCGTTCCTGATACCGATAGGACTGTCGGTTATAGCCGGAACGCTGCTGACGCTGAAGAAGCCGCAGGACACGTCGATATTCGCGAAGGAGGGCTTTGTGACGGTCGGTCTGTCGTGGGTGCTATTGTCAATAATCGGCGGTATGCCGTTCGTCATCGACGGCTGCATACCGTCGCCGGTCGACGCGTTCTTCGAGACGGTGTCCGGCTTCACCACGACCGGCGCGAGCATACTTACAGACGTCGAGGCTCTGGGGTACGGTATGCTGTTCTGGCGGAGCTTCACGCACTGGATCGGCGGTATGGGCGTGCTGGTATTCGTGCTCGCGATACTGCCGCAGGCGGACACGCGCTCGGTGAAGCTTATGCACGTGATGCGCGCCGAGGTGCCCGGTCCGACCGTAGGCAAGCTGGTGTCGAAAATAGGCAGGACGGCGCGCATCATGTACGGGCTGTATATTCTGCTGACGTTCATCGAGGTCGTGTTGCTGCTCGTCGGCGGTATGCCGTTATTTGACAGTCTGGTGAACTCGTTCGGCACTGCGGGTACCGGCGGCTTCGCTATCAAAAACGTGAGCATCGCATACTACGACAGCGCGTATATGGATTATGTCATCGGCATATTCATGGTGCTTTTTGGAATCAACTTCAATCTGTACTATCTCATCGCGCTTGGAAACATCCTCGAGGTGCTTAAGAGCGAGGAGCTGCGCTGGTACATAGGCATTGTCGTCGGCTCGACCGCGCTTATCGCCCTTGACATATATCAGATATTCGGCAACGTCGCCGACTCGATTCGCTACGCGTTCTTTCAGGTATCGTCGATAATCACGACGACCGGCTATGCTACCTACGACTTCAACACATGGCCGGCGCTGTCGCAGATAATATTGGTGCTGCTGATGTTCTGCGGCGCGTGCGCCGGCTCGACCGGCGGCGGTATCAAGGTGGGTCGTATAATTATACTGATAAAGTCGGGTCTGCGCGAAATCAAGTATATGCTGCATCCGCGCGCGGTTGTGCCGATACGCTTCGAGGGCAAGTCGGCGGACAAGGACGTAGTGCGCGGCGCGACGTCGTTCCTGATCGTCTACATCATGCTATTCACCGCGTCGCTGTTCTTTATTGAAATGATCGAGGAGTGCGACCTCGTGACCGGCTTTACCGCCGTCGCCGCCTGCATTAACAACGTAGGTCCGGGCTTAGGCGATGTGGGCCCGATTGGCAACTACGCGTGGCTTTCCGACGCGTCCACACTGATCCTTTCATTCAATATGCTCGCCGGCCGTCTCGAAATCTTCCCGATAATAATGCTCTTCGCCCCCCAAACCTGGAAAAACCACTAACGGCGGGGACGCCCCGCGGCAAAAGTCAAGGGTTTGTATGTGCGAAACCTAAGTCAGCGGAATCATTCGTGGTCGGACAAAGCCGCCACCGGCGGCTTTGTCCGAGACAGCGGCGGCGGGGCAGCCCCTGCGGGCGGAGTCAAAGGTTAGTTTGAGGGCGACCATAAGCAAGCGAAATCATTCGTGGTCGAATTGAACCGCATTGCGGTTCAATTCGAGACAGCGCGGGTAGAATCAATCGACAGAACGCAATTCTCCAATCCTCGCCCAATCCAGCCCTGAAACTCGGTTCGGCGTTTAGCCGAACCG
>ERZ1643251.4949-NODE-4949-length-11244-cov-4.184646_pt1 | contig 11244 bp, 8 predicted proteins | sample MGYA00579261_ERZ1643251 | MGnify/ENA primary metagenome ERZ1643251 (study PRJEB29033, sample SAMEA4952267) | chicken gut metagenome | biome: Broiler Chicken; feature: Gastrointestinal Tract; material: Caecum | place: Ireland | collected 2018 | study: Broiler... | reverse complement strand
CACTGCAAACAAGGCTGCAATTACCCTTGCTCGTAACCGTAAACTACGGGTTGGCGCAGTACCTAATTCTTTGTGCATGCCATTTCTCCTTCCTGCTGTTTTTGCTGTTCGTTAGAATGTATGCACAATTTTTGTGTAAATATGCCCATAAAAAAACCGCCCCAAATAGGGCGGCACAAAGGATAAAATACAATTTACTCAGATTTCAAACAAATGTGGCGTGGGGTTCCATCAATGTAGATAGGGGTCAGCTCTGCTTGAATCAATGGACGAACATAGACACGGAACTCTTCGGTAACATTGTAACCATCGGGAGTAATCCAGCTACGGGGCTTTTCTCTGTTGGCAACATTTGACACATCTACCATTTCCACATTGCACAGATAGGGTATTTCACTGGCCCGCTTAAAGGCAGCCATTTTTCCGGTCTGTCCCTCAAAGGCAGCTTTTACTGCGGCACCACCTGCTTGGTATGCCTCGGTAATGTCGGTACGGCTTGCCACATGGGCTGCACAACGTTGAAGGGTAGAAAACTCGATGGCACGAGCCTTGCAGCCCAACCGCTCGCTGATAAGGTCGGCTAAATAGCGGCCTGTGCCAGACAAAGCCGCCTTGTGTCCAAAAGCATCGGTTTTTGCCTCACGAATTAGCTCGCAAACATATCGACCATCTGCCAGTTTTACCCCTTCGCTTACTGCAATAATTACAGATGGTTTGCTCTTTTGCAGCTCGTCCACTTTTTTCAAAAAGTCCTCTGGGTCTAGGGGAACTTCAGGCAACAAAATCATATCTGCGCCGTCACAGTCATCCCCCTTAGCAAGGCAAGCGGCACCAGTCAGCCAACCGGCATTTCTTCCCATGATTTCTACCACTGTCACACTGCGCAGGTCATACACGGTAGAATCTCGGATAATTTCTTTTAGGATGGTGGCAATGTATTTTGCCGCAGAACCAAAACCAGGGGTGTGGTCGGTCAACTCTAAATCGTTATCAATGGTTTTGGGCACCCCAATAAAACGGATGGGGCTGTTTACCTTTGCTCCCCATGCGGATAGCTTATTGATGGTGTCCATGCTGTCGTTTCCACCAATATAGAAACAAGCACCAATATCCAAACGCTCCAAAATAGAAAATAGCTTTTGGTAGACTTCTGCCCCTTCTTCAATGGAAGGCAATTTGTAGCGGCAGCTTCCCAAATAGCTAGAGGGAGTACGCTTCAACAGCTCAATATCCATATTGCTTTTTAGCACAGAATTAAGAGGAATTACCTGAGCCTTTAGCAAGCCTTCAATGCCATATTGCATTCCATACACTTGCTCTGCGCCCAATTCCCTTGCAGTTTGGTACACTCCTGCCAAACTAGAATTGATAACTGCCGTAGGGCCACCAGATTGCCCCACTATTACATTTTTCCCTGCCAAATTAGCCATAAAGCGAATAGCCTCCTTCAAATATGTACATATCAATAGTAACCATGGTTTTTACACAGCAAAAAACCGTCTGCAAAAAATAGCAAACAGTTGCCGATTCCTTCCATATTTCCGTTTTCTATGTGTATTATAACATAAAGGATTCTGTTTCTACAATTGATTCTTTTGCTAAAATAGTGTAAAATATTGCTAAAAGTATTCTTGTGCTTAGGCAGATTTACCTGATATTTTCTGCCAATGTAATACGAAAAAATAATAGAAAAAGGTGAACCTTTTGACTCATTTATCCCTTGATACAGCCAAAGAATTGCACCGAATGCGTCGGGTGCTGCTCATTGGATTGGACATACTCTGCTTAATGGCTGCATACCTGATTCCGTGGATGCTGATTAGTGGTCGAATGTTTCAGGACTATCAAAGCCTAATGATTTCCAGTTGTTTCTTTTTCATTTGCTGTTATGAAATTGTTTATGGTTTGATGGGAATGTATGACAGCCTATGGAGATATGCCGAGATTGTAGAGTTTTTCCGATTATGTATGGCATCTGTCATATCGGTTGGTATTTTTACTGGTGGCACTATGATAATGTTTACTGAGCGAAGGATTTCTCTTTCGGTCTATTTTTTAAGTGCTTTGTTTGCCACCTCTCTTACCATGTATTCCCGCCTGACCTATCGTATGTACCGCAATGTTACACTGCGAAAAAGTGGAAAAAAAGCAAGGCGAACCATGGTAATTGGTGCCGGAGATGCGGCATCCATGCTGGTGAACGAAACCCTAAAGGCCCATGAATCTGACATGAATATCATCTGTTGTGTAGATGATGACCCTGCCAAGGTAGGGCGAAATATTGCCGGCATTCGCATTATGGGCACCACCGATGATATTCCTGATTTGGTGGAACAGTGTGAAATTGAAAGCCTTTTGCTTGCTATTCCCACGCTGGACGAGGAGAACAAAAAGCGTATTTTGCAAATTTGTTCCCGAACCAAGTGCAACATGAAAATTTTACCTGACATTGTGCGAATTATCGCAGATGGTCGGGATATCAACAGCGGAATCCGTGATGTGCAGGTACAAGACTTGCTAGGGCGGCCCGAAATTGTATTGTCCAACTTTACTACCGACCTAATCACAAATAAAACCGTAATGGTTACCGGCGGGGGTGGCTCCATTGGCAGCGAGCTTTGCCGGCAAATTGCCGACTGTAAACCAAAGACACTGATTATTGTGGACATTTACGAAAACAATGCTTACAACATTCAGCAAGAACTGCTAAGGAAATATCAAAACAATTTGCATTTGGAGGTGCAAATTGCCTCTGTGCGAGATTCTCACAAGGTAGATGCTTTGTTTCAGCGGTATCGCCCCGATGTTGTATTCCATGCGGCAGCTCACAAGCATGTGCCCCTTATGGAGGACAGCCCCGAAGAGGCTGTAAAAAACAATGTATTTGGCACCTACAATGTGGCTTGTTCTGCCGAAAAGTATGGCACCCAGCGGTTTGTTTTAATTTCCACAGATAAGGCAGTAAATCCCACCAATGTTATGGGCGCAACCAAACGATTGTGTGAGATGATTGTACAAGCCCTTGCACAAAAGAGCAATACTACCTTTGTGGCTGTTCGGTTTGGTAATGTTCTGGGCTCCAATGGTTCTGTGATTCCTTTGTTCAAAGAGCAAATTAAAAACGGTGGCCCTGTTACAGTAACCCATCCCGATATTGTGCGTTTTTTTATGCTCATTCCCGAGGCAGTGCGGTTGGTTCTAGAAGCTGGTGCCATGGGCAAAGGTGGAGAAATCTTTGTGTTGGATATGGGCAAACCAGTTAAAATTTTGGATTTGGCAGAAAACCTTATCAAGCTATCTGGCTTTATTCCCTACAAAGATATTGATATTCACTTCACTGGGTTGCGACCAGGAGAAAAGCTATATGAAGAGCTTTTGATGGATGAAGAAGGTCTTGCAAAAACCGACAATCAGAAAATTTTTGTAGGCTCCCCCATTGAGTTGAACAAGGATACTTTTTTTGACCATTTGGCATCCTTGAAGAAAATTGCTTATTCCAATAACAGCGAAAACCTTGTACAAGCCTTGGTTGACCTTGTTCCCACCTTTGACCATAAACCCAGACAGTCATAAAAGGAGCGATGTTGTTATGTATCAAAAGGTCATCAAACGACTGCTAGATTTTCTTTTATCCTTGGCAGGTATTGTTGTGCTCTCCCCTGTATTGCTGATTTTAGCCCTTTTGGTCAAACAAACAAAAGGGCCTGTATTATTCCGACAAAAGAGGGTTGGCAAAGGAAAAAAGCTTTTTGAAATTTATAAATTTCGCAGCATGTATTCCGATACTCCCAAAGATGTTCCTACACATTTGTTGGAAAATCCAGAAAGCCGCATCACTCCCATAGGCCGTTTTTTGCGAAAGAGCAGCTTGGATGAACTACCCCAACTTTTTAACATCTTAAAAGGAGATATGAGCGTAGTTGGCCCACGCCCAGCACTGTGGAATCAAGATGATTTAATTGCAGAGCGTGACAAATATGGTGCAAATGATTGTGTGCCCGGTCTGACTGGATATGCACAGATTCATGGCCGTGATGAATTGCCCATCCCTGTAAAAGCCGAATTGGATGGATATTATGTAAAACATTTAAGTTTTTTACTAGATGTCAAAATCTTTTTTGGAACCATTTTCAGCGTTCTCCGCAGTGATGGAGTTGTAGAAGGAAAGCAGAAATAAAAGCCTACAAAAATAGCCCCTGCATTTTTGCAGGGGCTTACTTTATGGGCAAATGCCATTAAAATTCCATTTCTCTTGCCAACTTAAAGTTTGCAATCAAAGATTTCAACAACTGTGCTTGACCTGCCAATTCTTCACTGGCAGCTGCACTCTGCTGGGCTGTTGCGCTGCTTGTTTGTACCACGGAAGAAATTTGGTCAATTCCCTCTGTAATTTGAGAAACAGCTTGTGCCTGTACCGCAGATGCCTCGGAAATTTCTCCAATGGCTGCAATGACTTCGTGGGCAGACTGGGCGGTTTCCATCAAGGAATCAGAGGTATCATTTGCCAACAAGGAACCTTTTTGCACTGCCTCAATAGAGCGTTCAATGAGAGCAGCGGTAGTGCGAGATGCTTCAGCAGATTTACTTGCCAAATTTCGAACCTCATCAGCAACTACAGCAAAGCCCTTTCCGGCTGTACCTGCACGGGCTGCCTCTACTGCTGCATTCAATGCCAAAATATTGGTCTGGAATGCAATATCCTCAATGGTCTTGATAATCTTTCCAATCTCGTTGGAGCTCTGTTCAATTTCGTTCATAGCAGTCAACATTTCCTTCATCTTATGACTGCTCTGGGTCAAGCCCTCGCCTACTTCTTCTGCCTGACGACTGGATTTTTCGGCACTTTCTGCATTGTTTTTAATCTGTACAGAAATATCATTGACTGTAGCCGCCAACTGCTGCACAGAGCTTGCCTGTTGGGTTGCACCCTGGGAATAGGATTGTGAACCTGCCGAAACTTGGTCGGCACCTATGGCAACCTGGTCGGCACTCTGGTTAATCTGGTTTAGAGTACGGTTCATAGATTCTACAATGGTTTCAATGGACTCTTTAATTTCGGAAAACTCTCCTATATAGTCCAAATCCATATGTAAATCCATGTCTCCCTGTGCCATTTGGGTCATCTTGTCGCGAATATCCTCAATGTACTTTTTCAGCTCTTGCTTAGTTTCCAACATGGCACCAATCAACATACCAATTTCAGAATCATCTGCCTGTAGATGTGTTTCCGAAGAAAGATTGCCCAAAGACAACTGAATCATTTCTTGTTGTACCTCATGAATGGGGCGAATAATCTTTCTATGAGAGAAACGGTAGTTAAAAACTTGCGCTCCCACTACCACTGCCACGAAGACTATTGTGCTGCCTTGCATGAACAAAATTCTTTCCCGAAATAGGTTAATAGAGTCATTTGTTCGTGCTTCAATTTCCTGCAAAAATTGTTCACCTAGCTGGTTGATTTGGTCCAAAGAGCTAGCATACTCCTCACCATACACATACTGCAAAGCCGCCTTGGCATTATTATTGCGAATTTGCTGCATGGCGTTTTCTTCCAAAGGTACCAAATTGTTGGCCAATTGGGTCATTTGCTCCAAAATCTTTTGCTCTGCATCAGACAGACCTATCGCTTGCATTTTCTCTACACTGGTCTCACGAGTTTTTACATCATTTACTTCTTTCCAATAATTGTCATAATACACACGGTCCGCAGTAGCAGAGTATGCTCTGGCTTGTTCGGTCAAAAATGCTGACGTATCAATAAATTGTTGTGCATATTGTTTCAGTTCCGCCTGCTTTTCGTATGCTTGCATAATTCTTGTATTGAGAATTACTACAAAGATAAATGAGATTGCCACTAGTGCCACTAGTGCCATAACACCTACATTTAATACCGTAAGCAGTGTAGATTGTTTCATTGCCTTTTTCATGGTCTGTCCTCACACAATTTTTAAATATTTACAACAAGGAGTGGGGCAAATAGCTGCACTCCTTGCAGTATCCTTTTTTATAAAGACTTACAACTTTGTATCCCAACGACCACACCATACATTTTCTTCGGGAGTTCCCTTGAAGGGGCTTTCTCCACAAAGTTTTGCAATCAGAGGTTCAATCACTTCGGGATTGTCCTGATAGCAGTTGATATATGTGCGGCTCATAGTCAAGTCAATCAAATAGTTAGGCAAATACAAGCTAATAAAGCAAGTGGGCACTTGGCTTACATACCAAGGCTGCTGCACAGGCTGAGTCCATTTTAGGCGCATAGTATTGTACTGAGCAAAGCCAACTTGGTCGATAAATACCAAAACCGCATCGGTATTTGCCATAAATTCTTCCATCTTGCCTTTTGCAGTAGCAGTATCACCATCGTATACTTCAAAGCCACGCTCAGTCAATTTTTCAATAATCAGCTGCTTCAGCTTTGCACCGCTGTCATCCTTAATCAGCTTGCCAGCCACTACACGACCATCGCCCTCCAAGAAGTGCAAACGAATATGCTTTTTGGTTTGAGGATTCAAGGGAAGCATATTCTGGGTATCTTTTACCAAAGTGATAAACTGGTCAGCGCATTCTGCGGCAATTTTCTTGTGCTCTTCACAGCCTACTACACTTACACCCTCTTTTGCGGGCATCAGCTTGCCTTCTGCTGCTTTTTTATGCAGACCAATGCTTGCCTTTACGCCCAAAATACGGCGCAGAGCATCCTGCATACGCTCCTCTGTGATAATGCCATTCTTATAGCCATCCATCATATAGCCAAAGTCTTCTTCCATATCATTGAAGAACAGGTACATATCACAACCTGCTGCAATGGCACGAGGAACCTGCTGGCTACGGGGCATTGCACCAAACATACCAATCATGTGGGAAGCATCGGTTACAACCATACCATTGAAGCCCAGCTTGTCCTTCAACAAACCATTGATAAGCTCAGGGCACAGGGTTGCAGGCAGAATCTCGTAATCGGTCAATTCTTTTCCTGCCAATTTGCGCTGCCATGCAGGCTGTGCAATGTGTCCAGCCATAATGGTTTTTACACCAGCATCAATCAACTCTTTGTACACTTTTCCGAAGGTGTTCATCCAAGTATCACAATCCAAGTCGTTGATACCCATCATCAAGTGCTGGTCGTTTTCTTCGGTACCATCACCGGGGAAATGCTTGATGGTGGTTGCCATGCCACATTCCTCTGTGCCCTTGATAAATGCTTTTGCATACTCCACAGTGCGGTCTGCATCTGCACAGAAAGCACGAGTCTGAACAATGGTATTACGCCAATTTTCCAACAAGTCTACGATAGGAGCAAAGTTCCAGTTGGAGCCGATAGCCATAGCCTCGGTGCCACCTACTTTTGCAGCCTTATAAGCCAGTTGAGCGTCACGACCTGCTGCGGTTGCTGCACCACAAGAAACGCCAGTGCCACCACCTACACCGCCATTGCCGCCTGCTTCACAGTTGCTAGCTACCAACAGGGGTACCTTGCTGCACTGCTGGAAGGTGTTTACCATATCCCACAGTTCATCGGCAGGCTTGTTGTGATAACGCAAAGCACCGGGATGATAGGTTTCGGCAACCTTCTTAATGCCTTCGGGAGTGAAATCGGTTACCATGTTTACAAACAACTGGCCGACCTTCTCCTCATCAGTCATGTTCGCAATGGTGTTTTCTACCCAAGCGATGTCCTCATCAGACAGGTAATAGGGTTTTGCTTTCAAATCTACCATTGAAATCTCCTCCTTTTGTTTTCCTGTTTATTTTTATGCAAGGAATGAGATATGCCCAAAAGCATGGTACATACTCAACAAGTCTATTATATCACATTTCCTGATTTTTCACCATCTTTTTTGTATTTCTTTGGGGATTTTTTCTCCTTTGCTTGACTTTACAGCCGGCTGCATTATAATGTATAGTGTATTGCTATACGCCAGAAAAAGGGCTTTCATTTGGCCTTTATTTGTTGGCAGGAAAGGAAGATGGACTTCATGGAGAATAAAAAATTTTACATCACCACTCCCATCTACTACCCCAGCGATAAACTGCACATTGGACACAGCTATACCACTGTTGCCTGTGATGCGCTGGCTCGTTTTAAGCGGATGCAGGGATATGATGTAATGTTTCTCACCGGAACCGATGAACACGGACAAAAAATTCAGGATAAAGCTGCCGCCAAGGGCATTACTCCTCAACAGTATGTGGATGAAATTGTAGCAGGCATCCAAGACCTGTGGAAACTGATGAATATTTCCCACGACCGCTTTGTTCGCACTACTGACCCCTATCATGTGGAAACTGTGCAAAAGATTTTTAAGCAGTTGTATGAACAAGGGGATATTTATAAGGGCTGTTACAAGGGCCATTACTGCAAACCCTGCGAAAGCTTTTGGACAGAAAGCCAGCTAAAAGATGGAAAATGCCCCGACTGCGGTGGGGATGTGTACCAAGCTGAGGAGGAAGCCTACTTCTTCCGTACAGGCAAATATGCCGAGCGTTTGCTGAAATTGTACAACGATGTACCCGACTTTATCCAACCGGAGTCCCGTCGCAATGAGATGATTGCATTTATCAATCAGGGCTTGCAGGATACCTGTGTATCTCGTACCAGCGTAAAATGGGGTATTCCTGTGGACTTTGACCCCAATCATACTGTATATGTATGGGTAGATGCTCTTTCTAACTATATTTCCGCTTTGGGATATGGAAACGAAACATACAACGATTACCAGCATTATTGGCCTGCTGACCTGCATATGGTTGGCAAGGAAATTTTGCGTTTCCACACCATTATTTGGCCTGCTATGCTGATGGCATTGGACTTGCCCTTGCCTCGCCGTGTATTTGGTCATGGCTGGTTGCTGTTGGATGGCGGAAAAATGAGCAAATCTAAGGGCAATGTTGTCGACCCTGTTGTATTGTGTGACCGGTATAGTGTGGATGCCATCCGTTATTTCCTGTTGAGGGAAATCCCCTTTGGAAATGATGGTATTTTCTCCAACGAAGCTCTTATCAATCGAATCAATGCCGACCTTGCCAACGATTTGGGCAACCTCCTTTCTCGTACTGTTTCTATGGTGGAAAAGTATTTTGGTGGTACTATTCCCGCCCAACGTGCTGAAGGCGAATTTGACAGCGAACTGAAAGAGTTGGTAGAGGCTATGCCTCAAAAGGTATCCAATTGTATGGACAAGCTGCTGATTCCCCAAGCACTGGCAGAAATTTTCAAGGGGATTCAACGAGCAAACAAATACATTGACGAAACCGCTCCATGGGTTTTGGCAAAGGACGAGGCAAACTCTGCCCGTTTGGCTGGAGTAATGTACAACCTGTGTGAAACCTTGCGGTTTGCAGCCACCTTGTTGCAGCCCTTCCTGCCCGACACAGCTCCCCGCATGGCAGCACAGTTAGGGCTTGATGTCTCCACCATGAGCTTTGATAGTTTGGTATATGGCAAGGTGGAAAGCTACACTGTTGCCAAAGGTGAAGTATTGTTCCCCCGCATTGATGCCGCAAAAGAACTGGCAGAGCTGGAAGCTGCCCACCAAGCTGCTGTGGCTGCTGCACAGCCTGCACAACCTGTGGAAAAGCCTGCTGCCGCCGAAAATATCGAGCATTTGCCAGAGGTTTCCTTTGACGACTTCTGCAAGGTGGAACTTCGGGTTGCCAAAGTTATGGATTGCCAGCAACTAAAAGAAAGTAAAAAGCTGCTGTTGTTGACCTTGTTTGACGGAGAAAAAGAGCGTACTATTCTTTCTGGCATTGCAAAATGGTATGCCCCTGCTGACCTTATTGGCAAAAATGTGGGTATTGTAGCAAATCTTGCTCCACGTCCCATGCTGAAAGGTAAATATGTCAGCGAAGGTATGGTTATGGCCGCAGATATGCCCGATGGTGGGGCTTCTGTGGTATTCTTCCCTGATGATGTACTACCCGGCAGTGCCATCCATTGATGCCTATGCAGCCGATTTTTGATACTCACGCCCACTACACCTCCCGGCAATTTGAGGGTGACCGACTTTCCTTATTGGAACAGCTTCCCTCTCAAGGGGTTGTAGGAGTTGTAGACTGTGGCACAGATTATGATTCCACTGTACAAAGTTTAGCTTTGGCAGAAAAATTCCCTTGGCTGTATACCGCTGCCGGAATTCATCCACAAAGTTTAATTGAAGATGACGCTTCTACCAATGCCCGTTTTCATGGAGATTGGCAAGAAGAATTGAAAGCACTTTTGCCCCTTTACGACCATCCCAAGGTGGTGGCCGTGGGAGAAGCTGGTTTAGATTATCACTGGCCTGTGCCCAAAGATGCACAACTTGCAATGTTTGAACAGCATATTAAAATGGCACTGGAATTACAGTTGCCTTTGATTGTTCATGACCGAGAGGCCCACGCTGATACCTATGCACTGTTGGCAAAATACCGCCCCAAAGGGGTTGTGCATTGCTATTCCGGCTCGGCAGAAGATGCCTTGACCTTGGTAAAACAAGGTATGTACATCGGCTTTACTGGTGCTTGCACCTTTAAGGGAGCAAAACGAGCAGCAAAAGCCATTGCAGCCATTCCGCTGGAACACCTTTTGTTGGAAACCGACTGCCCCTACATGGCACCAGAACCTTTGCGAGGCAGGCGATCAGATTCCTCCATGATTGTTCACACTGCTGCCAAAATTGCGGAAATTAAGGAAATTTCCACACAAGAGGTACTACAAGCCACCGCAGAAAATGCCAGAAGGTTATTTCAAATACAAAAATAAAAGGAGTTTACACTATGAAAGCACGCATTCCTATGCACCGTGAATTTATGATTGATTTTCCAGAGGGAAGCGACGAAAAGCGCAATGAGGAAGCTTGGCAGAAGCTGAATCAAATTTTGGAGGACTACAAAAAAGAGGGCAAATCTGTATACACTCCCACCTTTATTGAGGACTGTGAAGACAAGGTAAAGGCTTTGCAAGAGGAGTATGGTTTTACCTACACAATTCAGTTGGTAAAATAATTCGGTTTTTTACCGTTGGTACAAGCAGTCTGCCCTTGGGCGGGCTGCTTTTTTGTAGGAGGATTGGTTACATGAAAAAATATTCTTTTTTGGCTCTTTGCCTACTCCCCTTTATTTTTTGTTTTTACTTTTTGCCCTTACTGATTCAAGATACAGGAAGTGCCATGATGATTTTACTAGTGGTATTTCCTATTTTGTGTATTATGTTTGGAAGTTTGGTTGCCATCAAGCAGAATTTCCAGCCCCTGTTTGCAT
>ERZ1643251.4948-NODE-4948-length-11245-cov-4.828597_pt1 | contig 11245 bp, 9 predicted proteins | sample MGYA00579261_ERZ1643251 | MGnify/ENA primary metagenome ERZ1643251 (study PRJEB29033, sample SAMEA4952267) | chicken gut metagenome | biome: Broiler Chicken; feature: Gastrointestinal Tract; material: Caecum | place: Ireland | collected 2018 | study: Broiler... | reverse complement strand
TTTAATTGAAACATTCCTGATCTCCTCTCTTATGTGGCGCTGCCGGGCACAAAAACCACGTCTCCCTCAAATACCGTAACCGCCGGCCCTGTCATAAACATCAGATTCTGCCCGCTGTCCCATTCAATCGTCAGCTCGCCGCCTAATAGTTTAACAGTAATCAAGGAATCCGTCAATTGGTTCAGAACGCATGCCGCCGCCGCCGCGCAAGCGCCTGTTCCACAGGCCAGCGTCTCTCCTGACCCCCTCTCCCAAACGCGCATAAATATGGTCTTTCTGTCAATTATCTCCACAAATTCCGTGTTGATGCGGTTTGGAAAGCGCTTGTGGGTCTCAAAGGAGGGCCCGATCTTTTCAAGATTCAGGGACTTCACATTTTCGGCAAAAATCACCGCATGAGGATTTCCCATGGATACACAGGTCATCCTATATTCTCTTCCATCCACCTCAATCGGCTCGTTCACAACCCTTTCTCCGACCGCCTCCACAGGTATCAGCTTCGGTTTAAAAACAGGGCTGCCCATATTCACCCTCACCAGATTTACCTTCCCCCGGTCTTTTGGGACGCCTGCCTTTTTCTCCACCGTCAGATCCAGATATTTTATTTTGCCCGAGCTGATAACGCTGATACGCTTTGCGTCTGTCAATCCCCTGTCATATACATATTTTGCTACACAGCGGATGCCGTTGCCGCACATTTCTCCCCTGCTGCCATCCGCATTGTACATTTCCATCTCAAAATCCGCTTCGTCCGAAGGGTTAATAAAAATCAGGCCATCCGCACCCACCCCAAAGTGCCGGTCGCTCAGCCATTTTGCCAGACCGGGCTTTTCTTCCCCGGGAATCCGCTCTTCAAACCCGTTGACATAAATATAATCATTGCCGCAACCCTGCATTTTTGTAAATTTCATATAAGCACCCTTTCTTAATCTCTTTATGAACTTTTCATAATAGAAAGCACCATCTGAGCCGTCTCCACCAGGTTGGCGCCGCTGTCCATGCTGCATTTCTGCAGATACCGGTGAGCTTCCTCCTCCGTCATATGATTTCTGGCCATTAAGAGCTCCTTTGCATCCCTTAGTATCCGCTCCTGCCGGGCGCTCCTTTCCTTGGGCCTCTGCTTTCTGCGCCGCCTCCTGCGGTCAATGCCATCCGCCAGCATATTTACGGTGTCGATCAAATCATTGACCTTAAGAGGCATGGAAAGACAAACAATGTCATTGCCGTAGCACTCGCTAATCAGGCTCTGAGACGCCAAAAGCAGCATTTCAAAGCCATAGGGCAGGCATTCCTTCAGCTGGTCATAAACCATATCCTTCATCTTATATCCGCATATGACAATACCATCGCTCAGCCCATCCGCCCAGCTTATGGCCTGAGCCCCGGTAGTGCATACTCCCGTTACCTGGAAGCCGTTTCGCACAAGAATATTTTTCAGGCTTTTTGCGTCCTCCGGCTTCGGCAATGCCACAATGATATTCGTCACTCGCCCTCCTCCTTACTTATTATGGGTCTCTTGAAAGGGCTTTTCTAATATCTGTAGAGGTATTCCTGAATTTCCCACTCGGATACATGGGAGCGGTAACGATGCCATTCCGCCTCCTTGGCCTCAATATACTTTCCCGCCAGATGCGGCCCCAGCGCATCGCAGATAAAAGAGTCTTTTTTTAGCTCTTCCACCGCTTCGATCAATGTACCCGGCAGCTGTCGGATGTTCAGGCGTTCCCTCTCCTGATCCGTCATGCTGAAAATATTTCCCTCCACGCTGGAGGGAGGTTCTATTCTGTTTGCAATTCCGTCCAGACCGGCCCGCAGGCACACGGCCAGCGTAAGATACGGATTAGCCGCCGAGTCCGGGCTCCTGAGCTCAATTCTTGTCCCCTCTCCCTTAACGGAGGGAATTCGTATCAGAGGACTTCTGTTTGTTGCGCTCCATGCGATATATACGGGAGCCTCAAACCCCGGCACAAGCCGCTTATAGGAATTCACAAGAGGATTGGTGACGGCGGCCATTCCGCTGATATGCTTCATAATGCCTCCGATAAACCAGTGGGCTTCCCTGCTCAGTCCCATGGGATCGCCCGGATCCTCAAAAATATTTCTTCCTTCCTGGTGGAGAGACATATTAATGTGCATTCCCGAGCCGTTCACACCGTACTTAGGCTTCGGCATAAAGGTGGCGTGCAAGCCGTGACGCTTTGCAATGGTTCTCACCGCAAGTTTAAAGGTCATAATATTATCCGCCGTCACAAGCGCTTCATCATAGCGAAAATCTATTTCGTGCTGGGCGGGAGCCATCTCATGATGAGATGCCTCCACCACAAGTCCCATATCTTCCAGCGTCATCACAATATCCCGGCGGGCATTTTCCCCAAAGTCCAGAGGACCTATATCAAAGTATCCGGCCTGTTCATGCGTATCGGTAGTGGGCAGCGTATTTTCATCCGTATTGAACAGAAAAAATTCGCATTCAGGGCCTACTCGGAAGACATACCCCATTTTTTCAGCCTCCGCTATGGCTCTTTTCAGCACATACCGGGGATCTCCCGCAAAGGGTTCACCGCTGGGATAATGTACATCGCAGATCATTCTGGCTACCTTCCCCTGCTGAGGACGCCAGGGAAAAACCGCAAGAGTGGAGCAGTCGGGATACAGATACATGTCTGATTCCTCCACCTTCACAAACCCATCAATGGCCGAGCCGTCAAACATGCACCTATTATCCAGCGCTCTTTCCAGCTGATTGGCCGTAATGGCTATATTTTTCAAATTGCCGAACATGTCCGTGAACTGGAGACGTATAAATTCCACATCCTCTTCCTGTACCAGTCTTATCACATCTTCCCTCGTATAGCCGTTCATAAAAATCCTCCATTCCTCAAAAGCCGGGAAAGCGCTTCACACTGCCTTTACATTATATTCCATAATAACAACCGCCCAGGTTTTTTGTCAATGACAAAGTAGAAATCGAATATTGCCGGCTTGATTCGCATATCTTTTAAAAAGAAAAAGCGTCCCTATTCGGACTCAAAGGAGAATACAGATGAGCGCAAAAACTAAAATCGTTGTACTTCACATGAAGGAGTTAATCTATACAGGTATTTTTGCCGCCCTTGGAATTCTTTTCATTGTGCTGCTGATTATCATGTTTCTGCCCGGCAAAAAGGAAGAATCAGAGAATGTGCCCGATGCCGGTGCTGCGGATGAAAGCATCTCCTCCGTTTCCGCCTCAGGCTCCGTCTACATACCCGGCATTTACACTACGGAGCTGATTCTGGGCGGGCAGTCCGTTGAGATAGAGGTCATTGTGGATGCGTCCTCCATCTCTTCCATACGCATGGTAAACCTGAGCGAAGCGGTGACAACCATGTACCCTCTGCTCCAACCCACCTTTGACTCCATCTGCGAACAGATTTATGAGCAGCAGTCTCTGGAAGAAATATCCTATACGTCGGACAATAAATATACCTCTCTGGTACTGCTGGAGGCCATAGAAGCCTCTCTCCATAAGGCCTCACCGGCTTCACCAGAGGGCGAAGAAACGCCGGAAACATAAAATTATCAAATAACAGTACTTATTTCCCCTGATTTGAAAAAATTTCTTATTGCCTAAAAGTGCCTGTTCGATTATACTTAATAAATAAAAACTTATACTTCTGCGCTATGTAAGGGCCATTTAAGCTGTCGGCGTAGCACACTACCATTCTACAAAAGGAAAGCTGAAAATATGAAAAAACAGGAAAAAGGACAAAAGACACTGAAAACAGAGCTGAAAATTAATTTCGGCGGCATTTTCACTTTTACAACGCTGCTGGTTATTATGGGGGTCATAGGACTCATACGAGTTGCTTCAGCCAACAACGCGATTGAGACCTATGATTCTTATATAGAAGAGCTCTATGCCGCCGAAACAGCTCACTATAAATGGCTCATCTCCTTAAGCCAGTCGCTGTTAAATGATACAGAGTTTACCGGCACCACCGACCACACCGCCTGCGATTTCGGTCAGTTCATCTATAGTGACGCGGCGGCCTCAAATCCGCTTTTTTCCGATTTTCTGGCTGTTGCTGAACCTCTGCATAAGCAAATTCATAACGCCGCCGAAAACGTTTTGACCTTAAAGGCTTCCAATGACACACAATATCTTACCATTTATCAGCAGGAAGTGGCCTCCAATGTGGAGACTCTTGTATTGGAACTGGATTCTTTCATCAACGATTTGTATCTGGAATCGGAGCAGGTATCTTCCCAGTTTTCCATAACCATGGCGCAAATGGGCGTGTCCTGCCTTCTGGCTATGTTGGTGATCAGCTACTTCAGCCTGCGTTTCTATTTTATGATCAAACGGGAAATTATTCTCAACCTGAGCCTGATTGGGGCTCAAACAAAGAAGCTTTCCCAGGGAAATCTGAATCTTGATTTTTCATTCAGTACCGGTCTTTCCGAGATTGAAGAGCTGAAAAACAGTTTGGATTTCTCCTGTCAGGAGCTTTCCCGCTATATACAGGCCATTGATTTTGCAATGAAAGAGTTTTCCAAAGGAAACCTGGCTTTGGAATCACCTATTGAATTTATTGGTGATTTCAAAAAGATAGAAGAATCCATTACAGATTTCACGCTGCGCATCAGCGAAGTACTCAACGAGGTTAAGCTTTCCTCTGATCAGGTTGCCCAGGGAGCGGATCAGATCGCCTGCGGCGCTCAGGATCTTTCCAGCGGAGCCGAAAGCCAGGCCAACAACGTGGATGATCTCACGAAGGTTTTAAAGAGCGTTTCTGACCAGCTCAATGAAACGGTTGGAAATATCAAGGATATGGAAAACATGATGAACGACGCCTGCAATCTGGTTAACGATGGCAACGGGCAGATGAAGGAAATGATCGTATCCATGGAAGATATTTCCGACAGATCACAGCAGATTAAGAAGATCATCAGCATTATCAATGATATTACCTCTCAGACCACCCTGCTTGCCCTGAACGCCTCCATAGAGGCCGCCAGAGCAGGGGAAGCCGGAAGGGGCTTTGCCGTTGTAGCGGACGAGGTCACAGAGCTTGCCCGTAAATCCTCCGACGCAGCGGATGAAATTTCCCGACTCATTGAGGACACCATGGAGGCTGTTTCCATTGGGTCCAATAAGGCTAAAAAAACGGCCGCCATGCTGGAGGACATTGCAACCCAGAGTCATGACATCAGCCAGAGAATGACTGAAATCGCGCAGATTACCAATGAAGAGTCTGCCAGCCTGGATCAGATTGTGTCCAGCGTAAATGATATTTCCAGCGTAATTCAATCCAATTCCGCCACCTCACAGGAAAGCGCGGCTTCCAGCGAAGAGCTGTCTGCGCAGGCTCAGGTTTTGAAGGATCTCACCCGCGGATTCCAACTGAAGGGATTTCAGTAAACCTTTTCTCCATTTTTATGATAAAGGCAGGAGGAGCCGGAGGGCTTAAATAAGCCTCTCCAGCTCCTCCTGCCATATTTTTGCGCTTGCATCCGATGGCATGCGCAGATCTCCCCTGGGAGAAACGGCTACGCTTCCCACCTTTGGTCCATCCGGCAGACATGAGCGTTTAAACTGTTGAGTAAAAAACCTTCTGTAAAATGTCTTCAGCCATTTCAAAATCGTTCCCTCGTCATAAACTCCCTGAAATGCCTGTTTGGCCGTCCGATACACCTTGGCCGGAGGAAATCCGCATCTGAGCATATAATAGAGGAAAAAGTCATGCAGCTCATAGGGGCCCACAAGATCCTCCGTTTTCTGAGTGATGCTTCCCTCCGCCGGCGGCAGCAACTCAGGGCTGACCGGTGTGTCAAGTATGTCATAAAGCACCTCTGCAAGGCCCTTGTCCCTGCAGGTGTCCGCATAATATTTTACCAGATAACGCACCAGAGTTTTTGGTACTCCCGCGTTCACGCCATACATGGACATATGATCTCCATTGTAGGTAGCCCACCCCAAGGCCAGCTCTGACATATCTCCCGTTCCGATCACAAGCCCCCCCTTCCGGTTTGCAATATCCATAAGAACCTGAGTGCGTTCCCTGGCCTGTCCGTTTTCATAAGCCACATCATGTACATTTATGTCCTGTCCAATATCTCTGAAATGGATGGTTACAGCCTCCCGTATATCCACCTGCTTTAAAGCGGCGCCCAGAGTCCGCGCAAGTCTGCAGGCATTTTCATAGGTTCTGTCCGTTGTCCCAAAGCAAGGCATTGTCACCGCAATAATCCTTTTCCTGTCCAGGCCCAACAAATCGAAGGTTCTCACCGTCACTAAAAGCGCCAGAGTGGAGTCCAATCCGCCTGAGATACCAATAACAGCGGTTCTTGAGCCCGTATGCTCACAGCGCTTTTTCAGTCCATAGGACTGTATGGAAAGAATTTCCTCACAGCGCCGGCTGCGCTCAGTCTCATCTTCAGGAACGAAGGGCATTCGTCCGAAGCTCCTCTCAAGTCTTGTCTCTTCCTTCTTTATCCTGAAGGGCACGGCTACATAATTCAGATCAGGCTCTTTTCCAAATGTGCCCATTCTTCTTCTCTCCGACGCAAGCCTTTGCACGTCAAGATCACAATAAATCGTGTTTCCTGAAAAACGTTCCGCCTGTGCAAGAATCGTTCCATTTTCCGCAATCAAATTATGGCCTCCAAACACCAGATCCTGTGTGGATTCTCCCTCCCCCGCTGAAGCGTAAATATAGCCGCAGACCAGACGGGCGCTGGCAGATTTCACCAGAAGCTCCCGATATTGCGCCTTTCCAACCGTCTCATTGGATGCGGAAAGATTGGCAATAACAGTGGCTCCCATCAGTGCGTGGCGGGTTGATGGAGGATCCGCAACCCATAAGTCCTCACATATCTCACAGCCCAGGATCAGTCCCTCTATGTTCATGCACGAAAACAGCAGATTAACTCCGAAAGGAATCTCTTCTCCCTCCAAATAATAGCTCACCGGCTGACTGTTCCCCTCCGTGAAATGTCTGCCCTCATAGAACTCCGCATAGGAGGGAATATTGACCTTTGGCACCATCCCCAGTATGACGCCGTCCTGCAGGACAGCCGCCACATTATAAAGCCTTCCATCTCTTTCCACCGGAAGTCCCACAATAACCAGGCAATCTTTGCCCTCTGTGGCAGCCGAAATCACCAGGAGCTGTCTTTTTGCCTCCTCAAGAAGGATGCTCTGCAAAAACAGGTCGCCGCAGGTGTATCCCGTCAGGCACAGCTCCGGGAAAACAATGATTTGAGCTCCATGCTCCCATGCTTCCTCCAGCTTTTCCAGAATCGCCCGGGCATTATGCTCAGGATCCGCCACTCTGATCTTGGGAGTGGCTGCCGCCACCTTGATAAATCCATGTTCCATTTTTTTCTCCATTCCAAAGCGCTTGACACTGATTCGGTCTCCTGACTCAGCGCGCTCTACGATATAGGTTTTTCAGCTCTTCCATGCTGAAAACATAATTTTTATTGCAAAAATGGCAATTTACCTCTATCTCTTTTCCATCTGCAATCATATCTTGAATTTCTGTCCTTCCGATACTAATCAGGGCCTTCTCCACTCTCTCCTTACTGCAGCCGCAGACAAAGGCAGCGGGCACGGTGTCCAGAATTTCCATGTCCATCCCTTCCAACAGTAAATCCAAAATCTGCTCGGGAGTCCTCCCTTCTTCCAGAAGGGCTGTGACAGAAGTAATCCTTCCCAGATTTTTCTCCAGCCTATTGATTGCCTCCTCACCGGCAAAGGGCATCAGCTGTACGATAAAGCCGCCCGCCTGTTTTACGGTATTATCCTTTTCCATGAGAACCCCCAGGCCCACGGATGAGGGTATCTGCTCGGAGGCGGCAAAATAATAGGTCAGATCCTCCGCAATTTCACCAGTATTAAGAAGCGTCTGTCCCACATAGGGCTCCTTCAGCCCCATATCCTTTATCACACGCAGGCTTCCCTTTCCCACCGCTCCCCCTACATCGAGCTTTCCTTTGTCATTCGCCGGAAGAATTACATCCGGTACATCCGCATAGCCTTTTATGCCGCCCCTGGAATCTGCAGTTACCGTTAGTCCCCTCACAGGTCCGTCCCCTTTGATCTGCAGCGTCAATATGTCCTGATCTCCCTTGAGCATGGCGCCCATCATAGCGCCGGCTCCAAGCAGCCTTCCCAATGCCGCCGTCACCACCGGGCTGGTGTTATGTGCCTGCCTTGCAGTCTCCGCCGCGCCTCTGACAGTACAGGCAAAGGCTCTGATCTGTGCCTGGGCCGCAGCTGCCCGCACAATATAATCCTTCATATTGTTCTCTCCTTTCCCCGTTCCCTTGCAACCACGCATACTCTTTCGCTTGCATGGCTCACTTCTCCCCCGGTGTCTGCGTCAAACATTTCAACCAAAGTCATTCCGGCCTTCTCCACCAAGTTTCTCACCTGATCCGGCGTATATCCTCTTTGAAAATGCGTTTCGGTGAATTTTCGGAAAAACTCTCCTTTTTCTCTGACAAAAACAGTCACATCGTACTCATTCAGCTCTTCTACGGGATCATAGAAATTCTCCCAGATAAAACTACAGTCCTCTCTGTTTTCGGCAATCACAGTATCCCCTATTACATCCCTGTACTTGTATACAGTATTAAAATCAAAGACAAAAATTCCTCCCGGATAAAGATAATTATTGACCAGAGAAAACACTTTCAGAAGCTCTCCCTCTTCCAGAATATAATTCAGGGAATCACAAACACTGAATATCGTTCCTACCGTGGAATATAGCTCAAGCTCTCTCATGTCCTGCAAAAGATACAAAATCCCCGATCCGCTTCTGCCTCTTTTCTCCATGGCAATACTCAGCATTGCTCCTGAATTATCCACACCAATCAGATCGTAGCCTCTTCCGTAAAGCAGCTCTGCCAGCGTTCCCGTTCCACAGCCCAGGTCTACCACCATGTTTTTCTCTGCCTCCAGAGGGTCTTCGGCATCTCTCTTGGGTCTGGACACACCATATTTTTGCATTAACCCTTCCAGAAGCCCGCACCATTTTTCATATGGAGTGTCATCCATAAACCTGTCATATACGGCTGCAAAGTCCCCGTAGATTCCATCATTTCTATGTAATTCCATCACAGCGCTCCTCTTGCAGACAAATACGCCCTCAGGAAATCAAGCAGCGTATCCATTTCCCGGTCCGTGCCAACCGTGATTCTCAGGAAATTGCAGATCCTGGGTTTATCCCAGTGACGCACATAGATGTCCTTTTGACGGAGAGCATGAAAAATTTCCTTTGCAGGCAGATATTTGTGGGAAGCAAAAATAAAATTAGCCATGGAATCCGGAAAGATAAATCCCAAACTTGCAAGCTCTTTTTTCACCCTCTCTCGGGTTGCACAAATTTTTCCGGTAATCTTCTTAAAATACGTATCGTCTCTTACAACTGCTGCTCCCAGTTTTTGGGCAAAAAGATTCAGAGTATAGGAGTTGAAGGAAAATTTCACATTATTCAGATATCCTGTCAGATTCCTGTTTCCTATGCCAAAGCCAATTCTCATCCCGGCCATGGCCCGAGACTTGGAAAAGGTTTGTACCACAAATAAATTATCATATTTTTTTAAAAGCGGCAGAGCGCTTTCCCCCCCGAAATCAATGTACGCCTCGTCAACAATCACCACGCTGTCACTGTTTGCCTTTAAAATACTTTCCACCGTATCCAGACCTTCATAAACGCCCGTAGGAGCATTTGGATTTGGAAAAATCACGCCTCCGTTTGGCTGTTCGTAATCCTTTGGCCTGATATGCCAGTTTTCTCCCAAAACACATGTTTTATAAGGAATACCGTACAGCTCCGCCCAGACGTCGTAAAAGGAATATGTCACGTCCGGAAACAAAATGGGCTTTCCGCTGTTAAAAAATGCCAGGAAAGCCATGGCGAGCACGTCATCGGAGCCCACGCCCGTAAAAATCTGGTCCGGCTCCACTCCGTAATATTCCGCCAAAGCCCGGGTAAGCTCCGTGTGATCAGGATCCGGATACAGCCGCAGAGAATCCAAGCTTATTTCTCTGACTGCTTTCCCCACCTCAGGCGATGGAGGATAGGGGCACTCATTTGTGTTTAATTTGATCATCCCCGGCTTATTGGGCTGTTCCCCCGCCGTATAAGGCGTTACAAGACGCACATTATCTTCCCATTTTCCGTTTATCATTCTGCTATCCTGCCTTTTTGTTCCATTCTGTTTTCTTCCTGCATCACTGATTGCTCCGCCGGAATCCGTTTCTCTTTCATAGCTCTTATCAGCGGAGCGTTTCAAATACTGTTCAGCTCCTGCCTGTATACGGACGCCTGTTCCTCATTTCCAAGACGCTCATAGCAGCGAACGAGCCCCTCCAGCCCGTCCTTTCCTCCGCTTGAAATGCAGAGCGCCGGGGTGGTCTCATACACTGCGTTGTAATACCATATGGCAGCCTCCTCATAGTCCCCTCTCTCTTCATGAAAATGTCCGAGCTCACAGCAAATCTCCGAGCAGCCCTCTCCTGCGATCACCTTGGAAACATATTTAAGAAAGTCTCCGGCATCGCCGGAAATTCTCGCGGCCCTCGCCGCCACACAGCAGGCCTCCGTAAGCTCCTGAGGACTTCTGCCGGCATCATTGACTGACTCCCTGAAAAATGGGCCCGCCATTGCAAAATCCGCCTCTGTTCCCACAAGATAAAGCTCTCTTGCATACATATTGTGGAGCCTTTTGGACAACCTGCGCCCTGTGTTTATCTGTTTTCTGAAATTGGCCAGGTCTCTTCCCCCATGGCTCTGCTGAGGCATATGTGTAATGACAATGTCGCTGTCATACACTACCGGCTCCAGCCTTACCTGCTCGTGAACAGGCTCTTCCCACACAAATTCCCGCAGCCTCTTAAACAGCTTTGGGCGGTATTCCTCATCAAAGTTATAAACAGTGCCGTACTGCAGCTGATTGCCGTATTTCATCTGGACAATCTCAATCTCCGTAAGAAGCGTTTCCTTCAGAATTCGAAAGCGCTCCCTGTTTTCTTGGGACAATACCTCATCCGCGTCCGCTGAATAGATATATTCCTTCGTGGCCTTGGAAAAAGCAAAGTTTCGCGCGGCGCTGAAATCATCCTCCCAGACAAAATCGTAAAGCAGCCCGGTGTACCGGGCTGCAATCTCTTTTGTACGGTCACTTGAGCCTGTGTCCACAATAATGATTTCATCCACCAGATCCGCAATCGTATCCAGACACCGAGCAAGCA
>ERZ1643251.4947-NODE-4947-length-11246-cov-4.183987_pt1 | contig 11246 bp, 11 predicted proteins | sample MGYA00579261_ERZ1643251 | MGnify/ENA primary metagenome ERZ1643251 (study PRJEB29033, sample SAMEA4952267) | chicken gut metagenome | biome: Broiler Chicken; feature: Gastrointestinal Tract; material: Caecum | place: Ireland | collected 2018 | study: Broiler... | reverse complement strand
TCAGTTAATCTGCCATATAATTCAGCAGCGGTTCCAGATATTTCTTGTCTGTCCAGTCGCATTTCTGTCCTGCCGCACACATAAGAGCTGTCATCCACGGTTCATATGTGGAAGGATCCTTCTTCGCAATTGCTTTTTGAAGTATTTTACATAAAGTCCTGTCTTTAAATGACATGGACGCTTCATCCCATGCGCCCCTTCCGTAGAACATCGGAATCTCCTTCAGGTCTTCCTTCAGATTAAGTTCCTTTACTTCCTTTAATGCTTTTTCATCATATGGAGACGCTCCCACGCAGAATACAGCAGCTTTTTTCCCTGCCAGCGCCTGCCTGTTCTTTCTCAGAAAAGCGAGTCCTGCAATTCCTGATGCGTAAATGCCTCCGCACAGGATGATCCTGTCATATTTTTCGAACAGGCTGCTGTCAGCCTTCGATGTCTCAATCACATCGAACCCTGCAGCTTCCCTGAGCCATTCCGCATATTTCTTTGTTGCGCCATATTTGGACTGATAAATTATGATTCCCTTTCCCATAACGCTGTTCCTCCGTTTTTATACAACTTCTTCTGCTGCCGTTAACAGCTATATCTATGCAGAGATCCTCCGAACCTCTTTCAGATACTTCCTGCCGTTCAGCCACTCTTCTTCCCGGACTGATGCTTCATATCCTCCGCCATTTTCCACCTGCCAGTGATAAAAATCGTGCGGTTCCTCCGCAAGCCGCGACAGAGCTGCCATGATCGTTCCTCCGTGAACAACGAAGGCCGCGCTTTCCGCCTTTTCTTCTGTCAGAACATTGATCCACTTCCGTATTCCCTCCACGCATCTTGCCCGGAACTCTTCCTGAGCTTCTCCTCCGGGAAAGGCAGTTGTCCCGCCTGATTCCAGCCATGCAGTATACGCAGGCTCCTCTTTCAGCTCTTCGTATGTCCTGCCCTCAAACAGTCCGAAATCACACTCCCTGAGCATCGGTTCTATGCAGATATCTGCCTGCGGATAGATCAGCCGTGCCGTCTCAATACAGCGCTTCATCGGGCTGGCAATAACTGTCTGGACCGCCGGATAACTGTTTCTGCTTCTTTGAAACGCTTCCACAGCATTCTCTGACAGGCTCTCGTCAGTCCGTCCGATATATTGTTTCTTCTCGTTGCCCGGCGTACACAGATGCCGTATAAGAACTATTTTCATCTCATCCAATCCCCCTGCTCAGGACCGCTCCCGCCAGCATCGCCAGTTCGCAGATCTGCAGGAAATACCCTGCCAGATCCCCTGTCGTGCCGCCGAACTGTTTTCTGCTCATCCGATCGTAATAGAAAAATACAAGGAGCGCCGCCAGAATCATGATCACTGCCTGCTTCCACGACAGATACAGCATGACGCCTCCGCAGACGCACGCCCACAGGATCAGCACAACCCGGACGCGCAGCTTCTGTGCTCCGTCCTGGAAGGTCTTGAGCAGGCCGCTGTTTTTTGCCGCCTGAAAGCTCACGACGGAGATCCCGCTGAGAGACCTGGACAGCATATAAGAGCACGCGATCACAGAAAGAAGTTCCCCTGTCACCTCACTCCAGAGCGCGATGTCCGCCAGAAAATAGACGCACAGGCCGATCACGGCGAACGCTCCTGTGTGCGGATCCTTTAAGATCTGAAGCTTTTTCTCCCGATCTCCATAGGAGCTGAGCGCATCCACTGTATCCGCAAATCCGTCCAGATGGATGCCTCCCGTCACGATCACCGGGATCAGAGCCATCGCGATGGAGAAGAACAGCTTCCCGCAGGCTGTGTACTCCAGCAGGATCCTGCCGGTCAGGAGCTGTAAAGCGCCTGTAACCGCCCCGACAACCGGGAAAAAACACATCGCATACTTCATATTTTTTTCACTCCACTCCACGATCGGAACTGGGATCTTCGAATACATTGATATCGCGATCGCGAGTGATCTGAACAGGTGCATACTTCTTTCTCCTTTAATATCCGAATTTCTTCATCTCCTGCAGGAAATCATCCACTGCCTGCAGGTGTTTTACTCTGCGCAGCCGGATCCCGGCCTCCCTGCAGAGGTGATCCAGGACTGCCTCGATCACCACATTTCTGACACGGATCTCTTTCGGCGCGCCGTATGTAAGAGTAAATCCCACGACTGCCTCTGCCAGCGCCACCCCCGCGTCTTCCTCCGGTCCTGTCATGTCTGCCTTCAGCATCATTCCTGTCTTCGCTTCCGCCAGAAGGCAGAGGCAGGGATTTGCCGGGCGGTCATACTCCTCATCCGCGACTGCCGCTCCGGAATATACAAGATCCGCTTCCAGCACAGTGTCGACTTTCTGCGAGTCTCTCAGTTCCTGGATCAGTTCATCATCTGTCAGTGTCAATGTAGGAAAATGATAGCCTGTAAACGGAAGTTCTCTTTCTTCTGCCAGAACTTTTCCATCTTCTTTTGAATAATAAAACATCTTTCCATGTTCAAAATCTGTCTTAAGTCCGTTTTCACGATAATACGCTGCCGCGTCCGCGAGCAGTTCCAGATATTCTGTCATGCGGCGGACCTCATCCTTGTCCATGTTGTAGGGGAAATAGCCTTTCTGAAAAGACATAAAGTAAAGCCACTGGTTCTTTCCACGGAATCTGTATCCCAGATCCTTAATGATCTTTCTCTGCTTTTCCGAGAGTTCTTCCCGGTTTCCCCAGTAGCAGGTCAGATTATTCTGACTGAACATGGCATATTCACTTGAAATGTTCATTTTCTCTGACAGTGTCAGCATCATAAAGTCATTCAGGCCGTCCAGCCCTTCATACACCACGATTCCATAGCAGCCTCCGCCCTTTCCGAGGATGCTGACATAAGCTTCTTCGTCCCAGCCGCCGTCGAGTGCGATCAGGTCCATATCCCAGAATGTTTCCCAAGGCTGAAGCTCCTTGACACGCGCGCCTGCTTCATAGAGGGCGCGCCATTCCTCTGTTTCTGCTTCCCGCCTTGCGTCCTTTGCGTCCCGTTTTCCGGAAGACGTTCCGCTCTTTTCCGTGCTCTCCACTACATTCAGAACAGAAGCTCCTGACATCATTTTTTCATATATCTCATTGGAATCTTCAAAATCCGGCTTCCGGGTAAAACGGATCTGAAAATTGTCAGAAAGGGAGGCATTCACTTCCTCCATATCATATCTCTTCGGATCAAAGGGCTCATCCGGATCCTTATACCCCATGTCCTCCACCCATTGTGTCAGATGGCTGTGTTCCTCATGTTTCTCGTCCTGAAGCGCTTCAAGGCAGTAATAGTATCCGCCTATCCCGCCGCAGTCCTCGAACGGACAGGCGCCCCTTGCCTTCAGGACAGCAGGACAGTCATAGTCGCAGTCCGGCAGGATCTCCTCAATGTCCACCCGGTGTTCCCAGCCGTCTCCGAAGTCATAGCAGTATGTAAACCACTTCGTATTCTCCATGTACGGGTCGATCAGCGTCTCCGCCGCTTCCTCCAGCTCATAATACGGATCGTCATAGTCGTCATCGAGTTCTTCCATCCGGATCCCATAATCCCGGAACTCAAAAGAGAAAAGGTGATATCCTTTCCATCCCATGATCTCATTGAATAAAACCCCGAGCTGGGAAAATGTGATCCCGGCGGGAATGACACACCGCCTCCAGATCGGCGGGTGTGAATTTTTGATCGTTATCTTCAGCTGATATGCTTTCATCGCTTTTCCTCCTGTTTCCCGGCATATTCTTCGGTCCCTCCGCTGGTAAGTACAGACATACCGCCGGGCAGCGCACCTGCGAAACGGATCCTAAGAATCTGCCCCGCTGTTCTCAAAGTCCTCATACTGCTCCACATTGATCTCCTCAAAGGTACTCATCTTCAGATAAACTGCAAGCCCCATGTCCAGAAGCGGCATCGCCGCGACTGCTCCGCTTCCTTCCCCCAGCGACATCCTGCAGTCAAGGAACGGGGAGAGCCCCAGCGCATCCAGCACCATTCCCCCTGCCGTCTCCCCGGATCTGTGGGACGCCAGCATGTAATCCGCGCACTCCGGGGCCATGCGGACCGCGCAGAGTGCGGCAGCCGACGAGATAAATCCATCGATCATAACAGGAATGCGGCAGACTGCGCCGCCAAGGAATACCCCGGTCAGTCCCGCAATATCCAGTCCTCCCACCTTGGAGAGGACGTCCAGCGGATCCTCCCGGTCCGGCCGGTTCAATCTGACAGACTCCCTGATCACCTCGATCTTGCGTCGGATCCCTTCACTGCTTAAGCCTGCCCCGCGCCCGGTCACCGCCTCTGCATCCTGATCGAGCAGTACGGACACGACAGCACTGCTGGTAGTCGTATTCCCGATCCCCATCTCTCCTGTAGCAAGAATATCATAGCCCTGTCCGGCAAGCTCCCTGACGATCCGGATCCCGTTCAGGACCGCCTGCGCCGCCTGTTCCCTTGTCATGGCAGGACCTCTCATCATGTCTTCCGTACCGTATGCCACCTTGTATTCCGGCTTGGTGACTTCCGGCACATCCGTGACCATCCCGATATCCACCGGAAACAGATCCACTCCCGCCACTTCCGCCATCAGGCAGACGCTGGTCTCCTTCTTTGTAAAGTTCTCCGCGACAATGGCGGTGACCTCCTGCCCGGTCTGTGTGACGCCCTCTGCCACCACGCCGTTGTCGGCGCACATGATCACAAGACCTTTCCTGTCAAGGCTGTACACTGCCTTTTCTTTGATCCCGGCGATCTGAATGACCGCATCCTCCAGTTTTCCCAGACTGAACAGAGGTTTTCCTACAGATTTCCACCTCTTTTCTGCCTTCTCCATACTTTTCCTGTCCGCCGGAACAATATGCTTTATTTCTTGTCTCAGTTTCTCTTCCGCTGTCATATCATACTCCTGTCTTGTATTAGCAGCAGCTCAGCCATGCAGTTTGAATCCGCTGCTTTACAGTTCTTTCTCTTCCCACTCCCTGCACTGCCTTACGAACCGCTCCGCAAATTTCCTCATGGAAGGCAGGTACAGGTGCGGATATCCGGCAAAGAGGCTGCCATCCATATGGATACAGTTCCATTTTCTGCGTCCGTCCGGCTTCACTGCCAGGCAGTCGCTGCCGCTGTCCGTGCTGTCCCAGTAGTGAAACTCATGCCCTCTGACATACTCTCCCGGCTGGAGATATCCTTCTGTCCCGGCACTGTTCTCGATCTTCACATACCCGAACCGGACCAGTTTTCCCGTCGGATATGTTCTGCCCCTTATCGCCCCGACAAGCGGCCATTTCTTTCCGTTTCTGTCTTCCATTTCCTCATGCAGGTACATGAATCCTCCGCACTCCGCCAGACAGGGCATGCCTGCTTCCAGCGCCTCTCTTACAGAAGAAATCATCCCTGTGTTTCCCACCAGCTCTTCTCCGTGAAGCTCAGGATATCCGCCTCCCAGCAGCAGGCCGTCCAGTCCTTCCGGGAGCGCGCTGTCCCGAAGCGGGCTGAAAGGGATCAGAGTACATCCGAGATCCTCCAGCAGCGTCAGATTGTCTTTGTAATAGAAACAGAATGCCTCATCCCGGGCAACACCGATGCGAAGCGCTTTCTCCGCACTCCCGGCCAGCGCCTTTTCCGCTGCAGTGTCCGGCTCCCTCTTCATGGACCCTGCTGCTTTCCCCGCGATCTGTCTCACCAGCTCAAGGTCCACGGTCCGGCTCAGAAGTTCTCCCGCTCTCTTCATCTGTGCTTTCAGTCCGTCCAGCTCCTGGGGCGTCACCAGCCCGAGGTGACGGCTTTCCATACGGAAGCAGGGAGACTCCGGCAGATATCCGATCACCGGAATATCCAGTCCCATACCGCGAAGTTCGCTCTCCAGCATTTTCTTAAGCCTGGGATAGAGCATGTCAGACACTCGGTTCAGAAGGATTCCGCAGATCCTGCTGTCTTTCCGGAACTCTGCCATCCCTTTCACTACTGCCGCAAGAGAGAGGGAAGCTCCTCTGCACGGCAGGATAAGCAGGACCGGCAGGTCCAGTGTGCGCGCCACATCGTAGGAGCTTGCCCTGTCAGAGTCCAGCGTCATGCCGTCATAGTATCCCATCACACCCTCTGTGACAGCGATATCCGCCCCCTCCGTGTGTCGGATATATCCCCGGATCAGCTCTTCCGGCTCTGAGAAGAAGAGATCCAGGTTCTTGGAATCGAGCCCAAGCACTTCCCGGTGGAACATCGGGTCAATATAATCCGGGCCGCACTTACACGCCCGCACGTCCAGTCCCTGTTCCCCGAGTGCCGCCATCAGAGCGCACGCGGCCGCCGTCTTGCCGCTTCCGCTGGCCGGGGCTGTCAGCAGGATCCCCGGCGTCCTTTCTCCAGCTTCCATCAGGCTTCACCTCTCTCGTCCTCAGCTCCGCCTGCCGAGATGATATAGACCGGATTCTGCCCGGTCATCATATGATATCTGCCCAGCTCCCGGGAGCGCGCCACAGAAACCTGAGTGATCTGCGGATGTCTCAGGAGACCGGACTCAGCCGCTTCCATCACTTCCTTCACTGTCTCCAGAGAAATGGCATTGATGACGATACGCGCATCCCTGTTCTTTTCCAGTACGCAGATAAGAATCTCCCGCAGATTTCCCGAACTCCCGCCGATGAACACATGGGTCGGCGCTTCCAGACGTCCCAGCGCCTCCGGAGCCCTGCCGGAGATGACACGGATGCCGTCCGTCCGGAATTTCTTCCTGTTTTCCCGGATCAGCTCCACCGCATCCGGGTTCTTCTCCACCGCATAGACCCGGATCCGGTCTCCGGACCGGGCTGCCTCCACAGAGACCGAGCCGGTCCCCGCTCCCACATCCCAGACAACCGCATCCTCTGTCAGACGCAGGCGTGCAATACTAACCGCCCGCACCTCTTCCTTCGTCATCGGGACGTTCCCGCGGATAAAATCCTCATCACTCACATGGGCGCACGCACTTCTCTCCGGACAGGGATTCTCGATCAGGACAGTACAGAGTCCTTTCAGATCCTCCTCCGAAATCTGAGATGGCTTTCCGGAAATAATCCGCTCATCCTCATAGGAAAGTCTGCTTCCGGCATGGACTGTCACATGATCCATCCTGTAATCCAGCAGCCTTTTCCTGACTGACATGACTCCCTGACCTCCCAGAAGGAGGAAGGTCTTCCGGTTCCGGTGAACCGTCTGGATAAAATCCGCATCCTTTCCGTGAAGGCTGACAAGCGCCGCATCCTCCCAGGAGGTATTCAGCTTCGCCGCCAGATACACCACGGATGAAATACCGGGGATCAGCTCGATCCGGCACTGCTCCGCGCCTTTATCCTGTATTTTCCGAAACCTCTCCGTCAGCTGCTCTGCCAGCCGTTTCGCCCCGCTGTAGAAGCCTGTGTCGCCGGAGAGAAGCACCGCGATCCGCCGGTACTCCGGATGTTGCTCTATATAAGAAACGATCTCATCCGGGCGGTACTCTGCGAGCATGGGCTTCTGAGCGTCCGCGCTGTCCTTCCCGGCATCCGCACAGACCCGCTGCGCACAGTCCAGCATCCTCTGTGCTCCGATAAGACAGCTGCTGGCGCGGATAATTCTGCGCGCCTGCACTGTCACCCCTTCTTCTGTTCCCATACCGATCCCTACAAGGAAAATCTCCCGCTCCATCTTACACATCCTTATATCCTCTCGGCGTCACCATCCTGCCGTTTAATTCCATTGTCTGCGAATTGCCGATAAAAACTGTTGTGAACATATCGGTCTGCGTCGTTCTCAATCGTTCCAGAGAAAGGATCTCATAGGATTCCCCCTCCCGTCCGATGTTGCGCACAATGCCGCACACCGTTTCCGGTGACCGGTGCCGCAGGATGATCCCGCACGCTTTCTCCAGATAGTCCGCGCGCTTTCTGCTGGACGGATTGTACAGGCAGATGACAAAATCAGCCTGTGCCGCCGCGTCCAGCCGCTTCTCGATCAGCTCCCAGGGGGTCAACAGATCGCTTAAGCTGATGACAGCAAAGTCATGCATCAGCGGAGCTCCCAGTACCGCCGCACCGCCGGACGCCGCCGTGATGCCGGGAACTACCTCGATGCCGATCCCGGGATACTCTTTTCCGATCTCGCAGATCAGTCCTGCCATGCCGTAAACCCCCGCATCTCCGCTGCACACCATTGCCACGTCCCGCCCTTTCTCTGCCTCCTCGAATGCCATGCGGCAGCGCTCTGCCTCCTTCCGCATTGGCGTGCTTAGAAATATTTTGTCCGGGAACTGATCCCGGATCAGATCGATATATACTGTATATCCGATGATCACCGGACAGTGTTCCAGTACTTTTTCCGCTTTCTTCGTCATCTGGTCCGCAGCGCCCGGTCCCAGCCCTGTCACGTAAATCTTGCTCATTGTACCTGCTCCTCTGCTTTTTTCTCCTCGGTCCCGCCGGATGCTTCTCCTGCGTGAACAGATGCTTTCCTGAACTCCGTTGTAAAGGAAGGATCGTAAAGCTTCGAACGCTCATACTCTCCGTCCAGCACCCGTCCCACCACGATCAATGCGGTCTTGGTGACTCCCTCTTCCCTGGCAGTCTGCGCCAGATCCGCCACTGTGCACCGCAGCACTTTTTCTTCCGGCCAGGTAGCCTTATAAACGACTGCCGCCGGAGTATCCGCGGGATACCCGCCCCGGATCAGTTCCTCGGAAAGTTTCTCAAGCATCCCGGTGCTGAGAAAAACGACCATGGTCGCCTGATGTGCTGCAAAGCTCCGGATCGATTCCTTGTCCGGCACAGGAGTCCTGCCCGCCATCCTTGTGATGACCACAGACTGTGAGATCCCGGGGAGTGTATACTCTGCTCCCAGAGCCGCCGCCGCGCCGCAGAAGGAACTCACCCCGGGACACACTTCATAAGGGATGCCGGACCGTTCAAGCTCGTCCATCTGTTCGCGGATCGCCCCGTACAGACAGGGGTCGCCCGTATGAAGCCGGACGATCTCTTTTCCTGCCTCCTGTCCTTTTTTCATCACATCCATAACTTCCTCCAGCGTCATCTTTGCGCTGTTATATATCTCACAGTTCTCCCTGCACAGCGACAGGAGACCCGGATTTACAAGAGATCCTGCGTAGATCACGATATCTGCCTTCACGAGCAGACGCTGTCCCCGCACAGTGATCAGGTCCTCCGCTCCCGGTCCGGCTCCCACAAATGTAATCATGCTCTTTCCTCCCTCTTCTTCTCTTTTACGATCAGCAGAGAATAATATCCCGCCTTCTCCGGTATCTCCTCTGCGGAGAGACAGATCCGCTCGCCTTCCATGCCGCAGTTCTCCACCATCTCTGCCTCCAGCCCTTTCTCCAGCAGAAGTCTCTTCACCTCTGCCATCTTTCTCCCGGCTTTCATCAGCACTTTCGTTCCCGGAAGCTCCAGCCCTTCTTCGATCTGATAAGAGGCCGGAAGAACGTGGAGTTCCTGGCGGTTTTCCACAAGAGAGATATCCATCCGGGCCGCCGCGGCGCAGAAGGAAGGAATGCCCGGAATCAGTTCCGTCCGGTATCCTTTTTTCTTCAGCCTCTTATGTACATACATACAGGTAGAGTAAACTGTGGGATCTCCAAGCGTGAGGAATACCACATCCTTTCCCTCTTCCAGAAGCTCTGCCACTGCGTCCGCGTCTCTGTCATGGATCTCCTTCAGACGTTCTTTCTCCTTTATCATCGGCATGGGCAGAAAGATTCTGTCTTTCTTCTCCGCTTCCGGCACGGCTCCCCGCGCAATGCGGTACGCCACGCAGCGCTCAAGATACTGCGTATGCCCGCCTTTCCCTTCGGCTTTCTCAAAAAACGGCTCTGAAAGTTCTCCGTCTGAAACCGGCACAGCGATCACACTGCACTCCCGGATCGCGCGGACCGCTTTTAATGTCATCAGTTCCGGATCTCCCGGTCCCACTCCTGCTCCTGTAAATGTTCCGCTCATAATCTCTGTCTGCTCCTCTTCGTATCTGTCTGTTCTTCTGTCATTCTTTCTGATCTGCTTTCGGCTGATTCTGCCGTATCTGCTCCAGCAGGAGATCTGCCTCTTCTGTCTTTCCCAGAATCCCGTCCTCCAGTGAGAACAGGATCATCCCGATCTGCAGTTCCTCTCCGGCTCTCTGCCTGAGATAGAATTCGATCCGCTCTGTAATAGTCTTCATGACCTTCTCAAGCATTCCCTGTTCTCTTATGATCGCGGCTGCCTCCGTTGTATTGATGCACTGCATCACTCTGCGGACAGTCTCCTGATCCGCTCCTGCCATGGCGGCATGGGCGGCAAACACTTCCATCCTGCAGTCCGCCTGTCTGGAATGAGTGTTCATGACTCCTGCCGCCAGCTTGATAAACTTCCCCACATGGCCGATCAGCAGGATCCCCTTCATCCCAAGCAGCTTTGCGTCGTCAATTGCCTCTCCCACATAATTGCTGCACTTGACCGCCAGCTCCGGATCTGCCTTCAGCGTCTCCTTGAGGAAATCCGTCCCGTAATTTCCCGGGACCACATAGCAGTAACGATACCCGCTGTCTCTTAACATTTTCATTTCCAGGTAGATCGTGTCCGTCAGCGCCTTCTCACTCATCGGTTCCACAATGCCGCTTGTCCCGAGGATCGAAAGACCGCCCTCGATCCCCAGTCTCGGATTAAAGGTCTTCTCTGCCGTCTCCTCCCCCTCCGGAATGGAAATTGTCACCCGCAGAGGCTCCCGGCATCCGTATTTCTTCCGGATCTCATTCACGGCCTCTCCGATCATCCGGCGGGGCACCCGGTTGATCGCCGCCTGACCGATCTTCTGCTCCAGTCCGGGCTTCGTCACCCTGCCGACGCCGGCGCCGCCCTCTATAAAGACTCCGTCCTCTACAAATATCCCATCCCCCGTAAAACAAGCGTCTTCTCTCTTATCCTGCACGGCAAAGTCAGCCTTTTCCGCCCGTGTAAAAACGAGGAGCCCGTCTGTCACGTCCGGGTCATCCCCGCTGTATTTGCGCACCGCGCATTCCGCGTATGCTTCTGTTCTTAAAATCTGTTCCACATCCAGATAAAGCTCAATCCCCTTCGGAGTCATAAGCCGGACATGCTCCACCGTCTCTCCTGAAAGAAGCATCTGCGCTGCCGCCTTTGCCGCTGCCGCGGCGCAGCTTCCGGTCGTATAGCCCAGCCGCAGACCGGAACGGTTTCTTCCGATCTCCGGGCATGTTCCGGAGCTTTTTCCAGTTTCTTGCCTTTCCACAGCGCCGCTTTTTTCCGAAATGCCGGCTTT
>ERZ1643251.4946-NODE-4946-length-11254-cov-5.149210_pt1 | contig 11254 bp, 3 predicted proteins | sample MGYA00579261_ERZ1643251 | MGnify/ENA primary metagenome ERZ1643251 (study PRJEB29033, sample SAMEA4952267) | chicken gut metagenome | biome: Broiler Chicken; feature: Gastrointestinal Tract; material: Caecum | place: Ireland | collected 2018 | study: Broiler... | reverse complement strand
TCCCTTCATACCGGTTGTATGCGCCTTCCTGCTGCCATTCCTTGATCTGTCCGCTCTCGCCGATATTGACCGAATAGAGTCTCTCCATCGTATCCTCAAGCTGCTGTGTGAACTCATTGCTGATCCCCAGCTCTTCGGAAGCATCCAGTGTATCCGCGAACAGCAGATAGATCAGCTGCTGGTCAAACATCGCGCCCACTGTCCACGGGCCCTGCTCGGAAGAATAAGACGGGACCATATACAGCTTGTCCTGATCCGCCTCTGTGCGTCCGCTCTGAAGCACCTGGAGGAAGAAATCGCACGCTCCCTTCATCACCGGGTACAGTTCATTTTCCAGGGTCTCTTTATCCTGTGTATACTGATAATAGTCATACACATTCTGAAGGATAAATGCATTTGCCGTCGGCGCAAGCGATGCGTTGGAATTGATATTTCCGGTAAACCCAAGCGCATTGGCGCTGCAGTTTACCATCCAGGCATCCCCGGTCGTGCCGAACAGCCTCTGCGCGGTCAGCTGTCCCGGCTCTGTCAGGGACTCAACATAGCTGTTCAGGGATTCCCCGATCGCCGCCAGATTTGTAGAATACGCCGGCCAGTAGTTCATCTGCAGATTAATATTCGTATGGTAATCTGACTGCCAGTCCGCAAACGCGCGGTCATTCCAGATCCCCTGGAGATTGCTCGGCAGTGTATCGCCTCTGGAAGAAGCGATCAGCATATATCTGCCGTACTGGAAATACAGTTCTTCCAGGTAATGGTTCTGGGTTCCTTTTGAGGAATTGCTGTTCCATGCAGAAAGCAGCTGATCCGTCTCTTCGTCCGCGTTATAAGTGCCGCCCAGGTCCAGCTCCACTCTGGCAAACAGTTCCTGATAATCCTCCAGATGCGACTCAAGCAGAGCGTCATATTTTTTCTCGGAAGCATTGTCGATCCGCTCTGTGACGTCTTTCGCCGCGTAGTCCGCGTCCGCCTGGCGGTAATCCGGGAATTCGTTCTTATAATTCGTAGCCAGCGCCACATAGATGACTACACTGTCCGCATCCGTCACGGTCAGGGAACCTTTCGCCGGGTCTGAATTATCGGCGGTCACTGTGCCGCCTTCATTTTCGATCCGGAATTTCCCCGCGAATTTCATATTATTATTCGTGATCGTGCCCTCCATTGTGATGGTCTTGCTCTCTTCATCCGCCACAACGGTCCCTTCTTTTGTCACCTTCTTGGAATGCCCGCCGCTCGTTGTGCCCAGATCCGCGATCTCCGGGTGCAGCGTCAGGTCAATGCTGCCTTCCTCGTCCGCAGTCACGCGGTATACGAGTACATTGTCCGGATAATCAGCAAACATTTCCCTTGTATAATGTACATCATTATAATCATAGGATACTGTCGAAAGAGCTGTCCTCAGTTCAAGCTCCCTCACATAATTTTCCGTTTCCTCCGTCGGCTGGTCAAAGTCAATGTACATCTCCGCGAAATTCTGGTAATCTCCCAGGGCGGACCTGTTATTCGGAAGGATCTTCATATCCCCGCTCTGTGCCGGTCCGTTTCCCGCGGTCGACCCGCTGTAGAACTCATCGAACAGAAAGTCAATATAGGATCCCATTGCTCCGCTCCCGTAAGCGTCTACATTTCCATAGGCATCGCTCTGCGGATCCCGGGTATCATACTCTCCGCCCTCTGCGTTGTCTGTTCCTCCCGTGCCGCCGGACCAGAGCGTCTTCTCATTGAGCTGGATCCGCTCTGTCTCCGTACGCCCGAATACCATGGCCCCCATATGCCCGTTTCCCAGAGGAAGCGCCCAGCGCTCCCAGTTGTTCCTCTCACTGGATCCCTTGTCAGCGGGTGAAAAATACTGCAGCTTCAGTGGCTTCTCTTCCCCTGCCCTATCGTTTTCAGCCGCTCTGGCCGGCGTTCCGTACACCGGCGCTGCCGTCAGCACCATTGTCAGCGCCGCAGCCATACTGATGATGCGTTTTTTTCTTTTTTTCATAGTTTCCTCCATTCATTCACTTTATGAAACTTTACCGCCTGTCCGTCTTTATCCGCCCCGTCTATATGGGAAAGCCGGCGTCCTGCGGCACATGCAGATACTCGACTGCCTTCTCGCCTCCTTCCTGATAAATCTGCACATAGCGCTTTGGCGTTATCTGAAAATATTTTTTAAATGCATTGACAAAATAATCAATCGATCTGTACCCTGTCTTTTCCGCGATATCATACAAGTCAGGTTCCTCATTCTTCAGAAAAATACATGCTGCCGACATCCTTGCATCTGTCCTTTTCTGAGCAAATGTCTTGCCGTAATATTCCTTCAGGAATCTCTCTGTCTGCCGTTCGCTCAGCCCCAGATATTCGGAGAGCCTGGCAAGAGTCACCTCACGGTATTCATAGAGAAACGCCTTATCTGTAAGAAACGCTCTCTTCTCATAGAGATTTCCCGTCCGCATTCCGGCGATATTGCCCGGACGCGGGATCTGGTAGTTGCGGATCAGATAAATGACCATCTGCTGGAGCAGGGCTGATACCTGGGTAAGGTAACCTGCCTGTTTGTCCTGCAGCTCCTCAAACACGATCTGAAGAAGGTCGTGGATAGCGGACGCATTCTCCCCCATCCAGAACGGGGTCTCCAGGAACTGATCCACACAGGAGAGATCCATCGTTTCTTTCTGGATCACAAAAAACACGGCATATTCTGTCATCGGATTATCAAGATACGGGATCTGCTCATGCTCAACCTGCGGTCCGGTCACATAAAGAGTCCCCGGGACCAGCTTATAGATGCTGCCGTTGATCCGCGCTGTCCCATAGCCGGAAGCGATATAGTGGAACTCATAACTGCCATTGCCGTGGACATGCCGCGGCACAGGAGTCATAAACTGTTCGCGCGCGATATTCGATACAGAAAAAGAAACATTTTCGATCATAAAGTGAATGTCAGGACTGTAAAACAAATTCATTTTCCCTTTCCCCCCTTTCCTTGAAAACCTGCCGGTATCCTGATCCATTCTCGCTCACAGAACTCCATTCGTATCATATAATTTAGATAACTTTTTGAAAATTGATTATTTTCGAATCCTTGTCTTTTTTTCAGATATTTTGTTTATTATACACGAAAACGAACCGTTTTGTTCTGTTTTATTCCGACATATTATTATGCTTTTTGTCGTATTTTCTAGATAAATGGTAACCGTTCAGCCCGATGACTGAACTGTTCTGTTACGATAAATGCAATGATTTCTGTCATTGTATTGCGCTTTATGGCATCCTGTGATATCCTGCATGTACACAAAAAGACAGTCTTTTATTCCAAATCTCATTTTCGGATCTGTATTCCAGATGATACCCCGATAATGAAGCAGCCAGAGCTCAACCCCATACAGAAAAGCCCCGGGAAACAGATTCTCCTTTACACATCAGGGAGATATGATAAAATAAACTCAGGCCGGATCCTTTTCTGTATGGAGCTGCATTTGCAGGAGATGGCGCAGCAAAAGCGCGTCTCCGTGAAACACAGTTACAGCACAGAAAGGAGAAACGTCTATGGCACAGACAACCAACAATTTCATAATGCTTCCCACAGTGGATTTCTGTTTCAAAGAATTGATGCAGAATGAAAAAGTAAGAAAAGGATTCATCGCAGCGCTCCTTGGCAGAAAGCCGGAAGAGATCCAGGAAACCACACTGCTGCCCACGATCCTGCCCGCTGAATACAGCGACGATAAGCTGGGTGTCCTGGATGTGGCAGTACTTCTCAAGGACGGCACTCAGATCGATATGGAAATGCAGGTCGTGTATTTCCCGTACTGGACGAACCGCGTGCTGTTCTATCTCTGCCGGATGTATGCCGGGCAGCTGAAAAAGGGCGATTCCTACAATAAGCTGAAAAAATGTATCCATGTGAGCCTCCTGGACTTTGTCCATTTTCCTGAAGATAAGAAATGCTACCACAAGATTTCTCTCTGCGATACCAAAACCGGGAAACTCTATACGGATCTGATGGAACTCCATATCCTGGAGCTTCGGAAACTGCCTAAAAAAGTCCGTAACGAGGACAGCATCACCCGCTGGATGAGGTTCTTTAATGGGAAGACCAGGGAGGATTTTAGAGAAATGGCAGAGTCAGATAAATATATCCATGAAGCATTCAGTGAACTGGAAAAACTCAGCGCGGACGAGCGGAAACGCCTGGAGTACGAGGCCCGTGAAAAGGCGGTCCGCGACTACAACTGCCTGATGGACAGTGCACAGGAACTGGGGTTAGAGCAGGGATTGGCACAGGGCTTAGAGCAGGGACTTCAGCAGGGCATTAAACAGGGGTTGGAGCAGGGTTTAGAACAGGGTTTGGCACAAGGTTTAGAACAGGGTTTGGCACAAGGTTTAGAACAAGGTTTGGAGCAGGGTTTAGAACAGGGTTTGGCACAAGGTTTAGAACAAGGTTTGGAGCAGGGATTTCGGCAAAAAGTGAAAGAATATACTCAAAAAATGTTACGCCGCGGGATGTCTCCTGCTGAGATTGCAGACCTGCTGGGTGAGGACCCGCAGCTGATCGCTTCGATTGCGGATGAGCTGCAGCAGGAGCCGCAAGATTCTTAAAAGGATCCATAAAAACATGTACCTGAAAAACAGAGGGACGGCGCAATAGCGCCGCCTCTCTGTTTTTTCATCTTGTCTTTCTTCAGATCTGTCCGCCGGGTTTATTCCCCCGCTCTTTTTCTCATTACAAGCAGGACCGCGCCTGCGGATAATGCAAGCATAAGGGCTGCCGCCGCGATCGGAGCTGCATCCCCGGTCTTCGCTGCTTTCGCTTTCCCGCTGTCTCCGTCCGTCGTCTGCGTATCATCCGCATCGCCGCTTCCCGGATTGCTTCCCGGATTCTGCGGGTCGTCTGCGTCGCCGCTGCCAGTTCCCGGATCCTCCGGCTCGCCGCTCTGCGTCTTCTCCAGCCCGTCATACGCCGCCCGGAGCGCATTCACTGCTTCATCCACTTCCGCCTGGTCATCCGCGCTCAGCGCCTCATCGATAAGGACTGCATTTGCCGCCGCGAACGCCGCGCGGAACACGCTTACGCTCTCCTCGGTATATCCGCTCAGATCCAACTCTGCCATCTGGCTGATCAGATCCTCCAGCACGGATTTGTCCGCTTTCAGCCGGAGCGCGTTCATCGCCTCGACAAGGGTGTTCCATGTTTCATCTGTCTCTGCCTGCATTGCGTCGCCGTCCGCCATCACTGCCTCAGCCGCTTCCTTCGCCGCGAGGTACTCTGTCTGTCCGGCTTCCGCATACTTCGAAAGATCGATCATTCCAGCCAGCTCCAGCGCCATCTCAAGATCCGTCTTGTCCGCTGCCTTCATGTCCAGCGCATGGACCGCGAACATCAGGTCCGCCGCCGCGTCCAGCACTTCCTCTCTGGTGGCGTTTTCATCCGCCATCACTGCCTCGCCCTTTGCGATGGCGTCTGTGAACATCTTCCGGATGGATTCTACCAAACCGCTGACTGTGCCGTCCTCCACATACCCTTTTGCTTTGTTCAGGAAATATTCAAGGGTTGTCTTGCTCACAGGCTCCGGCTCTCCTTTCACTGTCACGATGAACTGGGCCGTCAGTCCGCGGTGAGTAACTGTCACTGTCTTTTCACCCGGCTCCTCTGTATCAAATCCGCCTGTATACATCTCGGTGTTCATGGGGATCACATTTGTACTTCCATCGCTGTATGTCTCTGTGAGCTCACCGCCCAGCAGGGATATCTCATCGCCGCTGCCTTCCTCGTACTCTGTCACTGCCGGAAGCTTCGTTACCTCGATCCCGGTCAGCTCCGGCACGGGCTGCGCATCCGGATCCTGCGCTGTGTATGTGATCTTTTTGAGCTCCAGGTACCGTTCGGAACTGCTGTCGTCATTTTGATATACCCGGATCGTCACTGCCGCGCCGCTCAGCCCGCTCTTCTCATAGATCCTGACTGTACCGCTCTGGCTGCGCGTCTGAGTGACTTCATCCTCAGCGACAACCTCGCCTGTCGTGTCATCTGTGATCACAACTTTAAAGTCCGCAGAATCATACTTGTCTGCGCCGTCGATCATAAAGGATGTAAAATTACCCTTAAATTCCGCATATGCTCCCTTGAAGATTGTATCCACCTGGGAAGCGCGCGCCTGCCACTGATCTCCGTTTCCTGAGTCCTTGTTTCCTCCGTCTTCTGTTCCGTCATTGCGGAAGATCCGGAACGCCTGTCCCATATTGCTGCTGGACGGAGCATAGGAATTTTCACTGGACAGTTCCTCCAGCCCTGCCATTGCCTCTGTCAGCGCATCCGCCGCCGCGTTTACGTCAGCCTGGTCCGCGTCTTTATCTTCCAGGCATGCCAGCGCCTTGTAATAAGCATTGTAAAGCGCCATCCAGCTTTCTTTTGTATAAATCGCTTCCTTCTCTTTATCTCCGAGCACTGCCGCCGCGGCCTCTGCTGCCGCTTTCAGCGCGTCTTTATTCACGATATTTTCATCCGCCCGGATTTCTGTCTCTTTCCACTGTGTCGCCCCGCTCTCATCGTTGATCCGGATCTTGACAGTTCCTTCTGTATTTTCAGGCAGGATGAAGAAGGATTTCACCTGTCCGTTTCCGTCCACAGTCTGCTGGCGGTATCCCAGATATGTCCCATCCTCTGCCGTGACTTCTATTGTCACCTGTACGCCGGGCATAAATCCTTCCGCCGCTGCTGTCAGGAGCCTGCTCTGTGCTGTATAGCTGTATTTCATCTCTCCTTCCGCATCCGGGATTACCGGCTCATAGGGAACAATGGCACTGCCGTCTATCGTCCGCGGATAGGAATAGACTTTTCCGTTGGCTGTATTAAATACAAAGATTTCCAGGCGTCTGGACTCACTTCCTTCCGGGAGCTCCACGGTCAGATGCCTTTCCTTCCTGCTGCCCGCCTCTGCCGCATCGATGTCCTGCACCAGAGTTTCCATCTGCGCCGCGCCGTCTCCGCCGCTTAATACAGCCATCACCGCGATTTCCTCGTCCGTTGTCCCGTTATTTGCCACCGGGGCTGTAATCTCCAGCGTCTTGCCGGATGTCAGTTCACTTACGCGCACGCCGTCTGCCTTGACAGAGATCGGCTCCACCACGATCTGGTCGATCCAGTTGTTTTCCGACAATACCCGGAATGCATCAACGATCAGATAATCGCCGCTCAGACATTTCAGGGTCAGTACGTAAAAATCATCCGGAAGGAAATCTGATTTAAACAGGGAAACCGCATCCGTCCTGACCGCACTGTAAGCGCTGCATATCTCCTGCTGCACAGTCTCTCCGTCCTGATTGCGGATCGTGATCTCATAGTCTCCCATGTTGTCTTCTGTCCGGCTGAAGAACTCGATCTGGTTGCCGATGAACGGGACTTCGATATACACGGACTCCCGGTCTGCCTTCGTCAGGTTGCAGTAACTCATGGTGCTGCCAATACAGTTGACCGCGTTGGACGGATTTTTATCCGGAGACGCAGTCTCCCATCCCTCGCCGCGATATACGATACCGCCGCCCTGATCGTCAATGACGGATTCGTTCCCGTATTTTATAAAGTTAAGTTCTTCTGTGAGCTGATTTCTCACGATCACAAGGTTGACAACCCTGCCTTCCTCGACTGCATCGTACAGCGGGATAAAGTTTGCTTTCTTTCCGATTGTCTGGCCGTTTATGCTTTTCAGGACGTCCCCGGTCTCAAGCCCGAACTTCGCTGCCTGCGAATCCTCCGGTACGCTTTCCATATACACGCCGTCCAGTCCGCCTGCTCCCGTAGAAGACATGATCGCATCATCCACCGCGCTGATCGTCGCGCCGTTCCACTCCTCACGCTCCAGCACATCGACAGTTCCATCCGGCTCTGTCTTCTCAAATACCGGCGACTGATATTCGCATCCGGGCTTTCCGAACTGATCCATCGGGAAATTCTCGAATCCGACCGCCTCCATGATCGCTTCATTTGTCACGGTATAGTCATTTGACGACGTATCCCGGAACATGGGATCCGCATTGACTGAATCCGAGTCCAGTCCCAATTCTTCCCACCAGTCTCCCGGATAATTGACCTTCATGCCAAAATCATAAAACCAGTTGTTGTTGATCACATCTTCACTTACCGCAAATCTGCTCTCACTGGTCGCCGCAAGTCTGTACGGCGTTCCCATTATTACGATATTGCGCTCGATCGTATCATAGGAATCTTCAAACGTACAGTGAAGGTTGATCTGCGCGTTCACAATGATATTATTATAAACGCTCCGATGGAAGCCTTCCCTTAATTTAATGCCCATGTTCAGGCACAGATTGTTGTAGATCTCATAATTCGTAGATCCGTCGTCCAGATCGATCCCGAACGTAGTCCCGCCGTCCACACGACCTGCAAAATGCATCCGGTTGTCATGGATCGTTGTCGTCTCAATGGCATCGATCATGCTGTAAGGCTCTTTCTGCGCGCCTCTGTTCCCGCCTGTGTCAAATCCTCCCAGAGACCAGAAGCGGTCGCGTCCCCAGGAATTAAACATTCCATGGTCGTCTGTCTCCCGCTGTACATCAAAAATATCGTTGTACGCGATCTCATGGCCGCCGAATGTTCCGTCTCCCACATTGACGCCTGCCCTTGGCCCCTCATGGATCGTATTGCGGAGGATCTGGATCTTATATGCTACGGACAGAGCCACATGGCTGGACTGTTTCTCCCAGATCCCGACATTCCGGATATGGTTATTGGAGATGACTGCTTCCCTCGGATAGTGTTCCTCCTGCGGTCCCGGAGTGGTGTCATCTATGGTTGTCTTATGTACGTATTTTTCATCTGTCTCCGGATCCAGCGGGGATGTGTATTCCCAGAAAGACGCCTCCCGGCAGGAATCCGGGAATCCTGCTGCCAGGATACCGGATGAGCCGATATTGAGGATCTCATTATTGTCAATGGTCACGCCTTTCGAATGACCGGACAGGAAAACAGCGTTCCCGCCGATATTGCGGATCGTGCCATTCCTGAAGGCCACATTCTCCGCGTCCTGGATAAACAGAGCTCCGGAACGGACAACGCACCAGTCGCTCCGCATCAGCGGGACATATGTCCCTGTGAACATTGTCCTCTTCGTGTTTTCCAGCGTAAGCCCGTCGAAAACAAGATCCGTAACCTGGGCGCCGTCCTGCTCTCCCTCGATGCGGAGCAGTTCTTCCGTCACTGCGCCTTCCACTGTCACATCATTCAGATCCACGCCTTCCTGCGGCCATACATATAGCCGGCCCTCTTCATTGTCATAGTACCATTCTCCCGGAGAGTCCAGCTCCTCAAAGATATTTTCCACCATGACCGCGCTGGAGAGCATGCCGGAACCTCTGTTATTGTCGCCGACCCACTCATAGGAAAGCCCCAGCGCAGAATCGTTTTTCCCTGTGATCCTGTAAGAATTCCCGCCCCACTTATTTGAATGCAGGGCACGGATATATCCGCCTGCCGGATCTTCCCATCCCGCGCTTCTCGCCTTGATATCAGCCTGGCTCGTGCTCCCCTGGAGCACCTGGTCTGCATCGTAATTCGGATATCTGGCAAGCGTCTGCTGCTCTCCTCCGATAAAGAGCTGGTCAATCCCAAGACCGGCCCCGACAGAAGCGACCCGGATCTCGCCTTCATAGTTTTCCCATTCAAGATCTTCCAGCGTCTTCGCGCCTGTCAGCACCGCGTTGTCGCCTACATAGGTGACATGGCTGTCCTCAGGTCCGAAAGTGACCGGCTCTTCCAGGAAGTATTTTCCTTCCCCCACGCTTACTGTGGCGCTGCCGCCGTCTGCGGTCAGCTCCCTTGCCGCCTCTCTCGCCCTGTCAATGGTAGCGTAAGGGGCAGACTCGCTCCCATCCCCTTCTGTGTCGCTCCCCTGCGGAGATACATAGATATCAAACTCCGTTTCCTGCTTTGCGTTTTCCTGGGCAGACACGATCCCGCCGCCCAGAGGAAAGCCTGATACCGTCATCGCTGCGCAGAGCAGCGCCGCACACGCTTTCTTCCTTTTCATAAAGTTCCTCCTTCCTGCTCAATAACACAGGCTTTCTGTTTTGTATGTTTCGCCCATATTATCACTGACACGTTCCCATTTTATATCCATTATATACTACATCTCTTCGTTCTGCACCTCTCTATCCCGACATATTTCGCGGCTTTTGTCGTATTTTCTAGATTAATGCAATGAAGAGCACACTCAAAAAATGTTACGCAGAGGGATGTTCCTTCCGAGATTGCGGATCTGCTGGGCGAAGATCCGCAGCTGATCGCTTCGGTCGCGGCTGAGCTGCAGCAGGAACCGCAAGATTCTTAAAACGATCCATAAAAATATGTACCTGAAAAAACAGAGGGACGGCGCAATAGCGCCGCCTCTCTGTTTTTTCATCTTGTCTGTATTTTGAGATATCTGTCAGGCCTATTTTCCCGCTCTTTTTCTCGTCACAAGCAGAACCGCGCCTGCGGACAATATAAGAAGAAGGGAAACTGCCGCGACCGGAGCTGTATCCCCGGTCTTTGCCGCTTTCTCTGCGCCGTTGTTCCCGGCACCCGCGCCGGCACCTGCGCTTCCGCTCTGGCTGCTGTTTCCTGAACTGATCCCGTTATTTCCGCTGTCTCCGTCCGGTGTCTGCGTACCATCCGCATCGCCGCTTCCCGGATTGCTTCCCGGATCCTGCGGATCGTCCGCGTCACCGCTGCCAGTTCCCGGATCCTCCGGCTCGCCGCTCTGCGTCTTCTCCAGCCCGTCATACGCCGCCCGGAGCGCATTCACTGCTTCATCCACTTCCGCCTGGTCATCCGCGCTCAGCGCCTCATCGATAAGGACTGCATTTGCCGCCGCGAACGCCGCGCGGAACACGCTTACGCTCTCCTCGGTATATCCGCTCAGATCCAACTCTGCCATCTGGCTGATCAGATCCTCCAGCACGGATTTGTCCGCTTTCAGCCGGAGCGCGTTCATCGCCTCGACAAGGGTGTCCCATGCTTCGTCTGTCTCTGCCTGCAATGCATCGCCGTCCGCCATCACTGCCTCAGCCGCATCTTTCGCCGCAAGGAACTCTGCCTGTCCGTCTTCCACATACTTCGAAAGGTCGATCATCTCAGCCAGCTCCAGCGCCATCTCCAGGTCTGTCTTGTCCGCTGCCTTCATATCCAGCGCATGGACCGCGAACATCAGATCCGCCGCCGCGTCCAGCACTTCTTCTCTGGTGGCGTTTTCATCCGCCATCACTGCCT
>ERZ1643251.4944-NODE-4944-length-11257-cov-15.736297_pt1 | contig 11257 bp, 9 predicted proteins | sample MGYA00579261_ERZ1643251 | MGnify/ENA primary metagenome ERZ1643251 (study PRJEB29033, sample SAMEA4952267) | chicken gut metagenome | biome: Broiler Chicken; feature: Gastrointestinal Tract; material: Caecum | place: Ireland | collected 2018 | study: Broiler... | reverse complement strand
CACACTGTGCCTTGGCAAGGATCGCAACTCGTTTGGAAGCCATATTCGTTCCACCCTTTCCTTCGTTTCTGAGAACTCCCAAAGAGTATAGCAGAAGTAAAGACCCGGCTTCCGTGACAAAATTACGGAAGCCGGGGAAGATCATTCTACGGTGACGCTCTTGGCGAGGTTTCGCGGCTTATCCACGTCGCAGCCGCGCATCAGGGCGACGTAGTACGCAAAGGTCTGTAAGGGGATCACGCTCATGCTGGCCTGGAAGAGCACCTCGGTCTGGGGCACAAAGATGGCGCTGTCCATGGTCTTGTGGATGTCGTCCTCGAAGCCCCGGATGGTGATGCCCAGCACGTCGGCGCCGCGGGCGGAGACCTCCTTGACGTTGGACATGGTCTTGTCAAAGAGAGCGGGATTGGTGGCCGTGGCCACCACCAGCGTGCCGTTTTCAATGAGGGAGATGGGGCCGTGCTTGAGCTCGCCGGCGGGGTAGGCCTCGGAGTGGATGTAGGCGATTTCCTTGAGCTTGAGGCTTCCCTCCAGGCAGGTGGCGCTGTCCAAGTTCCGGCCGATGAAGAACACGTCCCGGTTGTTGAAATACTGGGCGGCGTAGTACTGGATGGCGGCCACATTCTCCGGCGAGAGCACCTCCTCCAGCTGTTCGGGGAGCTTTTGGAGGGCGGCCAGGAGGGCATCATAGCGCTCAGGTGAGAGGGTGTGGAGCGCCTGGGCAATGTAGAGCGCCAGGAGGTACATCACCGCCAGCTGGGTGGAGAAGGCCTTGGTGGTGGCCACGGCGATTTCGGGACCTGCCCAGGTATAGAGCACGTCGTCGGCAGCCTTGGCGATGGAGCTTCCCACCACGTTGACCACGGCCAGCACCCGGGCGCCCCGGCGCTTGGCCTCCCGCAGGGCGGCCAGGGTGTCGGCGGTCTCGCCGGACTGGCTGATGATGATGACCAAGGTGGTGTCGTCCAGCACGGGATCGGCGTAGCGGAACTCCGAGGCCAGTACCGGCTCTACCGGCACACGGCAGAGATTTTCGATGATGTACTTGCCGTGGACGCCCACATAGTACGCCGAGCCGCAGGCCACAATGTAGATCCGCCGGAGATTTTTCAGGTATTCCGCCGGGAGCTGGATGTCGTCCAGGACGATGCGCCCCTCGCGGATCCGGGGATGAATGGTGTCCCGCACGGCCTTGGGCTGCTCGTAGATCTCCTTGAGCATGAAGTGGGCGTAGCCGCCCTTCTCCGCCGCGGAGATCTCCCAGGTGACGTGCTCCGTCTCCTTTTCCACAACCTCCCCATGGGTGTTGTAGAAGGTGACGGAGTCGGCGGTCATCTCCAGGAGGTCACCGTCGTTGAGGTAGACCACGTCCCGGGTGTACTTGAGAATGGCCGGCACGTCCGAAGCGATGAAGTTGCAGCCCTGGCCGTAGCCGAAGATCAGAGGGCTATCCTTCTTGACGGCGATGACGGTGCCGGGGACGTCCGCACACAGTACGCCCAGGGCGTAGCTGCCCTCCACCCGTGCCACAGCCTTGCGCACGGCCTGGCGGAAGGTAGCGCCTTTTGTATAAAAGTATTCGATGAGGTTTGCCACCACCTCGGTGTCCGTCTCAGAGTGAAATTGCATGCCCTTTTTCTCGAGCATCTCTTTGAGGGGAAGGTAGTTTTCGATGATGCCGTTGTGCACCACCGAGAATTTGCCACCGTCGGACATATGGGGGTGGCTGTTCTTGTCGGAGGGAGCGCCGTGGGTTGCCCAGCGGGTGTGCCCGATGCCGGAAGTACCCGGGAGCGAAGCGCCGCCTCTGGTGAGGTCGATGAGATTTTGGAGCCTTCCTTTGATCTTGGCCACCTGGAGCGCTGTGCCGTTATAGACGCAGATCCCGGCGGAGTCATACCCCCGGTACTCCAGCTTGGAGAGCCCCTCGAGCAGGATGGGAGCGGCCTGCTCCCGTCCAACATATCCTACGATTCCACACATAAAAAAAGAGTTCCTCCTGTGATTTCAAATGGGCAGAATCACCCCTTGGTGGCTCTGCCGCTTTGAAAAAGGACAAACTCGCAGCAATTTGCACTTTTTCCCCCGGTCACAGCCCCTCTGTTTTGCGGTTACCCGCATATTTAAAGCTGTGTCACACCGCCGGGACGGCGGGAGCGCATCCGCCGAAATTTCGATCACGCTCCGCCTCGTCGTCCTGCCAAGGCAGGCACTGGCGCTTGTGGGAAGCCCTGTAAGGTTCCGATCCTCCTTTCTCGCTGCGATAAAACCACCGGCCATGCCGGAAGCTCTCTAAAAAAGTCACAGCCAGCTGCCGCGTCAGAGAAGCCGCAGCTGGCCGGGGGCGAGGGCGTTGATGCTTTCGAGCCGGGATACGCCGGTGGCGCCGCGCGCCATGAGCGCTCTGGCGCCGGGGGAGCCGTCGTCAAAGACGAAGAGCTCGGAATACCCGTGGCGCAAATTCTCCACGCTGCCCGCCCAGCTGCCGCCCATCTCCAGGCTGCACTGGGCAACCAGCGTCCGGTCGCCCTGCATATGAATAAACCCATTGCGGGCAAGCGCCCGCCGGGTGGAAAAGCCATATTCGTAGCCGCCCGCGCTGCAGTAGAGCACATGCTCCAACGCCGGATGGGACGACAGAGCGTCCGCCGGGAAGATTACGGCATTGCCGCCGTGGGCGAGGCAGGCGCTTTGGGCTTCCTGATCGGCGCCCACGGCGCCGCCGGAGACCAGGGTGAAGCCTTCCTGGGCGGCAAGTGTACCGGCTTGGCGAGCAAAGGCGGCATTTTCCGGCCGCAAACGGCGCGAGCCCACCACCGCTACGGATGGTTTGGCAAAGAGGCTGCTGTCACCCCGGCAGAAGAGCACCGGCGGGCTCAAAAACCCTGCCTTGGCGCGCAGCCGCGCCGGATAGGCGGCGTTGAGCCGGGTGAGGGGATAGATCCCACGATCCGCCGCGGTGCGCAGGTAGGCCGAGAGCCGCGCCTGGCGATCCAGCAGGCGAAGAATCTGGTCAGCCAGCGTGGGAGCCACGCCAAACGCGCGGAGACTGGCGGCGGTGAGCTGGGAGAGGGAGTCGCCGGAAAGGCCGCGGCTGCGGATGAGCCGCCCCAGATCGCGAAACTGTGCCGCCGTGAGGGGCTGCGCGTGGGGATCGCCCAGGGCGCAGCACAATAGCAGCACGCCCTCCTCTGCCGCGGTCATCGGAAGCGCTTGCGCACCGGCGGCTTTTTGACCTCCTCCTCCACCAGCAGGTCGCCCTCGATGAACTTCATGGGGCGGATGGTGAAGTGGGAGTACTTGGCGATCTCGTCCAGCTTTGCCTTCTCGGGGAAGTTGCCCAGAATGCTCCAGGCAGCGCCCTTGCGCTTGGCGCGGCCGGTACGGCCGATGCGGTGGATATAGTATTCATTTTCCTCGGGCACATCGAAGTTGATGACGCAGTCCACATCGTCCACGTCGATGCCTCTCGAGGCCACGTCCGTGGCCACCAGCACGGCTAGCTTGCCGTCCTTGAAGGTCTTCATGGTCTTCTCCCGGACTGCCTGGCGGATGTCGCCGTGGATGCAGTCGGCGTCCAGCCCCGCGCGGCGCAGGTCGTCGCTCAGGCGCTGGCACATGTGCTTGGTGTTGCAGAAGATGATCACGCGCTCATACTGCATGGCGCGGATGAGGCGCAGGGTGGTCTCGGTCTTCTCCAGGGGAGAGACCGTGAGGGAGTACTGGTCAATGTCGGGCTTATTCTCCTGGTCGGCGGGGATGGTGATCTCCACCTCGTCGCGCTGGTACATCCAGCTGACGGTCATGACCTCCTGGGAGATGGTGGCCGAGAAGAGCCCCATACTCTTTTTATTCTTGAGCTTGTCGAGGATATGCGTCACATCCTTGAAAAAGCCCATGTCCAGCATGCGGTCAGCCTCATCCAGGACAACGGTGTGCACCTTGTCCAAGCGGAGATTTTTGCGGTTATAGTGATCCATCAGCCGTCCCGGCGTGGCCACCACGATCTGTGGCTTGGCCTGGAGCGCCTTGATCTGGGGTTCCATCTTCTGCCCGCCGTAGACCACGGCCACGCGGATGTTCTTATAGTAGCGGAGAAGTCCCCGGAGCTCCTCGCAGATCTGGATGGCCAGCTCCCGGGTGGGGGCGAGAATCAGCCCCTGGAGATCCTCGGACTCGGCGTCGATGTGCTCAATCATGGGGATGCCGAAGGCAAAGGTCTTGCCGGTGCCGGTGGGCGCCTTGGCGATGACGTCCTTCCACTGAAGGAAGGGCGGGATGGCCTCGGCCTGTACGCGGGTGGGGTAGCCGTAGCCCTTTTTCTCCAGGGCTTTTAAAATTTCCTCCGAGAGTCCCAAATCCCGGAAAGTGAGTTCCTGATCCATATCGTTTCCTCAGCCTCGTTATTTTTTCCCTCATTATAGCAGAACGGCGCTTTATTTGCAAGTTTGCACCGAAACCGTGAGAGCAAGCCAGAAAATGGAAATCCAAGCGGTGAAAGCATACAAGTTTCTATGGTGGGAACTGTGGAAAATGGAGAATTCACCCAAGCATTATTGACAAGATAAGTTTAAAATACTATTATAAAATCAAATGAAACGGGTTTCAAAATGATAAATAGTTTGGAGGTGAGCTCGATGATTAACATTCGGGAGGTGGCGCGGCTGGCCGGCGTATCGCCTGCGACGGTGTCGCGGGTCATCAACGGTACGGCCAAGGTGTCCGAGGAAAAGCGCGCGCGTGTGCTCAGCGCCATCGCGGAGACGGACTTTGTGCCAAACGAGGTGGCGCGGACGCTCTTCAAGCGCTCGTCCAGGACCATTGGACTCATCATCCCCAGCATTCGAAACCCCTTTTTTACGGAGCTGGCCGCCCGAATCGACGAGCTCGCCCGAGAGCGGGGCTATCACCTATATCTCCACAACGTGGGCTATGACATGGAGCAGGAGTGGGAAGCGCTGCAGCAGCTGGAGGCCGTCAATGCCGACGGTGTGATTCTCGTGCCCAGCAGCAACGCCGACCGCGCCGACCAGCGGGAGCTGTCCATTCCCCTGGTGGTGCTGGATTCGGACTTCAATGGACCTGTCAACGCATATATCTACTGCGACTACTACCACGGCGCCCAAATGGCCATGGAGCACCTGGTGGAATGCGGCTGCCGGGAAATCGTGTGCATTCGCGGCCCCCAGAGTACCTTCAGTGGACGCAGCCGGTATATGGGCTATCGGGACTACTGCCTGGAGCACGGCGTCCGGCAGCACGTGGTGGACTGCGACTATGACTTCCAGGCGGGGCTTGCCATGACTGAGGCGCTGCTGCTCCGTTATCCCCAGGTGGATGGGATTCTGGCTTGCAACGACATTGTGGCCATTTCCACCTATAAAATTCTCCACAAGCGAAGCATTCCCGTGCCCGATCAGATTCAACTGATGGGGTTTGACGATATCGCATTTTCCAGTCTCATGTCCCCGGAGCTGAGCACCATTCATCAGCCGGTGGACGAGCTGGCGAAACTGGCCATGGATTTGGTGCTGTGCCAGGAAGAAGGAACGGTGAAAGGAGGGCGCCACGTACTGCCCGTTTCCCTGGTGCCGCGCGAAACGACGAAAAGAAAGGATCTGTGAGGAATGAAGCGCAATGGAATTTTGAACAGCGAAATCTCCCGGGTGCTCTCCTATATGGGGCACACCGACCGCATTGCCATCGGCGACTGCGGCCTGCCAATCCCCGACGAGGTAGAGCGGATTGATCTCGCGCTCACCTTTGGCGAGCCCAAGTTCCTCCACGTGCTGGAGCTGGTGCTCCAGGACATGAAGGTGGAGAAGATCATCCTGGCCGAGGAGATCAAGGAGCAGAACCCGGAGGTGCTCCACGGCATCGAGCGGCTCTTTGCTGGCAGAGTGGAGGTGGAGTTCGTCCCCCATACCGCTCTGAAGGCTGCCACCCGGGACTGCAAGGCCGTGATCCGCACCGGTGAGATTACGCCCTATGCCAACATTATTCTGCAGTCCGGCTGTATTTTCGGCTGAAGGAAGGAGAATCAAGACGAATGAACATTGAAATGCGGGGAATCAACAAGTCCTTCGCCACCAACCAGGTGCTGAAAAACGCCGGGTTTGACCTGAAGGACGGGGAGATCCACGCGCTGATGGGAGAGAACGGCGCGGGCAAATCCACCCTGATGAAGATTCTCACCGGCGTTTACACCAAGGATTCCGGCACCATCCTGGTGGACGGCCAGGAGGTCAGCTACAAGAATCCCCAGGAGGCGGAGAAGGCTGGCATCGTCTTCATCTACCAGGAGCTCAATGTGCTCTTTGACCTCACCGTGGAGCAGAACCTCTTCATGGGCAAGGAGATCACCAAGGGCTTCGGCGTATGTGACCGCAAGGCCATGCGAAAGAAAGCCCAGGAGATCATGGAGCGCATGGGCGTGCACATCCCGGTGACGGCGGTGATGAGCGATCTCTCGGTGGGACAGCAGCAGATGGTGGAAATCTGCAAGGCGCTCATGGTGGATGCCAAGGTTCTCATCATGGACGAGCCCACCGCCGCCCTGACCCAGAGCGAGACGGAGATCCTCTTCCAAGTGATTCGGTCGCTGAAAGAAAAGGGCGTCTCCATCGTCTATATCTCCCACCGCATGGAGGAGATCTTCGAGCTGTGCGACCGGATCACCATCCTCCGGGACGGCGAGTACATCGACACCCGCTACATCAAGGACATCACCATGGACGACGTGGTGCGCATGATGATCGGCCGGGAGATCGGCGAGCGCTATCCCAAGCGGGACGTGGAAATCGGCGCAGAGGTTCTGCGGGTGGAGGGGCTCACCCACCACAAGCTCTTCCGCAACGTGAGCTTCACGGTGCATGCCGGCGAGGTCTTGGGCGTTTCCGGCCTCATGGGCGCGGGACGCACGGAGATCATGCAGGCCATCTTCGGCAATCTCCCGGTGGTCTCGGGCAAGATTTTCATCGACGGGGTGGAGGTCAAGATCCACAATCCCCGCCAGGCCATTGCCGCGGGCATCGGCTTTATCACCGAGGATCGCAAGACCGAGGGACTGCTCCTGGAAAAGAGCGTGGAGGAGAACATCGAGATCGCCAATCTGCGCAAGACCTCCCGCAGGGGCATCCGCTCCAAGGCGCTGCGCACCAAGCTGGTCAACGAGGCCATCGACGAGTTTCATATCAAGTGCTTCGGACCCGAGCACGAGTGCAATAATCTGAGCGGCGGCAACCAGCAGAAGGTGGTGCTCGCCAAGTGGATTTACACCGAGCCCAAGATCCTCATTCTCGACGAGCCCACGAGAGGCGTGGACATCGGCGCAAAGAAGGAAATCTATAACGTCATCAACGACCTGGCCGGAAGAGGCGTGGCCGTCATCATGGTCTCCTCGGAGCTTCCCGAGGTGCTGGGCATGAGCGACCGGATCATGGTTGTCCATGAGGGCGAGGTCACCGGAATTATCAACAGCGCGGATGCTGATCAAGAAAAGGTCATGACTTTGGCCACAGGAGGATGTTTAGCATGAAAAATGGAACAACGAATAGCACCAAGAAACTCGGTGCGGTCATCGGTGAGTATGGCGCGTTTATCGCACTGATCGTCCTGGTCGTGCTCCTCAGCGCCATCAACGCGGACTTCCGTCAGCCCAGCAACTTTACAAGCCTTCTGCGTCAGGCCACCTTCAACGGCCTCATTGCCGTGGGTATGACCTGCGTCATCCTCTCTGATGGCATCGACCTCTCGGTTGGCTCCATCTTCGCCCTGAGCGCCATCATCTGCGCCCAGCTTATCATGTCGGGACTGCCCGCCGTGCTCTGCGTGATCCTCGCGCTCATTGCGGGAACCATTCTGGGCGGCGTCAGCGGCATCCTGGTCACCAAGGGACGGCTGCAGGCCTTCATCGCCACCCTGATTACCATGACCGCCTACCGCGGCATCGCCATGATTATCACCAACGGCAAGCCCATCTCCCGCCTGGCCGAGAGCATCTCCAGTGAGGGCGGTTCCTTCTTCTTCAAGGCGCTGGGCAAGGGCAATCTGGCTTTTTCCGGCAACACCTCCATCCGTTTTCCCATCCCGGCACTGATCCTCATCCTGGTCTTTGTAATTTTCTACTTTATCCTCAACCGCACCACCTTCGGCCGCCGGATCTATGCCACCGGCTCCAATGCCAAGTGTGCCAAGCTGGTGGGCGTCAACACCGACAAGGTGAAGATCATCGTCTACTGCATCTCCGGCTTCCTGTCCTCTCTGGCCGGCCTCATTATGATTTCCCGTGTCAACTCCGCCCAGCCCACCTTGGGCGACGGCTATGAGCTCGACGCCATCGCCGCTGTTGCCCTGGGCGGCACCAGCATGAGCGGCGGCCGCGGCAAGATCATCGGCACCGTTGCCGGCGTACTCATCATCGCCGTCCTCAACAACGGCCTCAACATCCTGGGTGTCCCGTCCTATTATCAGGACGTCATCAAAGCGGTTGTCATTCTCGTGGCTGTTCTCTCGGACAGCAAGCGATAACGCGGATAGGAGTTAGAAACATGAAAAAAATCATTGCATTGCTTTTGTGTCTTGCCCTGGCGGTCTTTGCCGCGGGATGCACCATTGTCATTGACGGCGAGACGGCCACCACCGCTGCCACCACAGCCAACGGTACCATCGGCCTCTCCATTTCCACCCAGAACAACCCCTTCTTTGTCACCCTGGCCGAGGGCGCCCAGGCCGCTGCCCAGAAGCTGGGCGTGGAGCTGAGCGTGGCCGACGCCGGTGACGACGTGGCCAAGCAGGTCAGCGACATCGAAGATCTGGTCTCCTCCAACATCAGCGTCCTCATCGTCAACCCCGTGGACTCCGACGGCGTCACCGGCGCGGTGCAGGCCGCCATGGCCAAGGGCGTGAAGGTCATCTCCGTCGACCGCGCCGTCAACGGCGTGGACATCGACTGCCAGATCGCCTCGGACAACGTCCTGGGCGCGGAGCTGGCCACCCAGTATATTGTGGACACCCTGGGCGAGGGCGTGAAGGTCGCCGAGCTGGAGGGCACCCCCGGCGCCTCCGCCGCCATTGACCGCAGCGAGGGCTTCCACAACATCGCCGACGAACATATGGAAGTCCTGGTGAGCCAGACCGCCAACTTCGACCGCACCGAGGGCATGACCGTCATGGAGAACATGCTCCAGGCGCATGGTGATATCCAGGCCGTCTTCGCCGCCAACGACGAAATGGCCTTGGGCGCCGCCGAGGCCGTGGCCGGCTCCGGCAAGGATATCATGGTGGTGGGCTTTGACGCCACCGACGACGCCATCGATGCCATCAAGGCCGGCCGTATGGCTGCCACCATCGCCCAGCAGCCCGCCCTCATCGGCTCCACCGCCGTGGAGCAGGCGCTCAAACTCATCAATGGCGAGGAAATTCCCACTTCCATCCCCGTGGAGGTGACGCTGGTCACCGCCGAGAACGCCGACACCTATGCTGCCACAGAGCCCACTACCGCCACGCCCATCGTGGGCAACGGCACCATCGGCCTCTCCGTCTCCACCCAGAACAACCCCTTCTTTGTCACCCTGGTGGAGGGCGCCCAGGCCGCGGCCAGTGAACTGGGCGTGGAGCTGAGCGTGGCCGACGCCGGTGACGACGTGGCCAAGCAGGTCAGCGACATCGAAGATCTGGTCTCCTCCAACATCAGCGTCCTCATCGTCAACCCCGTGGACTCCGACGGCGTCACCGGCGCGGTGCAGGCCGCCATGGCCAAGGGCGTGAAGGTCATCTCCGTCGACCGCGCCGTCAACGGCGTGGACATCGACTGCCAGATCGCCTCGGACAACGTCCTGGGCGCGGAGCTGGCCACCCAGTATATTGTGGACACCCTGGGCGAGGGCGTGAAGGTCGCCGAGCTGGAGGGCACCCCCGGCGCCTCCGCCGCCATTGACCGCAGCGAGGGCTTCCACAACATCGCCGACGAACATATGGAAGTCCTGGTGAGCCAGACCGCCAACTTCGACCGCACCGAGGGCATGACCGTCATGGAGAACATGCTCCAGGCGCATGGTGATATCCAGGCCGTCTTCGCCGCCAACGACGAAATGGCCTTGGGCGCCGCCGAGGCCGTGGCCGGCTCCGGCAAGGATATCATGGTGGTGGGCTTTGACGCCACCGACGACGCCATCGATGCCATCAAGGCAGGCCGCATGGACGCCACCATCGCCCAGCAGCCCGCCCTCATCGGCTCCACCGCCGTGGAGCAGGCCGTGAAGCTCATCGGCGGCGAAACCATCCCCACCTCCATTCCCGTAGAAGTGACCCTGATCACCATTGACAACGCATAAGAAAAGGAGCGCGCCATGAGAGTATTGAACATCGGCTCTTTAAACCTGGATCATGTCTACAATGTCGACCACATCATCACCCCCGGCGAAACGGAAGCCACCGGCGGCCTGAACCTGTACCTGGGCGGCAAGGGGATCAACCAGTCCATCGCCCTGGCCAAGGCGGGCGTCCGGGTCTGCCACGGCGGCCTTATCGGCGACGACGGCCAGCCCTTCCTGGATGCCTGCGAGGAATATGGCGTCGATGCCCGGTATATCCGCAAGATCGAGGAAAAGACCGGCCACACCGTCATTCAGATTGACAAGCATGGCCAGAACAGCATTTTGCTCTACGGCGGCGCCAATCAGTGCCTCACCGAGGGCTATGTGGACGAGGTGCTCGCGGACTTTGCATCCGGGGATATTCTCCTTCTCCAGAACGAGGTGAATCTCCTGCCCTATATTGTGGACAAGGCATATGAGAAGGGTATGGTTATTGCCCTCAATCCCTCGCCCTACAACGAAAAGCTCGAGAAAGTGGACATGACCAAGATCTCCATCTTCCTTCTCAACGAGGTGGAGGGCGCGCAGATCTCCGGCTCCACCGACCCAAAAGAGATTCTCAAGGTCATGCTGGAGAAGTTCCCCCACGCCCGGATTGTCCTCACCCTGGGCAAGGACGGCGCCATCTACGCCGACCAGGCCGAGACGTACTTCCAACCCATCTTCCCGGTGAAGACCGTGGATACCACCGCGGCGGGAGACACCTTCACCGGCTACTTCCTGGCCGGTCTCACCGAAGGAATGCCAATTCCCGACATCCTCCGCATGAGCGCCAAGGCGTCCTCCATCGCCGTCACCCGCAGCGGCGCCGTGCCCTCCATTCCCTACCGGAAAGAGGTCATGGAAGCACTGCAAGAAGCATAACAAAAGCCGGCAGGCCA
>ERZ1643251.4943-NODE-4943-length-11259-cov-78.400214_pt1 | contig 11259 bp, 12 predicted proteins | sample MGYA00579261_ERZ1643251 | MGnify/ENA primary metagenome ERZ1643251 (study PRJEB29033, sample SAMEA4952267) | chicken gut metagenome | biome: Broiler Chicken; feature: Gastrointestinal Tract; material: Caecum | place: Ireland | collected 2018 | study: Broiler... | reverse complement strand
GTGGAAAGTTAAAAGCGAAAAGTTTGATAACATCGCATAATCAATTTGAAAACATCACCGCTGAAAATGTCAATATGTTTTATAATTTGATGCAGAACAGTAATCGATAATTTAATTTTTCCATTGTCATATCAATATATAAAGGGTTAAATGTTTAAATATTAATATCTTGCTAAACATAAATAAATCGCTGAGCTATTATAACAAATTTGGCATTTAGACGTGTGCTTATCTTGATACAAGTCGGCTCGCTTACGCTTCGCCGAAAGACAGGCACACGCACACAAAAAACAGACAAAATAAAATGAAAAAATCTTTAATTAAAAAAACTTGCATTTAAAGATATTGCAATTTAATAAAACATTTCCGCAAAACAAAACGGCATCTAAAATGAGAGGCTGGCAAGGGGTAAACCCTCTTTGCCAAACGCCTTCTCATTTTTTACGATGCCGTTTTTTGTATTTACTCCTTTTCTTCGTCTTTTGGCGGAGTGGTTTTGCATAGTTTTCACAACAATTCAAGGGAAATATATATTTTGGTATACTTTTGAGATTAAGGTTTTACCTTTGTCTTTTTTCTTTGCGCAAAATATATATTTCTTCTTCCTTGACTTGTTGTTTACAAAATTCTAATATTTTTAAATTTCCATTCAAACTATGCTCCTTTGTTTGTGCCAAAAGGCGAATAAAAGGAGAAATATATAAATGAAGTTAGAAAGAAAAAAGGTATTTTAGATGATAACATAGTTATCACCTTAGAGAACATTGAAAAGTTATCTCAATGTTTTGCATTAAGTGCACTCAAAAGCATTAAAAAGTATGCATATAGTGCAACACCAAAAGTTGAGAGATTGCAAAGTCAGTTAAAGCAAGATATTTGCTATCATAAACAACTTGACACATATTCCGATGCCTATGATTTAGTCCAAGAAGCAAGTTTGTTCCTTTGCAAATTCATAGGGCACAAACTTGGAGAGTTATTAAAAACTCAAAGTCTAAATCTGACAAGATAGACAATCTTAAAAATGCTTGTATTAGAGTATTGCAAGTGTACTTGCGAAAAGAATTAAAATTCCATAACAACATTGTAGATGAAAACGAATGTTTTGAAGTTATTGACGAAAGACCAATAATTCAAGAAAAACCAGACTATACAAAAGTTAAAGAAATACTATCTAAAATCATACAAAACAAACTTGAATATCGAGTATTTGAATATTACTACAACGGAGTTGAGCCAAAACTTATTACTGAATTTTTAGGCATAAGTGTAGATAGAGTTTATAGACGTAGACGAAAATTCAAAGATAGATATGCTATGTATTATCTATAAAATTTCAAGTATTCCACGATAAAAAGTGGAATCTTTTTTGAATATAACCTCAACTTTTGCCCTTTCTCGTGGCTATATGTAGAGAAGAATAGCAAAAAATATACCACTTTTTACCAAAAACTACAAGTTTGTTTGGGTTTTGTTGGGAAAAAGTACTAGTTTTGTACTAGTTAAGTTCCTTACATTTTTAAATCATTTATGCTATTCTCTCATTGAAATTAAATTAGACAACGCAAAATGGCAAGCCGAGAAGTATGTTTTATTGGTAAGCTCTAAACCAAAATTTGAGAGTCAGTGGTTGCATTTTATGGGCGTAGAAAAATATTTTTCCATGTCTTTTTTAATTCCAAATTTTACAAAAAAGGAGTTAAAGAAATGCGAACATTAAAAGTCGAAAAGGTGTTAGATTTATCACTTCTTAAAGAAGATTTTTTCTTAGAAATCTTAAATCTAATCACAAAAGCAAAGGAGGAAGAAAATGCACTATCCAAAAAGTAAAGTATATTTTGACGGTAGTCATTACATCGCTATTCCTCACACCACACAACCGTGGAAAAGTAAGAAGGATAAGATAATAAAAAAGAATATATTTTAAGATAAAACTTAATCTATACTCTTTTATTTCTCAAATATACCGCTAGTTTCAAAATTTCTTGACCAAAACCCGTGGTTTTTCAAATAAAAACAATCTAAACCAAAGCGGTTTAGATTGTTTTGTTTCTTTGGTGCACCCAGAAGGACTCGAACCCTCCATAATGGTTCCGAAGACCATTGTGATATCCACTTCACTATGGGTGCAAATGTAAAATATTGAGTTGTAAATTTAGAGTAGTAAGCTGAGGAACCATTATGGAGCCAAAGGGGTCCCCGAAACAAAGTTTATTTGTTTTGGGGAGCGGAGCAGGCAATCGCAGAGCGGAGAAGTCGAAGACTTCGAAGCGGGAAGATTGCAACTGCGAAGCAGGTTCCGAAGACCATTGTGATATCCACTTCACTATGGGTGCAAATGTAAAATATTGAGTTGTAAATTTAGAGTAGTAAGCTGAGGAACCATTATGGAGCCAAAGGGGTCCCCGAAACAAAGTTTATTTGTTTTGGGGAGCGGAGCAGGCAATCGCAGAGCGGAGAAGTCGAAGACTTCGAAGCGGGAAGATTGCAACTGCGAAGCAGGTTCCGAAGACCATTGTGATATCCACGAGCGCTTAGGGTGCAAATGTAAAATATTAAGTTGTAAATTTAGAGTAGTAAGCTGAGGAACCATTATGGAGCCAAAGGGGTCCCCGAAACAAAGTTTATTTGTTTTGGGGAGCGGAGCAGGCAATCGCAGAGCGGAGAAGTCGAAGACTTCGAAGCGGGAAGATTGCAACTGCGAAGCAGGTTCCGAAGACCATTGTGATATCCACGAGCGCTTAGGGTGCAAATGTAAAATATTATGTTGTAAATTTAGAGTGGCTGACTAAGAGACCATTGTGATATCTATTTGTGCTCAGGGTGCATTTTTAGGAATTTGGACTAAGTTATTATACACCATTATTTTGTTTATGTCAAATCTTGTGAAACAATAAGTTGGCTTAAAATTAAAATTATGATATAATATTATTATTAGGAGATTAAGATGAACAAAATATTTTTAATTACAGGACCAGCAGGCGTTGGGAAAAGCACCATTTCAAAACTTATAGCGCAAAATTTGGAGAAGAGCGTTTTAATAGAAGGTGATGATGTTTATCATTTGGTTGTAGGCGGGTATATAAGTCCTTGGAAAGAGGGAAATCATTTGAAATTCTTTTGGGAAAACTGCAAAAGTTTAATTAAAAATTCGATTAAAAATGGCTATGATGTTGTCTTTAATTACATTTTGGACAATAAGCAAGTGGAAGATATTAAGAAAAGTTTTCTCAATTGTGAGATAAAATTTGTTTGTTTAATGGTTGATGAAACCACTATTGTTAAGCGCGATAAACTTCGTTCAGAAGATTGCCAGATGGGAGAGAGGGCGTTGGTTCTTTTAAATGAGATGAGAGGTCACAATTTTAACAAAAACAATATTTTAGACACTTCAAATTTGTCGGCGGAAGAAACATATATTGATATTATGAGAAGTAATCGTTATCTTATATGATAAATTCATATATATTTATCTCTTTTAGTTGATTTTTTTGTTTTTTTTAACTAAAATATATCTATATACATAATGAGGTGGGTATGGCAGAGAAGAAAAAATCAGGCTTTGGCGGGAAATTGTTGCTTTTATTGGCGCTTGCGGTAGTTGGCTATGCTGTTGGCGCTGTTAGTTATTATTTCACCGCTGATACGCAGAATTTGACAGAGGCGCTAACTTCAAACTATGCTTGGATTGGGCTTGCAGTTGGAGTGATTGCAGGTTTATTATTTATTTTTATGAAGTGGAGCAAAAAGCCTGTCGCGGAAACAAAGGGTAAGACGGTTGGTAAAACCGCAGAGGGAAAGGAAATGGACCTTGCGTTTAATGCGAAAATGCTTGGACCTGCGGACATAGGGAAAGGCGTCTATGGTTCTGTGAATACCACATGGGCTCAACTGCCAACCATAAAAAATACAGGTATTGTCTTTCAAAATTCGTTAAGAAATGGGAAGTATAATATCAGCATGAAAGACGAATACCACGCAATGGTCATCGGTGCGACGGCTTCCGGTAAATCGCATTTGATGATTATTCCGACAATAAGAATTCTCGGGCATTCTGGCGAAAAGCCTGATATGGTGATTTCTGACCCTAAGGGTGAGCTTTATCAAATAACATCAAACATTTTAAAAGAGGAAGGTTACAGAGTATTTAAATACGACCTTCGCGACCCGTTTACCTCTTCGCGCTGGAACCCGATGCAACACGCCTATGATGTCTATCAAGAGGCTTTAAAATGCAAAAACAATGTGAAGAAATGCACTAATGGTGCCTCTCCTGAGCGCTCGGGCTTTAAACCTATTCCAGGTGAAAAGTATGGCAAAGAGTGGTATGGTTTTAATGGAATTGCTTATCCAGACCTTGAACAACTTAAAGTTGCCGTTAGAAGCACGGAAGAGGTTTTGAAAGACCAAGCCTATGGCGAACTTAGAGATGTTGTGGCAACAATTTGCCCGAAAAGCAACGCGCCGGACCCAACGTGGGAAGAGGGCGCCAAGGACTTCCTTTACGGCGTGACGCTGGCGATGCTTGAAGACAGCGAGAACCCAGAACTTGGTATGACGAGAGAGAAATTCAATTTCTATAACCTCTATAAAATTGCGATGTATAAAGACCCGGACCCTGACAATCCGTTTGAAACGCTGAAAAAATACCTTCTCCAAGGCAGGGATGAAGCGAAAAGTGAAGTGCCACAACTCACAGCAAACGTGGTGAACACCTCGCCAAACACGGCAAAGTCATACTTTTCGGTGCTGAGTGGTAAAGTTTCCTTTATGCAAGACGTCGGCATTTCATATCTAACCAGCGAAAGCGACCTCGACTTTTCCACTTTCACCGACAAGCCAACCGTTCTATATATCGTCATTCCTGATGATAAAGAAGAGCGTTATGGCTTAGCTAATATTTGTATCAGTCAGTTATACAAGCGCCTTGTTGATAAGACAAACACGCTTGCATCAAAGAAGTTACCACGCCATGTTTACTTTATTTTGGATGAGTTTGGTAACCTTCCTCCAATTCCTAAATTTGATAGTATGATAACGGTTTCGCGTTCAAGAAACATCCTATACGAGCTTGCTATTCAGTCATATACTCAGCTTGAAACTAAGTATGGCAAGGACGCGGCGGAAACGATTAAAGCAAACTGCAATGCGCAAATCTTTATCGGAACTGACGACCAGAACACGCGTGAGGACTTCTCAAAGCGCTGTGGCGAAGTGCAACTTATTTACGAAGAAACCAGCGAAAGCAAAAGTAAAGGTGAAAAGCAGGAACAATCGTCATCCTCAAAAAGCACATCAGTGCAAAGGACAACGCGTCCGCTTATCACCGCATATGAACTTGGACAGCTTCCTTTCGGCACTGTGATTGTCAAACTCTATCGAAGTCAGCCTGTTAAGGTGGAATTGACACCAGACTTTAAAACGCCATTCTTCCACCGCAATGACGCAAATCCGGGCGTGGGCATTATGAAGAGCCTTGATAGAGAAAAAGTATTTTACAGCATTAAAGACCGCAACAAAAAATTATTAAAATCATCAAATCCGTTTGATTTTTAAGGTGCAACTTGCGCCTTTTTTATTGCCAAAATGCAAGTTTTTTAGATCCTTCGACAAAGCAATGCTTGGATGTTTGATGTTTATAAATCAAACCTCACTCTCTTAGATCCTTCGACAAGCTCAGGATGACAAATATGAATTTGTATTTGTCATTCTGAGCAAGGGAGTATGGCGGAAAAATATTTTTAACATATAATTAAATAAGAGCATAAATAAAGGCATGGAATATAATGACGAAAAGTTATGTGATAATTTTGAAGCTATGGCAAGAGCCTATTCAAAATCTCTTAAAAACAAGGGCTTTGTTTTTATTAAGCTTGAAGACGAAGAATTTTCTATGCTAATTGACGAAATTGCCATACTGTTTAACAAGATAGACGCTTGCCTTGATAAACTTGGTGAGCGTGTTGATTGTCGTTTATTAAAAGAAGCAACAGAAAAAAACATTGCAAGTTTTAAGCAAAAATTTAATAATAGACATTGTGACAGAAGATATCGTTGCCTGACAAGTCCTAGCGAAAGTTTTTTATCGCTTATCTCGCTTGAAAATACACTGACATTGAAACTTATGATACTTTCCGTCAAAAGTGGAGAATTAGAATTTTGTCATGAGATAATAACGACAAGGACGCGTATATATGCCGACAGTTTTTCGCAAGAGGGATTTGCTATATTTTAACAAATTGTTTGACAAAACATTTTAGCCTTAGATATAATAAACTAAGGTGGTATATGAAAAAAAGTTTTGGGTATTTGGCGTCACTTATTAGCTCAATTGTTACAGGAATAGAGTCCTGTGTTTTAATTGCGATAATCACAGGACAAGCTCTTCTTTTAAAAAGTTTGAGTGACCAAAGCGGACTTTTGGAGATAGGACTCAACGCGACAATTTTGGCTGTTTCAATAATTGCCTTTGGGCTTTCCATATACATCAACAAACTTCAAAAGAACGAGCGTTACCTATCAATATACAAAAACAGGCGCACTGTGTATGCCACAATGGTGTTTGACTATATTTTAGCCTTTCTTTTCTTTACCTATTGCCTTATTGAAACAAACATACTTGTTATTGTTTTGTATGTTTTATGTTTAATACTACTAGCGCTTGCAGGCTCTTTGTTTTTAGCAGAAACAAATCAATATTTTAAGCAGAAGAAAATGGAATTAGAAGAAAATAATATATATAAAGAGGAAAAAATTGAAACTAAATAACAAACGAAATTTTTGTATCATTGCGCACATCGACCACGGGAAAAGCACCTTGGCGGACAGGCTTATTGAGCTGTCTGGCACCGTTTCTAAGCGCGATATGCAGTCACAGATACTTGACAGCATGGATTTAGAGCGAGAAAAGGGGATTACTATCAAACTTGCACCGACAAGGCTTATCTATGAATATAATGGTCAGGAATATGAACTAAACTTAATCGACACGCCAGGACATGTCGATTTTACCTATGAGGTGTCACGCTCGCTTGCTGCTTGTGAGGGCGCGCTTTTACTTGTCGATGCGTCACAAGGCGTTGAGGCTCAGACGCTTGCAAACACTTTTTTGGCATTAGATAACAATCTTGAAATTATTCCTATCATTAACAAAATCGACCTGCCATCAGCTCGCATAGACGAAGTAAAAAAGGAGATTGAAGAGGTTATAGGACTTGATGCAGAAAACTGCCCTTGCATCTCTGCTAAGGAAGGAATAAACATCGAGGATGTTTTTAAGGCAATAATAGAAAATATTCCAGCTCCAAGTGGCGATGAAAACGGAAAGCTAAAATGCCTTATTTTCGACAGTCATTACGATAACTTCAAGGGCGCAATCTGCCTTATCCGTGTCTTTGACGGCAAAGTTAAAAAGGGCGACAAAATTTTGATGATGCAAACAAAAAAAGAGTTTGAAGTGACCGAAGTTGGTATATTTGTGCCGACCACTAAGGAGTGCGAAGTCTTAAAGGCGGGCGATGTTGGGTATGTTGCAGGCTCCATTAAAACGATAAGCGATGTCAAGGTGGGCGACACGATAACGAAGGCAGACAATCCTATCAGTGCACCACTTTCCGGCTATAAAGAGGTGCAACCTGTGGTCTTTTGTGGTGTCTTTCCTGTCGATGGCGCTAAGTATGGCGAACTTAAAGACGCTCTCGATAAGCTTAAACTAAATGATGCGAGTTTGCAGTTTTCTCCTGAAAATTCATCAGCGTTAGGCTATGGCTTTCGATGTGGATTTTTGGGACTTTTACATCTTGAAATTATCACAGAACGCTTAGAGCGAGAGTTCAACTTAGACATCATCACAACAGCGCCAAGCGTTTCCTACAATGTCTATAAGACGAACGGCGATTGTTTGGAAATATCTAATCCGTCCAACCTTCCGCCAGCGGTGGAGATAGCAAGGATAGAAGAGCCTGTCGTTAAAGTCAACATCTTCACTCCACCGAATTATGTGGGTTCCATTATGGAACTATGTCAAGATAAGCGAGGAGTTTACAAAAACATGATTTATCTTGACAAGCATAGGGTGGAGTTAAATTATCAGATGCCGTTAGGTGAAATTATTTATGACTTTTTTGATAGTTTGAAGTCAAGAACGCACGGTTATGCTAGTTTTGACTACGAATTTGACGGCTTTGAAACATCTGATTTAGTGAGAGTAGACATCCTCTTAAATGGAGAAAAATGTGACGCACTTTCTATGATTGTGCATAAAGATAAGGCGTATTCGCGCGGAAGAGAGCTTGCCGAGCGCCTCAAAAAAATAATACCGCGTCAACTTTTTGAAGTGCCTATTCAGGCATGCATAGGCAACAAAATCATCGCACGCGAAACAATTTCGGCGATGCGTAAAGATGTTTTAGCAAAGTGCTATGGCGGAGATATCACAAGAAAGAGAAAACTGCTTGAAAAACAGAAAGAAGGCAAAAAGCGTATGCGAAAAATTGGCTCGGTGGAAATTCCGTCAGAGGCGTTTATGAGCATTTTAAAGTTGGGCGATGATGAAAAGTAGTGAAAGAATGGCGGATATTGATGTTTTCGAATTTCCGACTGACAAGAACTCTATTTCAATATATATTCACATACCATTTTGTGAAAGAAAGTGTAGTTACTGCGCTTTCGTTTCTTTTTGTTTAAGCAAAATCGACAGAGAAAAGTATATTCAAGCGTTATTGGAGGAAATAGAAAGTTTTTCCACAGTTAAAAGTGTGAAAACAATCTATTTAGGCGGAGGCACACCTTCACTTTTGACAAAGGAAGAAATTTTTTCTATTTTTAGAAAGCTTAGAGAAAAATTCGATATTGATGAAAATGCTGAAATTACCATTGAGGTCAACCCTAATTCGGTGGAAGAAGACAAGTTAAGGGCTTATAATGAGGTAGGCGTCAACAGAATAAGCGTTGGTGTGCAGTCGCTTTCAAACAAATCGCTCAAATCTATCGGCAGACTTCACACCAAGAAAGAGGCGATAGAAAAGTTAAAGCTTATAGGCAAATATTTTGACAACATTTCCGCCGACTTAATAATAGGATTGAGTGGCGAAAAAAGTGTCACAAAATATGCAAAAAATTTAATTAAACTTAATATCAAACATCTCTCTTCGTATATGCTTGAAGTCCACGAAAACACCAAACTCTATTTTGAGGTGCGAGATAAAAAATATTGTCCGCTAGACGAAATCGGCGTGACAAAGAGTTATGATAAACTTGTCAAATTCTTGAAAAAGCATGGATTTGTGCAATATGAAGTAAGCAATTTTGCTTTGGCTGGCTATGAAAGCAAACATAACTTAAATTATTGGAGCTATGGCGAGTATGTCGGCTTTGGAGTTTCTTCTCATTCCTTTTTGAACGGCAAGCGTATTGCAAACCCTATTACTCTTCAAGGCTATTACAAGCATGAACGAAAAGAGGAAAAAATTACTAAAAGCATGGAAATAGAAGAGCGAATTATGCTTGGTCTTCGATGTTATTTAGGTGTCGATATTTCCATACTTCAAAAATTAGGCTATGATATTCAAAAGAGTGAAAGTTACAGAAAATTTTTAAAAGAAGGCGAGATTGTGGAAGATGACGGAAAGTTTTATCTACTGCCAAAATATTACAAATTCGCCGATTATTACATTCTCAACCTTTTGCCGTAAAAGACGGAAGAGTTTTAAGTTTAAATGACTTATTTAGACTAGAAATTAATATTGTTAAATAATTAATTTGAAATCAAAATGGTTGTAGCGAACTTTTTGAAAGAAAATTTAAGTCTAAAATTATGCAAAAGTGTTGACAAATAAAGTTTCAGATGATATAATACAAAATGTAAAGCAAAATCACTTTACAAAGGTTGAAAGTATGGCAAAGTTAAAACTTAATGATTTTGTAAGGTATGGCAAACTTTTTGAAGAGTATTCGGCGCTACTCAGTGAGGACAGGCAGTCTATTATGAGATTGTATTTTGATTATAATATGACGCTTGCGGAAATCTCGGCAGAGCGCGGAATATCGCGTCAGGCAGTCAAGGACGCCATAACAAAATCGTGCGAAAAGTTAGACTATTATGAAAATAGCCTTAAAAATTGTCAAAAAAAAGAAAAAATAACAAAAAAACTAGAAAAAATCAAAGATTTAAATGATATAAATGAAATAAAATTAAAAGTCGAAGAATTAATAGGAGAAATTTGATGGCATTATTTTCCAGCCTACAAGAAAAGTTTAATCATATCTTTTCTAAACTTACAAAAAGAGGGAAGCTTACCGAACTTGAAATCAAAGAGGCGATGCGTGAAGTCAGAATTGCACTCTTAGAGGCGGATGTAAATTATATCGTTGCCAAAAACTTCGTCAATTCTGTGTCGCAAAAGGCGCTTGGCGAAGAAGTGATGAAAAGTTTGACGCCGGGACAAATGGTGATAAAAATTGTCAAAGATGAGCTTACTGCTCTTATGAGTAGCACCGATCAAAAACTCAATCTTTCATCTAATCCAACCGTCATTATGATGTGTGGACTTCAAGGTGCGGGCAAGACCACAATGTGCGGAAAGCTTGGTGCTTACTTAAAAAAGAGTGGCAGAAAAGTGTTACTTGTGGCGTGCGATATTTATAGACCGGCGGCAATCAATCAGCTTCAAGTTGTAGGCAAACAGGCAAACTGCGAGGTATTTGAGCGTGGCACACAAAATCCTGTTAAAACGGCAAAGCAAGCGGTCGAGCATGCAAAAAAGCAGGGCTTTGATGTTGTTGTCATCGACACGGCAGGCAGACTTCATATAAATGAAGAACTGATGAATGAACTAAAAAACATAAAGAGCGAGGTTAAGCCTCAGGAGATACTTCTTGTTGTCGACGCTATGACAGGTCAAGACGCTGTGACGATAAGCGAAAGTTTCAATAAAGATTTAGATATCAGCGGTGTTATCCTTACCAAACTTGACGGTGACACGCGTGGAGGTGCGGCGCTTTCCATTAAGGCTATCACAGGCAAACCTATCAAATTTTCAGGTGTTGGAGAAAAGATAGGAGATATAGAGCCGTTTCATCCAGACAGAATTGCCTCTCGAATACTTGGCATGGGCGATGTTTTGTCACTCATTGAAAAGGCGCAAGAGGCGGTCAGCGAAGAAGAGGCAAGAAAACTCGAAGAAAAATTCCGTGAAAACTCTTTCACTTTTGAAGATTATCTTGTGCAAATGGAAAATCTCAAAAAGATGGGAAGTCTTA
>ERZ1643251.4940-NODE-4940-length-11263-cov-25.013205_pt1 | contig 11263 bp, 7 predicted proteins | sample MGYA00579261_ERZ1643251 | MGnify/ENA primary metagenome ERZ1643251 (study PRJEB29033, sample SAMEA4952267) | chicken gut metagenome | biome: Broiler Chicken; feature: Gastrointestinal Tract; material: Caecum | place: Ireland | collected 2018 | study: Broiler... | reverse complement strand
CGATCATTCCGACGGCTCTTATATCGCCAACTGGGCGCTCTGGCTGGTGCTCGAGCTCAAGGATCATCTTGCGCGTTCAAAAGATGAGGAACTTGTCCGCCTCTTCCGCGGCAAGGTGATGCGGCTCTTTGCATTTCTGCGCCGTTTTGAGAATGAGGACGGGCTTCTGGAGGACGTCGGCGGCTGGGTGTTCGTGGAGTGGAGCAGAGCGAACGACTTCACGGAGGGCGTCAACTATCCTTCCAATATGCTCTACTCGGCGGCGCTCAGAGCGGCAGGGGAACTGTACGGCGAGAAAAAGCTCCTCGAAAAAGGGGAAAAAGTGGCGAAGCGCGTGCGGGAGCAGAGTTTCAACGGCACGTTCTTTGCGGACAACGCCGTGCGAAGGGAAGGCGTGCCGGAGCGGACGGAGAATACTTCCGAGACCTGCCAATACTATGCCTTCTTCTTCGGCATTGCCGATCAAAAGAGCCATCCCGCATTGTTTGAGCGGATGTTCGAAGGGAGCCGCGCCCTTCTTCGGGAGAAATATCCCTCGCTTTGGCCTTCCAATGCCTTTATCGGGAACGTCCTGCGTCTCTTCGTCCTGGCGCGCGAAGGGAGACGGGGCAGCTTCTTCGCGAGATCAAAGAGTGCTATCTCTATATGGCTCAGCGCACGGGCACGCTTTGGGAGAATAACGAGCCGACTGCCTCCTGCTGCCACGGGTTCGCCTCCGTTGCTGCCGTCTGGCTGAAGGAGATCTTCCTTGACAAATGCGGGGAAGTGCGGTAAAATAGCAAAAAACGCAAGGAGAGGTCCATGAAAGAGCGCGAGAAACTGCACACGGGGGAGCTGTATCTTCCCGGGGATGAGGAGATCATGAGGGAGCAGACGGCGTGCCTGGAAAAGCTTTACGACTACAACGCGACGCGGCCTTCGGAAGGGGAGAAGCGGGCGCGGCTCCTCAAAGAGATGTTTTTGTCGATCGGCGAGGGCTCTTATATCGAGCCGCCGCTGCATGCGAACTGGGGCGGCGCGCACTGCCGCTTCGGCAAAAACGTGTATGCGAATTTTGATCTGACGCTCGTCGACGATACCTTCATCGACGTGGGCGACAACGTGATGATGGGGCCCAACGTCGTGCTCGCGACGGCGGCGCATCCCGTCCTTCCCAAGCTTCGCGAAAAGGGGTATCAGTACAATGCGCCCATCCGCATCGGCGAAGGCTGCTGGCTGGGAGCGGGGGTCATCGTACTGCCCGGCGTGACGATCGGAAGGGGGAGCGTCATCGGCGCGGGGAGCGTCGTGACGAAGGATATCCCCGAAAACGTCGTGGCGCTCGGCGTTCCCTGCCGCGTCATTCGCGCCATCGGCGAGAAAGACAGGGAAGTTTACTTCCGTGATAAGAAGATCGATCGCGCGCTTTTGGAAGAGTGAAGGGAAGAGTGAAGGGAAGCGGCGGGGCTTTGGGCCCCGCCGCCGCATAAAACAACGGGGCGCCGCGGCTCAAAGAGCCGCGGCGCCCCGCACCTTATTATGATTTTCGTTTTTGTTTGCTCACTTCGAAGCCGTCAGCACGCGCGCCATATGGATGCCCATGACGGACGCCATCATGAGCCCGCGCGTCCAGCCGCTCGAATCGCCCAAACAATAGAGGTTCTTGACCGAGGTGCGAAGGTCTTTGTCCATCTTCACCTTGTTGCTGTAAAATTTGAGCTCGGGGGAGTAGAGGAGCGTCTCTTTGGAGGCAAAGCCGGGCACGACTTCATCGAGCGATTTGATGAAGTTGATGATACCCGTCATCGCGCGGTAGGGCATGGCAGCCGTAATGTCGCCCGCCACCGCGTCGGGGAGGGAGGGCTTGACGTTGGAGCGGGAGAGCTCCTTCTGCCAGGTGCGCTTGCCGTCTAGAATATCGCCGAAGCGCTGCACGAGGATGGAGCCCGCGCCCAGCATGTTGGTAAGCTCGCCCACCTTCTTTGCATAGGTGATGGGCTGATGGAAGGGCTCTGTGAAGTTCTGCGAGACGAGGATGGCAAGGTTGGTGTTATCCGATTTGCGCTCCTTATAGCTGTGCCCGTTGACGACGGCAAGGTCGTTGTCGTAATTTTCCTGCGCGACGAAGCCGCCCGGGTTCTGGCAGAAGGTGCGCACCTTGTCTTTGAAGGGGTTGGGATACCCGATGAGTTTGGATTCGTAGAGTACTTTGTTGACGGTCTCCATGATCTCGTTGCGCACTTCGACTCTAACGCCGATATCGACGGTGCCCGCGATATGGGCGATGCCGTGCACGATGCACACGCGCGCCAGCCAGTCCGCGCCCCGTCTTCCGACGCCGATGATGATATTGTCCGCTTCCAAGATCTCTTCGTTGCCCTTCTTATCGGCGATGCGTACGCCCGTGCACACGTCGTTCTTGATGAGAAGATCGAGACATTCCGTCTGAAAGCGCATCTCGACGCCCTTTTCAAGCAGGTGCTGCTCGATGGCGTAGTAAAGCTCCTGCGCCTTCTCCGTGCCGAGATGGCGGATGGGGCAGTCGACGAGCTTTAAGCCCGCCATGATGGCGCGGCGGCGGATGTCCTTGATCTCTTCCGAGTGGCCGACGCCTTCCACCTTGTGGTCTGCGCCGAAGGAGAGATAGATCTGATCGGCATAGTCGATGAGCTCCTGCGCGTACTGTTCGCCGATGAGGTCGGGAAGGTCGCCGCCCACTTCATAGTTCAAGGAGAGCTTTCCGTCCGAAAAGGCGCCCGCGCCCGAAAAGCCCGTCGTGATATGGCAGGGCTTGCAGGAGGCGCAGTGACCCGTCTTGGACTTGGGGCACTTGCGGTTTTCAATGGCAGAGCCCTTCTCGATGATGAGGATGGAGCCGTTGTAGCCCTTGTTTTTGAGCTCAAGCGCCGTGAAGATGCCCGCAGGGCCTGCGCCCACGATGATGGTATCGTATTTCATACTGTTTCCTCCGCGCTGCGAAAAGCCCGCAGCGGTTGTTTTTTTGTTGTTCCCGCAATAGCCGCACAGGGGGCGGAAGTGCGGGGATCTTTTTACTCCCTCAGTCATGGGGTCGGGCTTAACAACCCCTCCGTCTTGCCTTGTGCAAGCCACCTCCCCTTACACAGGGGAGGCTATATTGCAGGGTTCCCCAAAAGATTTTTCGAAGAAAAAGAATTTTTGGGGGAAAGGGCGAGAAAGCGCTTTCTTGACAAAGCCCCGGTGGGGCTTTGTCCGCTTTCGAGCTTGGAAACGGCACATGGAGCGTGCCGTTTCCTGACTGAGCGCGGTTTCTACCGCGCGAGAACGGCGGGCGTTGAAAGCGTGACGATTGACCTTGGTCAACTGCCCGCCCAATGCGCCCCGCCGCGACGCGGTGCCGCCGATCGGCCTCGAACCGATACGCCTTTCGGCACAGGATCCTAAGTCCTGCGCGTCTGCCAATTTCGCCACGGCGGCATATGCGCCGCCTCAAAAGGGCGGCGCGGCAATTGTAGTCGGTCTCTTAATCGTTGTCCGTGCCGTCGGGCGCGTTCTCGTCGCTGCTTTCGTAAAGATCGTCGTTCGCAGCGTCCGTTTCATCCGACACGGTGTGCTCCATGACGACGGGTTCCTGCGGGACGAGCGCGGGATTGGCGGAAATGTATGCCGCCTCCTCCTGCGGGGTGATGCGGGAAGCGAGTTCGAGTTTGAGCTTCTTGCGGATGATGCCGTAGGGGATGAAGAGGATGATGAGAAGGACTGCCGCGGCGAGCGCGATGAGCCCCGAAGTGAAGAAGGAGACGCCGCCGATCATCGTAAGGCTTTCACCCGCCAGCGCGCCGATCCCGCCGAGGGCATTCACTGCCATGAATGCAGCGGTGGGAATGATGAAGAACACGAGAGCGGGCAGCCAGCCCAAGAAGAGGATGGGGGCCTTCAATTTGACGGCGGGGTTCATCGTGAATCCCTTGACGAATATTTTGATGAGCAGGTACAGCCATGCGAGCATGGAGATCGCCGTGAGCACGAGCGCGCCGATCGAGATATAGAAAAAGATCTGCGCGTTGCTTTCGGCGTCAAGGGTCTCCCTGATATAGTTCGCAATGTTGGCGGCAAGCTTTTGCTCCGCTTCGGACGCCGTGTCCTCTTCGGCGGCTCTTGCATCGGAGGCGGAGAGGGACGCGACGGGCGAGCCTTGCTCCTCGCTTCCCCCCATGGCGGAGGCGATCTCTTCGAGGATGATATCAACGATATCGTCGGCGTTGAGCTTACCGTCCTCGTTTGCAAAAGAACCGACGTTTTCGGAAACGATGTCGCGGATCTGCTGCTCGGTCTCGTCCGTCATGGTTTGATCGGAAAATTCCTCTCTGCCCGTAGATTGAAGCTTTTGAAAGACCTCATCCACCGTCTCTACTGCGACGTCGCCCACCTTATCGACGGTGGAATCTTCCTTGTAAATGGCATCGATGACGGCGTTCGTTTTTTCGCTGAGATACTCGTCCGTGATCTGAGCTTCCTCCATGATGGAGCCGATCTCTTCGTCGGCGGCGTCGGGCAGGGCTTCTTTGATTGCCTCATGCGTCTTATCGATGACGATCTGCGTGACGGTATTGCGGATGGTGCCTTCGGCAACATCTTTGGCGAGCACTCTCATCTTGGAACTGATGTGTGCAGAGAGGGAATTTATCTTTTTTTCGATCAGGAGCTTGGAGCCCTCGATCGGGTCGTCTTCGAGGAAGGGCGAGATAAAGTCCGTCGTTTCGAAGGAAAGCTCGACGTCGATGGGCTCGGGGTCGGGATAGACGACTTCGACGCCTTCGACGGAAGCGCTTCCCGCCATGCTTTCAAGATCCTCGGCGGAAAGATCCACTTTAACGCGGATGGAAAGCAGCGGGGCGACGAAGTAGCCCGCGATGGACGCGATGCAAAGGAGCGCGATCAAAATGTTCATGACGACGATCGCGGCGCGGTGCCGTTTTACACTGTTCATAGTTTCACTCCATAAGATCTTTCTTCGATCGTCTCTATTGTATCAAATGACAAAAAAAATGTCAACGAAATGAAGGGGAAGTGGGGGAAGTATCGTCTTCGGGTGAAAAAATGTTCGAACTTGCCGAAGGAAAGGGGGCAAAGGCATATTTTTCTAAAAATTCCTGTCACTTTTTTTCGTTTGCCTATTGAAATTTTATGGATTTTGGGCTATAATGTGATAAGTACAAAAGTACGCACTCTAAATCTCAGGGGGGAATCATTCGTGGAAGACAACAGAAAAGCGATCGAATGCGGCAAGACCGCGCTCGGCATCGAATTCGGGTCGACGAGGATCAAAGCCGTCCTCGTCAATGAAAAGAACGAGCCCATCGCCTCGGGCAGCCATACGTGGGAGAACCGTTTTGAAAACGGCATCTGGACGTATACGCTCGAAGATATTTGGACGGGGCTTAGGGACTGCTACGCCAACATGGCGACGGCGGTCGAACATCAGTACGGCATCAAGATCGCCACGATCGGGGCGATCGGCTTCTCCGCCATGATGCACGGCTATATGGTCTTCGATAAGGACGACAAGCTCCTCGTGCCCTTCCGCACGTGGAGAAACAACTGCGCCGAAGCCGCGGGCGACAAGCTCACCGAGCTTTTCAACTACCATATCCCCGCGCGTTGGTCGGTGGCGCACCTCTATCAGGCGATCCTGAACGGTGAAGAGCACGTCAAGGACATCGCCTTCCAGACGACGCTCGAAGGGTACATCCACTGGATGCTGACGGGCGAGAAGGTCATCGGCATCGGCGAAGCTTCGGGCATGTTCCCCGTCGACCCCGAAACGAGGCAGTACGACGCGGGCATGCTGAAAAAGTTCAACGACCTTGTCAAGGACAAGGTGCCCTTCAAGGTGGAGGACATCCTGCCCAAGATCTTGGTCGCAGGCGACGAAGCGGGGCGTCTCACGCCCGAGGGCGCAAAGCTCCTCGACCCGACGGGCACATTACAGCCCGGCATCCCGCTCTGCCCGCCCGAAGGCGACGCAGGCACGGGCATGGTCGCGACCAATTCCGTCAAAAAGCGCACGGGCAACGTCTCTGCGGGCACGAGCGTGTTCGCGATGATCGTGCTCGAAAAGGCACTTTCCAAAGCTTATCCCGAGATCGACCTCGTGACGACGCCCGTGGGCGACCTTGTCGGCATGGTCCACTGCAACAATTGCACGTCGGACATCAACGGCTGGGTGGATATCTTCGGCGAATTCGCCAAGCTTCTTGGCGTCGATATCCCCAAGTGGAGGCTCTATGACGAGCTCTACTTCGCCTCTGAAAATGGCGATAAGGACTGCGGCGGCTTGCTTGCCTACAACTATGTATCGGGCGAGCACGTCACGCGCGTGGACGCGGGAAGGCCGCTCTTCGTGAGGACGTCGGAGAGCAAATTCGATCTTGCGAACTTCATGCGCGCACATCTTTACACGGCGTTCGGCGCACTCAAAGTGGGCTGCGACATCATGCTGCGCGAAGAGGGGGTCAAGCTCGACCGCATCACGGGTCACGGCGGTCTCTTTAAGACCGAGCGTGTGGGACAGAGCTATCTCGCGGCTGCCATCAACGCACCCGTCACCGTCATGAAGACGGCGGGCGAAGGCGGCGCATGGGGCATCGCCATCCTTGCAAACTATATGGTCACCAAAGCCGAGGGCGAAAGCCTTGAGGACTACCTCGAAAACAGGGTGTTCGCAGGGCAGGAGGGCGTCACGCTTGCTCCCGATCCCGCCAACGTCGAAGGGTTCGAAAAGTTCGCAAAGCGCTATGTCGCGGGTCTTCCCATCGTGCGCGAGGCAGTCGTCAGCCTGAAAGACTAAATAAGTTCGTCTTATAGGAGGAATTGTAAATATGTTAGAAGCTTTGAAGGAAAAAGTGCTCAAGGCCAATCTCGATCTGGTCAAGCACAAGCTCGTGCTCTTCACCTGGGGCAACGTCTCCGAGATCGACCGTGAGAGCGGGCTCGTCGTCATCAAGCCCTCGGGCGTTGAGTACGACGACATGAAGGCGAGCGACATGGTCGTCGTCGACCTCAACGGCAAAGTGGTCGAAGGCGATCTGCGCCCTTCGTCGGATACGCCCACGCACCTCGAACTTTATAAGGCGTTCCCCGACCTCGGCGGCGTCACGCACACCCATTCGACGTTCGCGACGAGCTGGGCGCAGGCGGGGCGCAACATTCCCTTTTACGGGACGACGCACGCCGACTACTTCTACGGCGACATCCCCTGCGCACGCTCTTTGACGCGCGAGGAGATCGAGGGCGAGTACGAGAAGAACACCGGGCTCGTCATCATCGAGAAGTTCAGGATGGAGGGCTTGAAGCCCCTCGAAGTGCCGGGCGTCCTCGTCAAGAGCCACGGCGTGTTCGCCTTCGGCAAGGACGGCGACAACTCCGTGTATAATGCGACGGTCATCGAGGAAGTCGCCAAGATGGCGACGATCACCGAGATCGTCAATCCCAATGTCGAGCGCGCCGATCAGTTCATGATGGACAAGCACTATCTGCGCAAGCACGGCAAGAACGCCTACTACGGGCAGATCAAACGGTAAAAAAAGGGGCGCATATGATCGTTACGGAAGTTATCCCATATACGCCCGATCCCAACAAGCGCGCAAAGCGCATCGAGGAGACTGCGAACGCACACGAGGCGCGGGGGGAGGAACTCGTTTCCGCCCTGTCGACGCCCAACTGCGGCGCAATCCTCATTTTTCGCGCCCCGCAGGCGGACTGCGGGAAAAAATCAAAATAGGTAGAGGAAAGTAAAAATGAAAGAAAAAGTTGTTTATTGGCTGACCGGTTCCCAGACCCTTTACGGCGACGACGTGCTCGCACACGTTGCCCAGCACTCCGAAGAGATGGCAAATTACGTCAACGAGCACGTTCCCGTGACGGTGAAGTACCTCACGACCTGCAAGAGCTCGGAAGAGATCGTTGCCGCCGTCAAGAAAGTCAACGCGGACGACGACTGCATCGGTATCATCACCTGGTGCCATACCTTCTCGCCCGCCAAGATGTGGATCAAGGGCCTCAAGATGCTGCAGAAGCCCATGTGCCATTTCGCGACGCAGTACAACGAGAGACTGCCTTACGACACCATCGACATGGACTTCATGAACGAGAACCAGGCAGCCCACGGCGACAGAGAGTTCGGCTATATCGTTTCCCGCCTGCGCATGGACAACAAGGTCATCGTCGGCTACTACAAAGATCCCGAAGCGTTGAAAGAGCTCGCTTCTTGGTGCAAGGTGGCTGCGGGCTATGCCTTCTCCAAGCAGGTCAAGGTGTGCCGCTTCTCCGATAACATGCGGAACGTCGCCGTCACCGAAGGCGATAAAGTCGCGGCGCACATTGAGATGGGCTGGGAAGTCGACTACTATCCCGTCGGCGATTTGGTGGACGTCATCGATACCGTTACGGATGCGGAAGTAGACGCACAGATGGCAGAGTATGCAACGAAGTACACGATGGGCACCGATCGCATCGACGTCGTGCGCGAGCAGGCCAAGTATGAGATCGCCATCGATAAGTTCTGCAAAGAGAACGGCGGCTATATCGGCATTGTCGATCACTTCGGGGCGCTTCACGGCATGAACCAGCTGCCCGGGCTCGCCATCCAGGATCTGCAGGGCAAGGGCTACGGCTTCGGCGCAGAAGGCGACTGGAAGATCGCGGCGCTCGGCGCCGTCATGCAGTACATGGCAGGGCAGAAGGGCACGGGCCTTATGGAAGACTACACTTACGACCTTGTCGACGGGCTCTGCCTCGGCGCGCACATGCTCGAAGTTTCCCCTCAGTTCGCTTCGACCAAGCCGGAGATCCAGGTGCATCCGCTCGGCATCGGCGGCAAGTCCGATCCCGCCCGCCTCGTCTTCGAAGGCATCGAAGCGCCCGAAGCGATCGCCGTCTCCATGGTCGACATGGGCGACAGGATCCGCCTCATCGTGCAGAAGATCGAGCTTGTGAAGTATCCTCATAAGATGCCCAAGCTTCCCGTTGCGGGCTGCATGTGGAAGTATAAGCCCAACTTCAAGGAAGGCGTTGCGGCATGGATCTATGCGGGCGGCGCGCACCACACCGTCGTCTCCTCCGTCGTCACCGCACAGGAGATGGTGGACCTCGGCAATATGTGGGGCATGGAAGTCGTCCTCATCGACGAGAACACCAAGATCGACGAGTTCAAGAAACAGCTCATGTGGTCCGATCAGATCTGGAAGACCAAGCTTTGAGAGAGATTTTTGCGGGGCGGTACGGCGTACTGCCCCGTATTTTTTGAGGGAGCGACCGAAGCCGCGCTTTTGACGGTTCCGCATGGCACCCCCGGACAGGTTATTTTGAGGGACTATGTTTTATAAGAAGTATATTTTCGGCGAGATCGCCGTGTGCTATCAGGAAGTGCCCGTCGAAGGGCATGAAGGCAAGACGACGGTGGGGCTTGCGCTCTTCCCCGTTGGAGAGGAGAAAGAAGTCCCGATCGACAGCCTCATCCAAGTCTCCTTCACGGGCGACGAGACGCTCATCGACTATACGTTGGGCGTCACCATGCGCAACCGCGAGGGCACGCTCTTAAAAGTCGAAGAACAGGCGACGGAAGAAAACGCCGTCGTCACCCGCCTTCGCGACGCGCGCGGGAACGTCTACCTTCATCACCTTGCATACAGCCCGAAAACGGGCGTCTTCACCGTATGGGTCGAGTACTGCAACCTCACGGGGAAGGAACAGACGCTCGAAAGCCTGCAAAGCTTTTCGATAAGCGGCATCCACGCCCTTCGGGGCGGCAAGGCGACGCTCGCGGGGCTCAGACTTCATCGCCTGACGAGCGCGTGGTCGCGGGAGTGCCGCCCCGAGGAGGACAGCTTCGCAAATTTAGGTTTGGATACGAGCTGGGCGCGCTACGGCGTCAAGTGCGAACGTTTCGGCGAAGTGGGGTCGATGTCCAACCGCGGGCATTTTCCCTTTGCCGCCGTTGAGGACAAAGAGCGGCATATCGTTTGGGCGGCGATGATGGAAGCGCCCTCTTCCTGGCAGATGGAAGTGTATGCCGAGAAGGAGACGTGCGCGCTCTCGGGCGGGCTCGCGGACTATGAGTTCGGGCACTGGCGCAAAAATATCGCACCGGGCGAAAGCTTTGCAACGCATAAGGCTTTTCTGACGGTAAAGAGCAGCGTGCTCGCCTGCTGCAACGCCTTTGTCGCGGAACAGGAGCAAAGGCTGAAAGTGCCTGCTTCCGAGGAGAGCATGCCCGTCCTTTTCAACGAATACTGCACGACGTGGGGCTGCCCCTCGGCGGAGAACATCAACGCCATTTTGAAGGCGATCGAGCCCTTTCCCATCGATACCTTCGTCATCGACTGCGGCTGGTACAAGCCCGACGACAAGGGTTGGTGCAACGCCATCGGCGACTGGCGGGAGAGCCGCGCGCTCTTCCCCGAGGGCATTTCGGCAGTCTCAAACGCCATCAAGGCGGCGGGTAAGCACCCGGGCATCTGGTTCGAGTTCGAGGTGGCGGGCAGAGACAGCGACTGTTTTTACGACGAGAGCAAGCTTTTAAAGCGGGACGGGCGCGTTATCACGGGCAAGAACCGCCGCTTCCTCGACCTGCGCCTTCCCAAAGTGCAGGAGTACTTGAAAGAGCGCATGCTCGATTTCTTGCGCAAGAACGGCTTTGAGTATATCAAGATCGACTATAACGACAGCCTCGGCATCGGGTGCGACAGCGCAGACGGCGCGGCTGCGGGAGAGGGCGGGCGTCGGATCGCCGAAGAGAGCCTTGTGTGGCTTGCAAAGCTCAAAGAGGCGGTAGAGGGGCTTGTCATCGAGAATTGTTCTTCGGGCGGCAGCCGCATCGAACCGCTCAGGATGAGCAAAGTTTCCATGTGCTCCTTCTCGGACGCGCACGAGTGCAATGAGATCCCGCTCGTCGCCGCAAACGTCTCGCGCGTCATCCCCGCGCGGCAGATGCAGATCTGGGCGGTGCTGCGGGAAGGGGAGAGCGCTTCGCGCACCATTTATTCGCTCTGCGCCGCCATGATGGGCCGCATCTGCCTCTCGGGCGACGTGCTGCATCTCGACGGGGAGCGCGTCCGCCTCATCCAAGAGGGGTTGGAGTTCTATCAAGAGATCAAAGACGTCGTTCGCTATGGCAAAATCTCCCTCATCGACAACACGGTGGAATATTACCGCGCCCCCGAAGGACGGCAGGTGTATATCAAAGAATACGAGGAGAGAAAGCTCGTCATCGTGCATTTTTTGGAGAGTGCGGAGAAGGTCTCTC
>ERZ1643251.4937-NODE-4937-length-11272-cov-6.177855_pt1 | contig 11272 bp, 10 predicted proteins | sample MGYA00579261_ERZ1643251 | MGnify/ENA primary metagenome ERZ1643251 (study PRJEB29033, sample SAMEA4952267) | chicken gut metagenome | biome: Broiler Chicken; feature: Gastrointestinal Tract; material: Caecum | place: Ireland | collected 2018 | study: Broiler... | reverse complement strand
ATCGACGAAAATGTCCAGTAGTGCAATACTTTTTGGGTTGGTCAGTAGACATTAAGGTATATTTCACGCATCCATATTCCTCCTGTGAGAAAGGCACCAATGAATGCCATAATCGAATGCTCCGTCGATTCATTCCGAAAGGTAAGCGCATTTCGGACTATTCGCCGGATGAGATTTGCTTATTCGCTGACTGTATTAATGGGCTCCCGAGAAAGATTCTCGGCTACAGCTCACCAGAGGAACTCTTTGAGCTGCAGCTTGACGCCATCTATACAGCGTAATTGCGCCGCGGCGTCGCGCGCCGCGCGCCGTTGACTCACTTCGTTCAGGGCTACGCCCTTCACTTCGCTCGTCAACGGTATATTATCCGTTCTGTTTATGATTGTTACTATTTTGAAATTTGTTGCAACTTGCTATTGCAATTTGCGTATTGATAAAATATTGATAGCATATATAAGAATACAGGATTAAGGCTGTTTCTGTATATTGCGGGATAGTTGTTTCTGCCATAACAATGACATAATGTATATACACAGAAATATTTCCGGGTGGAATAATCTGCCTGTGGAAATACTTCTGTGTATTTTCTGTTAATAATCGGTCTTTGATATTGACTTTAACTTTCGAAGATAGTATAATATCATTAGTTAGCGGAGGGTAACTCGATGGTTGCGTCCGCCTTTATAAAGCCTGCTGGTTAGCTTAGACTAACTAATGCGCTGGTATCAACAAACACGAACGAAAGGCCAGGGCTGCTTTTGCACCGTGAAATACCATTATGTTAGATAAGAATTTACTTGCGCTGCTTGGGAAAAGCAAGCGATACATATATGGCGCGGTTGTCCATATGATAATCGGATTGCTCGCGAACATCGGCGTGGCGATGGCGATTTGCTGGGCAGTCGAGCTTGCCGTCAATTATTCCAGAAGCGATGGAAGTCTCGCAATGTTCATTCCTCCGTTTGCGGTTGCGGCGGTCTGCGTTGGAATAAGATACGTTGCGTCTTTGCTGGCAGGCTACCTCAAGGATAAGCTCGGACGGAACGCAAAGAGAGAGCTGCGCGAAAAAATATACAACAAGGTAGTGAGGCTCGGGGTTCGCTCGACCGATGACATGAGCATGGCAGGTCTTACTCAGGTGTCGATGGAGGGCGTAGAGCAGCTTGATTTATACTATTCGACGTATATTCCGCAGTTTTTCTACGCAATGATATCGCCGTTCATACTGTTCGCGGTCACTGTCGGCGTTGAATGGCGCGCGGCGGTCATACTGATATGCTGTGTGCCGCTGATACCCGTATCTATTATCGCGGTGTCGAAATACGCGAAAAGGATATTCGCTAAATATTGGGGACAGTATACCTCAATGGGCGATTCGTTTCTCGACAGCGTCCAGGGACTGAAGGAGCTTAAGATATTCAGGGCGGACGCGGCTCAGCATATGAAGATGAATAAAGCCAGTGAAGCTTTCCGCAGAATAACGATGAAGGTGCTGGTCATGCAGCTGTTCAGCACAACGATAATGGATATGGTGGCGTATGGCGGCGCGGGTCTGGGTATTGCCGCCGCGGTTATATCGGTCATACATTTCGGACTGCCTCCGATTTCGGCTCTGTTCATAATACTTGTGGCGGTAGACTTCTTTCTCCCACTGCGCGCGTTCGGCTCGGCGTTCCATATCGCGATGAACGGCGTGAGTGCTGGAAAAAAGATACTCTCTCTTTTGAATCAGCCGGAGCCCGCATGGGGCGACAGGTGTGTTTCGGATACCGAGATCAGAATTGAAAATGTCACCTTTTCATATGACGATAAGCGCGACGCGCTTCGGAATATTACGATGACTTTCCCGAAAACCGGAATGATATCCATAGTGGGCGAATCGGGCTGCGGCAAATCGACTGTGGTGAATATGCTTACCGGCGCGTTCAGACCGAGAACCGGTGCCGTCATAGTCGGGCAGGACAAAATCGAGACGCTTTCACGCGAATCGTATTATTCACACCTTGCCGTCGTCAGCTGCAATACATATATTTTCAATGAATCGGTCAGAGACAATTTCAGACTTGCCAAAACCGATGTGTCCGATGAGGAGATATATTCCGCGCTGCAGAAGGTTAATCTCTATTCGTTCATACGTGACAACGGCGGTCTTGACAAGGTTATCACCGAGGATTCGGCAAATATTTCCGGCGGACAGAAGCAGCGGCTCGCGCTTGCCGTCAATCTGGCGGCGGATAAGGATATTTATGTGTTTGACGAGGCGACAAGCAATATTGATATTGAAAGTGAAGCAATCATAATGAAAAACATCAAGGCTCTGTCAAAGACGAAAACGGTAATCGTGATATCACACCGGCTCGCGAATGTGACTCAGTCTGACCGGATTTATTATATGGAGTCGGGAGAACTGAGGGAAAGCGGAACACACGACGAGCTGCTGCGGGTAAACGGTGGTTACGCCAAGCTTTACAACACACAGAAGCAGCTCGAAGAGGGATATGTGGAGGCGGCTTTATGAGTAACAATAAATCAAAGCTTCGTCGGAGCGGTGCTGTAATCATGGCGAATCTGATACTGTTGCTCGGAAGTCTTGCGTTTATAATGGTGCTTGCGGTTATAAACGGCTCAATCGGCTTTATATGCGCGATGGGGGTAACATTGTCGGGCGCGGTAGGCGTCGCGAAAGCGCTCGGCGAGCCGATTTCGCTGTCATACGGCGTGATAATCGGCCTTGGCATAGGCTGCGGCGTGCTTCGCGGACTGCTGCGGTATCTTGAGCAATACAGCAATCACTATATCGCGTTCCGTCTGCTCGCGGTACTTCGCGACAAGATATTCGGCGCGCTCAGGAGATTATGTCCGGCGAAGCTTGAGGGCAAGCAGAAAGGCGCGATAATCGCGATGATAACCTCAGACATTGAAACGCTCGAGGTTTTCTACGCGCATACCATTTCGCCGATATGTATTGCCGTCATTGTAAGCGCCTGTGTATTGCTATTTGTCGGGGTGGTATCGAGCTGGTATCTTTCGCTGATTGCTCTGCTCGGCTACATAACGATAGGAATTCTGCTGCCGATGATATCGTCGTCAAGGCTGAAAGCGTCGGGCGTGCGTTACCGCGCGGAATTCGCCGATTTCAATTCGTTTTTCCTCGACAGTATAAAGGGAATAAAGGAAATTGTATATAACAATGCCGGTCGTCAGAGGGAAGACGAGGTCAACCGTCGCTCGGACAGACTGCTCGATGAAACCAGAAAAATGAAATACAATATTACGGCATCGAGCGCGCTGACCGAATTGTTTGTGTCAGTGGTCATATTGATAACCCTGTTCGGCGGCGTTATGCTTGTTACAAACGGAACCTTGTCTGTCGGCAGAATGCTGATAGCGGTAGTCGCGGTATTCGGCTCGTTCGGACCGGTGATCGCTATTTCGGCACTTCCGGGAAATCTGACGCAGACCTTTGCTTCGGGCGACAGAGTTTTGAATCTGCTTTCCGAAAAGCCGGCGGTCACGCCGGTTACAGGCGGCGAGAAATTTGAATATGAGCGTCTCGATGTATCAAATCTGTCATTCGCGTATGACGGGCAGGCAGAGGTGCTTTCCGATATCTGTATGCACGCGAAAAAGGGTGAGATAGTCGGAATCGTCGGTGAATCGGGCTGCGGCAAGTCGACCTTTCTCAAGCTGCTGCTCCGGTTCTGGGAGAAGAACGCGGGCGAGATTGCTTACAATAGTATTGACATTGACCGAATAGATACGGACAATCTGCTTTGCAACGTGACAATGGTCAGCCAGACCACCTATCTCTTTGACGAGACAATTGAGGAGAACCTGAGGATCGCGAAACCGGACGCTTCGTTTGAGGAGCTGGAGCAGGCGTGCAGGCAGGCGTCGATACATGATTTTATCATTTCTCTCCCAGACGGCTACAGAACGAGAGTCGGTGCGCTCGGCGACAATCTTTCAGCCGGTGAAAAGCAGCGGCTCGGATTAGCGCGAGCGTTTCTGCGCGGCAGCAGCTTGATTCTGCTTGACGAACCTACAAGCAATGTGGACAGTATCAACGAGGGCATCATATTGCGCGCTCTAAAGGAGCAGAAAAGTCAGAAGTGCATAATACTGGTATCGCACCGCGAGTCCACAATGGCGATAACCGACCGTGTTTACTGTGTGGAGAAAGGCAGAATGTATGAGAGAGAAGCGCAATGATTATAAGCGCGAGCGTGAAAAGCGCATAGTGTCGCTGATGATACGGCTATATTGCAGGCACAAGCATGGGACAAGGCAGGGGCTTTGTCCCGAATGCGACACGCTTGAAAAGTACTCGCTCGAACGCTCTGACAGATGTCCGTTCATGGAGACAAAAACCTTTTGCTCAAATTGCCGTGTGCATTGCTATCGAGCCGAGATGAGGGAAAAGATACGCGAGGTCATGCGTTACTCGGGACCGAGAATGATTCTTTATCATCCGGTGATGGCAGTACGCCACGTGATTGAGGACATACGGGAAAAGAGAAAGCTTGAACAGTGATAGCTGTTCAACCGTAAATCATGCTTCGGAATATAGTCGTGCTGTTATTTATTTTTGAAAGGAACGGTTAATATTTATGAGAATCAAGAAGATATTATGGATAACGCTCGGGTTTATAGGTCTCGGTCTTGGCGCGGTGGGCGCGGTACTGCCAATGCTGCCGGCTTTTCCGTTCCTGCTGCTCGCGGCGTTCAGCTTCGGAAAAAGCTCCGAGCGTTTACATAAGTGGTTCATCGGCACGAAGTTATATAAAAACAACCTTGAATCGTTTGTCGCAGGCAAAGGCATGACATGGAGAACAAAAATAAAGATAATGATTATGGTCACGCTGTTGATGGGCTTCGGATTTGGTCTGATGTTCTCGAAGAATTTGTATATCCCCTGCGCGATACTCGCCGGTATCTGGTTGTTTCATATTTTTTACTTTATATTCGGTGTTAAGAAGTACACGCCGATGCAGGAATAACTCATAGTCATAATTGTGCAATCGCGGCTAGCGGTTGCGATATTTCGCAGGATGGGTTAGCGAGAGCTAACTTGCGTGTTGTTGGGATTAATCAGATTGAATTCATAGTTATCCGACGCAATATTTCCTCGTCCGCCGGACAGAATTCATAATTTGGTATCTCGTCCGGTGTGATCCATTTTATGTCATTGTGTTCGAGCATTTGCGGAACTCCCTCAGTTATGACGGCGTTGAACAGCGTCAGGTGTACCGTTATTTCGGGGTATTCATGTAATACGTCCATAAATATATCGCCAACAGACAGCGTGATACCCAACTCCTCACGACATTCGCGCATGAGCGCCTGTTCCTTCGTCTCGCCCGGCTCGACCTTTCCGCCGACAAATTCCCATAAAAGCGCCCTTGCCTTGTTTTTCGGACGCTGACAAATCATGAATTTTCCGCCGTCCCAGATGATGGCGGCTACAACTTCAGTAATCATAAGAAATTTTCCTTTCGCAAATTGCAATAGCAAGTTGCAATAATTTTCAAAATAGTAACAATAGTAATAGAACAGCAAATCGGGGCCTACGAACGAAGTGAAGGGCGTAGCCCTGAACGGAGAGAGACAACGGCGCGCAGCGGCTGTTATACCGCGCAGAGCGCGTCAAGCTGAGCGTCGAAGAGTTCCGTGGGAGAGCGGTAGCTGAGAATCTTGCGTGGCAGACCGTTGATGCAGTCGGCAAAGAAGCAGATCTGCTCGTCTGTGTAATCAGCAATGCCCTTTCCTTTCGGGATGAATCGACGCAGCATCCGGTTGTGACATTCCACTGTGCCTTTTTCAAATGATGAGTATGGATGAGTGAAATAGACTTTCAAATTGTCGTCTTCCAGAAGCGGCAGGTTGGCAAACTCTGAGCCGTTGTCGACGGTTATGGTTTTGTATACCTCACTCCGCTTTTTCCGAAAAGAACGACATTACCGCTTTAATAGCTTCATTGAGGGCATCGGCAGTGTGACTTGGGGCTTTAACCCAAATAAAATCACGAGTCTGCCGCTCGGTCATGACCAACACGCAGGGTTCATTCTCGTCCTTCTTGCCGATGACCGTGTCTGCCGCCCAATGCCCGAATTCCTCTCTGTTATCAACGTTTTCGGGGCGTTCCTCAATGCTGCGTCCCAGTTCATGTTTGTTCTTGCGCACGGATTTGGTTTTGGTATTACGACTCGTCTTTTCGGGCAGATCCATGTTCTTGATAGGAAGTATACCGAGATCGACGTAGTTATACAGCGTCTTTGTGCAAACTACCTCCTCGCGCCGGAAAGCTCCGCTTTCAAGTGCCGCCCCGAAGCAAGCGTCAAGAGACCATTTATCGTCACCCTTGACATGTTCAACTACATACTGGAGAAATGGGCTTTTTTCCAATAACTGATACTGTCTTCGGCTGTTTTTTCGGTTCTCGCGATATACTTTTTCCCCCTCATCCGCTTTGTATCGCTTGACCTTGCCACCATACAGCTCTACCGTTCCGCGGGCTATTTCGTTCTTGATGGTATTGCAGGGGCGTCCTATATGCTTCGCAATTCTGTTTATGGTCCAGCCGTCTTTCAGCCGTACTTCAATTTCATGCCGTTCTTCCGAAAAAAGGTGTTGACCTTTTCTGTGTTCTGTGGTATAATTGGTATTGTCCATAGTGGCGATTCCTTTCTGAATTTGGTGTGTCAACTTAATTCTACCACAGAATCGTTACTATGGATGTTTTTTTTGAAAATTTTCCTACCGCTTGCGGTATTGCATCTTCATTTTACAATCTGCATTTTCTTTGAGAATTTACTACAAATTACAACGGTATAATTAGAGTATTTAATTTTTAGTACCGAATGCCCACTCTGCTGTATGTATATTCTTCAACCAATCGACCAATCTTGACTTGCTGTTTGCAGCTTCACCATACGGGTATAAATACCGTTTTGGCTGAGCAGCTTATCCGGCTGACCCTGTTCCGCAACTGTACCGTCAGACAGCACAACCACTTTATCCGCACTGGCAACGGTACGCATTCTGTGTGCAATCAAAAGAACGGTTTTGTCTTTAATCAAACGAGTGAGCGCAGATTGTATCACAGTTTCATTTTCAACATCCAAAGAGGCTGTCGCTTCGTCAAGGAGAATGATAGGTGCATTTTTCAGAAACGCACGGGCAATGGAAATTCTCTGTCGTTCGCCGCCTGAAAGGGCACTGCCGTTCTCTCCAATGCTCGTGTTCCATTTTTCTGGAAGCTTTTCCACAAACTCTTCGCAGTTTGCCATTCTTGCGGCTGCCATAACCTCTGCGTCCGTGGCGTCCTTTCTGCCGATTCGGATATTCTCCATCACCGTATTGTTGAAAAGCGTAACATCCTGAAAGACAATGGAGAACGCCGTCAAAAGCTGCTCGGGGTCAACCGATTTTACATCTACGCCGCCGACGGTTATCCTGCCTTTGTCTGCATCCCAAAACCGCGCCGCTAATTTTGCTGCCGTAGATTTTCCGCCGCCCGAAGGACCGATGAGTGCCGTTACCTCTCCTTGCTTTGCGGTAAATGACACATTCCGAAGAACTGTTTCTCCACTGTTATAGGCAAAGCCAACATTTTCAAAGGTAATATCATATCCTTTTGGTTTGAACTCTTTTTTACCCTCTTGCTCCTTGTAATTTTCAATTTCATTCATGCGGTCGATGTTAACCTGCAAACTGTTCATAGCCGCAAGATTCTGCAATGCGCCGGATAATGGCTCATATACACGCGATACGACAAGCAGGAACATAAAAAATGTGATAAGCGAGAGTGTTCCGTTTATAAGCAATATGCTTCCCACAAGTGCAACAGACGCAATGCCAAGCTTTAATATCATTTGCGCCGGCACAACGAACATCGCCGCACCAAGCTCGCTTTTTATCTGCCGTCTTTCCATTCTGCGGATTTTCTGATTCAAGCCTTCCAAATACCTATTTTCAGCATTATTGCTTTTTAAGTCACGCACCGTTTCAAGATTTTCCTGTATGCCGTCAAGAACAGAAATTGTTGCTTCATTTTGCTTGCGCGTGAAATGATTCTGTACCTTCTTTGAGAAACCTACAATGATTAGCGATATGGGAAATACCCACAATGCGGCAAGTGTCATACGCCAATCGAATACAAACATACCGATCGATACAAGGCAAGCGGATATGATCGAGCCATAAAACTGCGGAACATAATGCGACATCATCTGCTCGGTTACTTGTACATCACCCATAATCGTATTCGTCAAATCAGACAGATCCTTTTTTCCAAAGAATGAAAGCGGCAGCCTGCGTAATTTTTCCGCAAGTCTTACACGTTTTATGCCGGATTCTTTATATGTTGAGAAGTATGTTGCGTTATACTTAAAAAATGCAGTTAAAATGATAAGCACAAGCGCAATCGGGACTCCGAAGCCGTACAAATAGTAATGGCTCACAGAAACCGCTCCTTTAAGCAAGTCATCTACCAAATAATACAACAGCGAAACAGGTATCATAAGTGCAAGTCCCTCCGCCGCACACGCAGCAACTGCCCATAGAAAACCATTCGCTCCGCGTTCCGTGAGAGCAAATTTTTTCATCAAATATTTTATCATTTTGCACCACCTACTTTCCAGCTGATAGAAGTCTGATAATCCTTCCACATTTTTGAATACATCGATCCGCTCATTATGAGCTCGTCATGTGTTCCGCAATTTTCAATTTGTCCTTCATTCAAAACAAATATTTTATCCGCGCCCCGCACCGTTGTTAGTCTGTGGGCAATCATAATCACTGTCTTATCCTTTGACAGTTCGGCAAATGCCTTTTGTATCAACACTTCGTTTTCGGGATCGGCAAATGCGGTTGCTTCATCAAGGATAACAATAGGTGCATTTTTCAATATAATCCTTGCAATCGCAATACGCTGCTGCTCACCGCCAGACAAATACACACCTTTTGTACCGATGACTGTATGTATCCCGTCCGGCATTTTGGCAATGATATCGTCGCACTGCGCTTTGTGCAGGGCGTCAAGCACCTCCGCTTCACTTGCCTGCGGCTTGGATAAACGTACATTCTCGAATATAGACGCTTTCAAAAGCTTGCTGTCCTGGAACACGTACGAAATGGTTTCCATCAATTCCTCTTTTTTGATATCCTTCACATTTACGCCGCCTATTTTGACTGCACCGCTGCTTACATCCCAAAAACGGGATATCAGTCCTGCCGTCGTTGTTTTTCCGCCTCCGCTCGGACCTACAAGCGCTGCTGTCTGCCCCGCATTTATTTTGAAGGATACATCAGTCAAAGCGTTATTCTTCGCATTCCCATATCGGAAGGATACATGGTCGAACTCTACCGAATTATCTTTTGGGGACTTGTTATTTACTGCTTCGGGCAGCGGCTTCAAATCCAAAATAGAGTGTATTCGTTCAAGCGCGTCACTTACAATCATGCCGTTCTCGCTCATATACATGACCTTTGTAAGTGCAGTGGTAATGATCGGTGTAAAGATTACATAAAATATAAAATTTAGGAGTACATTCTGTGCAACTGCTTCACCGCCTGAAAGTATGAGCGCAAGTGTAATAAGAAACGCAAATGCACTGTTGACAAACATTGTAAAGAGCAGCATCGGCATGCGGCATTTTTTGCAGTACGCTACACAATAGTTGTAGTAGTTATCTATTGCTCCCTGAAATTTTTTGAATGAATGCACAGTCTGCCCGAATGTCTTTACGACAGGAATACCGCGAACATACTCCACCGCCTGGTTGTTCATATCTTCAAGGGCGTTGTTATAAGCTTTCATATCGTCCGCCATTTTCGGACCTGCCATTTTGAACATACAAGCAAAGCCAAGCAGCACGGGAAGCAGAGAGATCAGTCCAAACCGCCAATCGAACAAAAACAACATTACAATCATTCCGAGCGGCGTTGCGATTGCGCCTGCCATGTCGGGAAGCTGATGGGCAAGGTAGTTTTCGGTAGCCGCACTTGAATCGTTTACGATACGGCGCACCTTTCCGCTGCCTGCTTCTCCAATAAAGCCAAGCGGCAATTCAGATATGTGCTTCATCGTTCTTTTACGCATATTTCCGGCGATACGGAACGCTGATAAGTGAGAGCACATAAGCGCACCGACATATACGAGCATAGAGGCAAACGCAAAAGCTACCGCCATCCAGCTGTTGCGGACAATGTGAATCGCTTCCGAATAATTCGGAGCAACTTCAATGACTTCCTTGATAACAAGGAAGATAAAAACGAATGGCAAAAGCGCCAAGACAGCGCTGATGACCGATAATATGAGCGATGAATAGGTAAGATACTTGTACTTACCTGCGTAGCTCATAAGTTCTGAAAGATTTTTATTCTTTTTCACTTCCAGTCCTCCTTATAAATTTTTATGACACAGAGATTGCTGCAGTCAACCTCGTATATCCGTGTAGCGGGGTTAGCTGAAGCTAACTCACGCTTAAAAATTATAGAGCATTACTGCCCCATAATTTTCATCCAGCCTGCGGTGTAAAACTCACGAAGCTGTTTAACAAATGCTTTGGCGCGTTCTTTTTTCATATCATGGCGAATCACTTCAAAAATACCTTCAAACATACCGCTTGCAATCATATGACAAAGTTCCTTGTCAAACTCGGGAACATCTTTGCCAAGACTTTTCAGAACATCAATGTAGCGAAATGTATATTCAACCTCTATATCTACCATTGAATCGACAAAATGTTCATACGGTGTTCCATCATTGCAACAGATAAGTATTTTGAAATCTTCGTAATTATCGTACATATAGTCGATCATCCAATCGACGCAATCTGCCGATTCTTTACCCATATGCTCTGGCTGCTGTTCCTTTGGTAAAGCAGCAAAATTTGTTTGTGCTGTCATAAACTTACCCATCACAGCGGCGGCATGAGGTTCTACAATAGAGGCAAAGAGTGCTTCCTTACTTGAAAAATATCCGTAAAAAGCTCCCGTCGTTACACCGGCTGTTTTCACGATATTTCTCAGTGAAGCATTGAGAAATCCCTTTTCGAGAAATTCACATTTTGCTGCGCCGTGGATGCGTTCAAGCGTTGTCTGTTCTGATTCACCCATATTTTACTCCTTATAGCGGTGTTATATAACACTGTTATATTATAGCATAGGACATCGGATTTGTCAATAGAATTTCAGATTTCAAACTGAAAATTTTCTGCGTTTCAAATGGGTATGCCCCAAATCTGTAAGGATTCCCAAAACAGGCACT
>ERZ1643251.4934-NODE-4934-length-11276-cov-9.620266_pt1 | contig 11276 bp, 15 predicted proteins | sample MGYA00579261_ERZ1643251 | MGnify/ENA primary metagenome ERZ1643251 (study PRJEB29033, sample SAMEA4952267) | chicken gut metagenome | biome: Broiler Chicken; feature: Gastrointestinal Tract; material: Caecum | place: Ireland | collected 2018 | study: Broiler... | reverse complement strand
TTAGTTTTCAATGTTCTTTTTCATTATTTTTCATGTGACTTTTTACAATATCTTTATAATTTAAATTTTGTATTGCTTTTTTCGCAGAATTTATTTTTTGTGTTTTTTAGTTCTGCTTCGATAGCACTAAAAATCCTTTTTACATCGTCTTCTGTGTAACTATAATTTGACTTGTTTGAACAATTTCCTAGCAAACGTAATGTTGAAATGATTTTGTTTGTCCTGTTTTCCGCTATTTTTACGAAACGTTCTCTTTTAATGTTTTCCATATATAAAACCTCCATGGCAAATATTATATCACAATTCGACAATATTTGCAATACATAACAATATTGCATAAATGTATACAATATTTGCAAATGTTGAATTGGTGCATAAGAATAAATTAATAGATATTAATTCATAATGGTAGAAAAAATAATAATTATGTGTTATAATACAAAAAACGTGAAAAAACCAAAAAGGAGGGATTTAACATGCCAGAACTTTGGGACATATACGACAAAAACAGAAAGAAAACAGGAAAAACAGCAAGAAGAGACATAGACGAACTAAAAGAAGGAGAATACCACATCATAACAGTAGGAATAATAATGAACTCAAAAAACCAACTACTAATAACCAAAAGAGCGCCACACAAAAAACTAGGGTTAATGTGGGAATTCAGTGGAGGTTCAGTACAATCAGGAGAAACGAGTCTAGAAGGAATACTAAGAGAACTAAAAGAAGAAGTAGGAGTCCAATTCACCAAAAAAGACGCAATCTTCTTAGAAGAAAAAAGAAAAGACACAATACCATCAGATTTCAAAGACATGTGGTTATTTAGAAAAGATGTAAAAGACGAAGAAATCACATTTCCAGACGGAGAAGCAATTGACTATAAATGGGTAACTATAGACGAATTTTTAAAAATGTGTGAACAAAAAGAAGTAATTCCAACAGTTGACTTTGGATTAGACGAATACAACAAAGCATTAAAAATGTAGCCAAGAAAAATACTTTGAAAATGAAATAATTAGATAAAAATATACTCATAATCTACAAAAAGTGATATAATTATGGAAAAATATAGGAGGAAAACGAAAAAATGGACTTAACAATAGACGTAGATAGTTATAAACTAAATGTCAGAGCAGGAGTAGTAATAATACACAACAACAAAATATTGGTACACAAAAATATAAATTCAAACCACTATGCACTATTAGGAGGAAGAGTAGTGATTGGCGAAAGTTCTGATGAAACAGTAAAAAGAGAAGTAGAAGAAGAACTTGGAAAAGAAATAGACATCATAGATTACATTGCAACAATAGAAAACTTTTTCGAATTAAAACAATCAAAATATCATGAGATAATGTTTGTATATAGAGCGGAATTTAAAAATGATGAAGATAAAAAAATAACAGAAACATTAAAAAATATTGAAGGAGATAAAAATTTACAATATGAGTGGCTAGACTTAGACAAAATCGATGAATATCCACTTGTACCACAAGTTATAAAAAGTATATTAAAAGAAAATAAATTTCCTGTGCATGAAATCAATAATGATATGCCTGTTATAATAAAACATTTTGCAAGCACAAAATAAATATAAATCAAGTGCGGAACTTAAATTCCGTGACTTGATTTTTTTGCTTTTGTGAATTTAAAGTGATTTATTAAAATGTCGCCAAAAATACTAATAACAAAAAGCATAATTAAAAAAATTAAAATAATTACCAGTTGTGATAATTTTTCACTTTCTGGTAATATGCTTGAATAAATAAAATAATTAGCTATCATGAAAATACCACCTTTTAATTACAGTATTCATATAGCTATTTTAACAAACAAAAAAACACAAGTCAATACAAAATATTGAAAACAATGTATTAAATTGGAAAATTAACATTTTTTGTCTTTAATTAATAATGAAATATCTTTTATTACTGTTAAAGCATTAATAAGTTCGTTTTCAGAATAGTTTTTAAGATAAGCTCTAGTTTCATTAATGATATCATCATCTAATCCAAATAAAATATAATCTGCTGAGTGACCACTTAAATCTCTCAATTTTCTAATACTTTTGTAAACTAAATTTCCACGACCTTCTTCTACTAATCCTAAAAATTGAGCAGAAACACCAATCCTTTCAGCTAGCTGAGTTTTATTCATCAATAATTCATTTTCTCTAATATTTTTAATTCTCTTACCACGTTCAATTTGTTCTAATTTATCTGTATCCATATCTACTAACTCCTTTATTATTTTTTGACTAATTTATTTTAAAACAAAAAAATATTTTAAAAATGAGATAAAAGTATGACGAATTATAGTATTTTATGAGATTTTATGGTATTATTAATGTGATACTAAGACAAGGAGGAATAAAATGGAGTCAAAACCTATGAAAATTTTAATCATAGAGGATGATATTAATGATTGCAATAATTTTATAAGTTGCATAAAAAATAGAGAAGATATAGAACTAGTCGCAATTACAGATTCCGATGTTGAAGGGCTAAGATATGTTAAAACAAAGAAGCCTGAAGGAATCGTACTAGATTTAGAGTTGAACAATAGTAAAAATGGTAATACCGATTCTTTAGAGTTCTTATCTGATATGAAAAAACTAAAATTAAATTATGAACCTATTGTAATTGTAACAACTCACGTTAATTCAAAAAGAACATATGATATTCTTCATAGAAGCGGAGTTGACCTAATATTGTATAAAGACCAGCCTAAATATTCTTGCGACCTTGTCCTAAATAGATTTATTGCATTAAGAAAGCCAATTGTTAATGAAACTGCAACTATTGAAGATGAAATAAAATCAGCTGAAGAACAAATAGAATTTTGCATAAACCATGAATTAGATAAAATTGGTGTTACTACAAAATTAAAAGGTAGAAGATATTTACACGATGCAATTTTGTATTTGATTCAAAATGAAAAGAGCAACATTAGTGTTATTCAATATTTAACTAGCATATATAAAAGATCAGGAAATACTATATCTAATGGGATGCAAAATGCTATTAATTATGCATGGAGAGTTTCGCCAATAGAGGATTTAACTACTTATTATACGGCTAGAGTTAATTATGAAACAGGAGTGCCAACTCCTATGGAATTTGTGTATTATTATGCAAGAAAAATAAAAAATATGATTTAATAAAACACTGTAATTGAGAGTATTTGAATATATTTCCAATACCTCCCAAAGTTACAGTGTTTTTTTATAATTTTTTATAAAATCTCATCATATAATACCCTTTGTTTTCTCACCACAAATGGTATTTTTTTTATGACAATTCGAGTTGTACTAAAAAAAAAAGGTGGTGAGAGCTATGAGTTGGTATGAGGCTTTTTGGGAATGGATGAAATTCTGGATGGGATAAAGTAAAAAGATAATCAATAAGCTAGTTAACTTATTGATTATCTTTTTACTTTACAGTATAATTTTATCAGGTGAATATAGAAAGGACTAGTTATTTATGGATATGATTTTAAATATCAAAGCAATGAATGTTCCAGAATATATAATTTTTATTGTAAATGCTATAAAATTATTACTCATTAGTCTAGGAACTTATTGTATTGCTTTAAAGATTAGTAATAATGAAAGAAAAATAAGTCAAAATATTGGAGCAGTCATCGGTATACTATTAATAGCAAATATTTCTTATATGATTATAAGAAAGTTTTTTGATTTTACTATATATATCATAATGTTAGTTATTCTAATTACATATTTAATTTCAAAAATATTACAAAAAAGTATAAGTTACTCTATAATAATTACAATAATATCATTGAGTATAAATTATATAATTTTCTTTTTTGCTACAGCTTTAGCTTTTCTACCAGTTACCATTTTTAGTATTGGTAATATGTACGTAAATCTTATTATTGTAGTTATAATTTATGCAATTTTATTGAAATGTTTTTCTAAAATTAAGAGAATAAAAAATGGAATAGCTTTTTTACAAAAAGCAGAATTGAATGATTATACAGATATGGTTTTATTAAATACAAGTATAATATTGTTATTTTTAGTTGTAATATTTATAGTATGTGATGTATCGATAACCGATAAAATCGGTTACGCCTTAATAATCTTCGCCATCATAATGTTCATAACAATACAAAAATCATTACAAATATACTACAAACAAAAACTATTAGTACAAGAATTAGAAGAAACCAAAAACGAGTTAGAAAAGAAAAACAAAGAAATAAAAGAACTAGAGCAAGAAAACTTAAACTTCAGCAAAACCAGTCATACACTAGCACACAAACAAAAAGCATTAGAATACAAGTTAAACCAACTAATAAATCAAAGTGCAAAAAACGAACCAACCAAAAACAATACAAACGCATCAAAAGAAAACAACACCACAAATCAAGCAAACAAACCAGAGAACATAGAAACAGAACAAATCCAAGACATCAAAGAAAGATTGGCAGAAATCTCAAAAGACTTATATCAAAACGAAAAGCCAACAAGACTAGCACAAACAGGAATAAAAAGAATAGACGACATGCTAGAATACATGCAATCAGAAAGTGAAAAACAAAACATAAAACTAGAATTACAAATAACAGGAAACATACATCACATGACAAACAAAATAATAGAAGAAAAAGACTTAGAAACTCTAATAGCAGACCATGTAAAAAATGCAATCATAGCAATAAACCATTCTAAAAATGAAAACAAAAGTATCCTAGTAAAATTAGGAAAAATTGAAGAAAACTATGGACTTGCAATATATGACACAGGAATTGAATTCGAAAAAGAAACACTAGAGAACTTGGGCAAGAAACCAAGTACAACACATGCAGAAGAAGGCGGAACAGGAATGGGATTTATGAACACATTTGATACAATAAACAAATACAAAGCAAGTCTAATAATAAACGAAATAGGAAAAGAATCAGAAACAAATTACACTAAAGCAATAATAATAAAATTTGACCAAAAAAATGAATTCAAAATCGATTCATATAGACAACAAAAAAGCACTCGCACGGCTAAAAAATAAAAATAACAAAAACAATAAAAACAAAACAAATAAAAAACTTGAAAAAAGCAAATAAATATAATATAGTATATTTGAAAAATGCAAGGCATCCAAAACTAAAAGCAAATACTAAAAACACAAACCCAAAAATCCAAAAATTGAACGCAAAAAGAAAACCGCAAAAAATAAAATCGGTTTATAGGTAAAACCAGCTAAAAACCTAAATCATCAAATAAGGAGAACGCTAACATCAAGTTAGCAGTAGCGAAAATGAAAATATTAATAGTATCAGACATACATGGTTCATATTATTATGCTGAAAAAATCAAAGAAATAAATCAAAAAGAAAATCCTGACCAAATCATATTATTAGGAGATTTATATTACCACGGACCACGAAATGACTTAACACAAGAATATAACCCAATGAAAGTAGCAGGAATATTAAATGATTTAAAGGACAAAATAAGAGCAGTAAGAGGAAACTGTGATGCAGAAGTAGATGAAATGATATCAGACTTCAAATTAGAGCCATATATACAAACAGTAATAAACAACAAAAAAGTATTTATATCACATGGACATGTTTACAATATTGACAACTTACCAACAAAAGACATAGATATCATGTTTTATGGACACTTTCATGTTGGATTTATTGAAGAAGAAAACGGAATAATATTTGCAAACCCAGGTTCAATTTCATTACCAAAAAACAATTCAGAACATAGTTATATAATATTTGACGATAATGAAATAATATTAAAAGACATCGATGGAAAAGTTATAAAAAGAAAGGAAATATAACAAATGAAGATGTATTATGTTAGACACGGTCAAACAGACTGGAATTTAGCTAGAAAGATGCAAGGGGGACAAACTGAAAGAAACCTAAATGAAACAGGTAAAGAACAAGCAGAGCAAACTAGACAAGAATTAGCAGATGTAAAATATGATATTATAATATGTTCTCCAATGGAAAGAGCAAAAGAAACAGCACGAATTATATCTCAAGGAAGAAATGTGCCAATGATTACAGATGAACGACTTAGAGAAAGAAAATTAGGAGAAATGGAAGGAAATCCTATAACAGAAGAATGTGAAAAATTAATTTGGGATTATAACAAAAACGTTGAAATAAAAGGTGGAGAAAGCTTAAGTGAATTTGAAAAAAGAGTTTTAGACTTTTTAGAAGAAGCAAAAAACAAATACGAAAATGACACAATACTTGTTGTTGCACATGGTGGTGTAGCAAAAGTAATAAAATCATATTTATACGGAAAACCAAAAGATAACAATCTAAATAATTATCAAATGAAAAATTGTGAAATAATAGAAGCTGAGTTTTAATAATTTAGCAAAATTGTTTCAATAAGGAATGGAAAAAATGGAAAAAAACTATTATGAAATATTAGAAGTAGATAAAAACGCATCAAAAGAAATAATTGACAAAGCATATAAAACACTTGCAAAAAGATATCATCCGGATTTACAGACGCAAGAGGGAAAAGAACAAAAAGAAGAATTGATGAAAAAAGTCAATGAGGCATATGATGTGCTTTCAGATGAGAATAAAAGAACAGCATATAATCAACAATTAGCATCCCAAAATGTATCAATGGATGAATATCAAAAAATATTGTTAGAGAATGAACTTCTAAAGCAACAATTAGAAACAGCAAGACAAAATATTCAAAATAACCGAGTATATCAGCAAAATACGTATTCAAATGAACAAAGAAATACAACTCCAAATGTTGGACAACAAACAAATTTTACGGCAAATCAACCATATCAAAATCCATATGTTCAAACAAGAAAGCAGTATAGAACTAGAAGAAGATTAACATTTAAACAATTAATAAAAATAATAGGAGTAATTGTAGGTGTAATTTTACTTTGTGCTTTAATATATCAAATTCCACCAGTAAAAGAATATTTTAATAACATGTATGAAGAAAACATATTTTTTAAAGCATTAGTAAATATATTTAAAGACACATTTTTTACTAAATTCTAAACATAAAAGAGAGGTAATAAGATGAAAGCCTTAATAACAGGAGCATCTTCTGGAATAGGAAGAGATATAGCAAGAGAATTAAGCAAAAAAGGATATTCGCTAGTATTAGTTGCTAGAAATTTAGAAAGATTAGAAAAATTAAAAGAAGAATTACAAACAGAATCAGAAATAGTCAGTATGGATGTTACAGATGTAGAAAAATGCAAAGAACTACATGAAAATCACAAAGATATAGATATCTTAGTAAATAATGCTGGATTTGGTGATTGTGGAGAATTTACTAAAACTGATCTTGATAAAGAATTAAAAATGATTGATACAAACATAAAAGCATATCATGTCTTAACAAAGCTGTATCTAAAAGATATGAAAGAAAAGAATAAAGGAATAATATTAAATGTAGCTTCAATAGCAGGATTTATGCCAGGACCATTAATGGCAACATATTATTCAACAAAAGCATATGTTGTTAGACTTTCAGAAGCTTTAAGAGAAGAATTAAGAAAAGCAAAATCAAATGTTCAAATAAGTATTTTGTGCCCAGGACCTGTTGATACAAATTTCAACAAAGTAGCTGATGTTCAATTTGCTTTAAAAGGATTAAGCAGTGAATATGTTGCTAAATATACAGTAAAAAAACTGTTAAAAAGAAAATTTTATATAGTACCAGGTTGGAAAATAAAATTGGCAAAAATAGCATGCAAAATATCTCCAACAAATATAGTTTCAATGGTATCTTACAATATGCAAAGGCGAAAGATTTAAGGGCGGTTCTCAAAATAGGACTGCTTTTTATTATGCTTAACTACAAATTGTTGATTTTTGGCTAAAAATCTGATAAAATAATACCATGAGGAGTGAAAATATGAAAGAAAACCTAGAAGATTTAGTTTCAAAAATTCATATACCTAGATGGAACGAATTACCCGAAATAGATTTATATTTAGACCAAGTAGTAAATTATCTAGAAAAATACTTAAGCAAATATAATGTAAATAAAGATGATAAAGTAATAACCAAAACTATGATAAATAACTATGTAAAACAAGGAATAATGCCAGCACCTGAAAAAAAGAAATATAATAGAACACATCTTGCATATTTAATGGTAATATGTGTATTAAAACAAGTATATAGTATAAATGATATAGGAAAATTAATTTCTCTTACAATACAGTATTTTGAAATAAGCAAAGCATATAATAGATTTTGTACAAACCTTGAATTATCTATAAAAAATGTATTTACAAGAAAAGAAATTCCTAATGTAGAAAAAATGACAGAAGAACAATATCTACTAAAAAATGTTGTTCAATCTGTTGCAGATAAATTATATGTTGAAATGAAATTTTTGAATAAAGAATAAAACTTATCACAAAGAGTGAACCCCAATTATTAGACAAAATGTTTAATAAGAAGGGTTCATTTTTTCGTCAAAATGGCACAAACCTTTAAGAAAATCATATATTATAAGAGAAAACAAAAAAGAGGAGATATATAATGGAAGATAATATATTAGTTGAAGAAATCAAATTCACAGAAGATTTATACAAAAAGAGTATTGAAGACAATACATTTGAAGAAGATTTGGAACATGGAATAGGAGATGAAACAGATGGAAATAGTTAAAATGCTAGTACCAGAAAGCAAATATTCAATAAAATGCCCATATGAAATGAATCCCGAATTTATAATAATTCACAATACTGCAAATGATGCATCAGCAATGAATGAAATTTCATATATGATTGGAAATAATAACAAAGTTTCATTTCACTGTGCAATAGATGATGTTAGAGTTGTTCAAGGAGTACCCTTTAACAGAAACACATGGAATGCTACTGATGGAGGAAATGGTGAAGGAAACAGAAAAGGCATTGCATTAGAAATATGTTATTCTAAATCTGGTGGAGAAAGGTTTGAAGAAGCGGAAAAATTAACTGCTGAATATACAGCCTATTTATTAAAACAATATGGGTGGGGAATAGACAAAGTAAAAAAACATGCTGACTTTTATCCTGTAAAAGGTTGTCCACATAGAACACTAGAATTAGGATGGCAAAGATTTTTAAACATGGTACAGTCATATTTAGATGGACAGCAACAAAATAATAATACCAACAATAATATAGAAAGTGGGAGTGATGAGCCAGTGAGAACTTATCAAAATGGAAGTACAAGTGAAAATGTATATGCAGATACAGATTGTACTAAAAAAATAGGAAGTTTAAATCCAAGAGAAGCATGTGATTGCTTTGGTATTTTTAAAGATAGAGCAATGGTAAGATATGTTGTTACAGGAACAGATAACTACAAAATCGGATTTTGTAAATGGCTTGGTGGAGTAAAATAACTGGTATAAAAAAGTGGAAAAAAGTATAAAAATGTAGATTTGCTTTAAATCTACATTTTTTCATTCTATTTAGTCATTAATTTTTGTATAAAGTCCAATTGATATTATTCCACAAACCCCAACTAAAGAATATATAACTCTACTAAACAAGCTCATTTCTCCAAATAAAGTTGCAACTAAATCAAACTCAAATAAACCTATAAGTAACCAATTTAAGGCCCCAATAATTACAAGAGTCAGAGCTATATAATATAAAACTTTCATAAAAACCTCCATTAAATATTAATTTATAATTAGTATATAAAAAAATTCAGAAATTATTCAAAATGCTAGATAAGTACGAAAAAATTTAATATAATAAAATTGAAACTTTTTCATTTTAAGCAAGTAATAATTGTTGAAAGCGAGAAGAAAAATGGATATAGATTTAGATAAAAAATTATATAATGATTATTTAAATGGAAACACTGAGGCATTTGAAACACTATACCACAAGTACAAAGACAAAATAAAATATTTTGTATATGGAATAGTGAAAAACAGTGAAAAAACTGAAGATATTACACAAGATGTATTTATGGAAATTTTGAAAAATAAATACCAAGAAGAACAGGGAAGTTTTAAATATTATATTTATTTAATTGCTAAAAGCAAAGCTTTAAACTGCGTAAATACTGAAAAAAGAAGAAATGAAATTACTCAAAAATATTTGTCTAACACAGAGAATGAATTTGAAAATGACATATTAGATACAATTACAAAAAAAGAAAGTGAAAGAGAACTGCTAGAAGCAATTAATTTACTAAGCGAAAAATATAGAAAAGCAATTTATTTAGTAATGTTTGAAAACTTTTCTTACAAAGAAACCGCAAAAATCCTTAATATATCAATTCAAGATGTTAAAAATTATATCCATAGAGGCAAAAAAGAAGTTAGAAAAATTTTAATAAAGAAAGGATTTAAAGAAATGAATAAAGTTTCAAAAGTTTTCTTATGCATTTTATGCATATTGATTGTTGTTTCAGGAGTGGTATATGCAGCAACTAAAATCTATGAAAAAGTGAAAGGAGAAGCAGACTTAACACCAATATTTACAGGAAAAATAGGTGACAATGATATAAATAGTATTTGGGTAGGAACTTTTCAATTAGCATGGAACGAATTTATGGACCAAAGAGTTCATGGAAATGTTGAATTTGAGGATGGAGAATCTGTTTTGGCAAATGAACTTAATAAAAGAACATTTACAAAAGATATGTTAAATGAAAATGATTATTACATAAAAGTTGGAGAGACATCAAATGAACTAAAAGAACAGATTTTAAAAGATATAAAAGACAAATTCGGGATAGATGGTTCACAGGCATTAGAACAAATCAATTTTGATGGATATGACCAAAATAAAGAGAAAAGAAGAAGCAATACATTATATGCAGTATTATATAAAAATTTTGAGTTTTTGAAACCATTTGATAGACTTTATGGTTCAAAATTTAATGATAGTGAAGGAATAGTTAAATATTTTGGAATAAATAATGCAAGCTCAGAAGAACTTAATGAAAATATAGAAGTATTATTTTTTAATAGTAATTCTGATTTTGCAGTAAAATTGAAAACTAAAGGCAACGAGGAAGTAATTTTATATTGTAATGATAGTAATAAATCATTTAATGAGTTATATGAAGAATTAAATTCTAAAACAGAAAACTATGAAGGAAATAAAACATTTACAGAAAATGATGAACTAAAAGTACCATATATTAATGTAGATACAATAATTAATTATGGTGAATTATGTGGTAGAGTTATTAAAGGAACTGATGGGTTATATATATATAATGCTATTCAAAATGTTAAATTTTCATTAGACGAGAAAGGTGGAAATCTAATG
>ERZ1643251.4933-NODE-4933-length-11278-cov-8.509668_pt1 | contig 11278 bp, 16 predicted proteins | sample MGYA00579261_ERZ1643251 | MGnify/ENA primary metagenome ERZ1643251 (study PRJEB29033, sample SAMEA4952267) | chicken gut metagenome | biome: Broiler Chicken; feature: Gastrointestinal Tract; material: Caecum | place: Ireland | collected 2018 | study: Broiler... | reverse complement strand
GGAAGCTTGGGAGGACAATACCTGGGAGAATGGAATTGAAAGAGTTGCAACGGGGATTCCCTCTCGGGTGGACCGAATTAAATGCCTCGGAAACACCGTAGTGCCCCAGCAGTTTTATCCAATCTTCCAAGCCATAGCGGACATAGAGAGGGGAATTTTACATGAATGACATCAAACTAGCCCAGCTCGGCGATAAAGAGGTGGCAAAGCGGCTGACCGATGCGGGGGTGCTGGTGCCGTGCCCGATGTGCAAGAGCGGGGAGGTTTTTGTACGAAGCGTAAGCGGTGCATTTGATAGCGGAAAGATAACCACGAAGAAATACATACAATGCCGCAGTTGCTTTTTGCAGACAACGTTTTATAGCGCCAAAAAAGAAGCCCGCCTCGCCTGGAACACCCGCGCACCGATTCTGAGCGAAAGTGAATTGAAGAAATTGGAGGAAATATTATGAGCCTGTACAACATGATTAACGGATTTAATCCTGCGTGTTTTTTGATTATGCCGATGCTTGGCAGAAAACAGGAAGAGTGGCCCCGGTTTCGAGATTGCTTTTTGACTGATGAAAACCATATCGCCATATATACTCGTGTTGGAGGCGGAAACCGTGGATGCGGATATGGAGAAGAAGAACTTTATAAAGACCCGAATTTCATTACAACATACGATGATGATTATGACAGTACATACGCAACATATGAGTTTTCTGTTCCAGAGAGATGGAAGGGAGATTTCAATTTGATTGTTTCTGGTAAAATCTCCGAAGTATCCGATGAATATGTTTCCTATCTCAAGGAATTTTATCCCATTCTGTCCGAAAAGGGAGTGATTGACAAGGTGTTTAGACCTTCGAGCGCGGAGGAGATGGAGATGCTGGAGGGGATGGAATGAGTAAGCGTGTGATTGATGTGGCTTGCGGCTCAAAGATGTTCTGGTTTGATAAGCATAACCCAGACGTGGAGTTTTGTGATAACCGCACTGTTCCGTATCATGAGTATTATACAAACAGGTACATAGAAGTAAGTCCTGATACGGTTTGCGATTTTACAGCGTTGCCGTTTGAGGATGGACAGTTCAAGCTGGTTGTATTCGATCCACCGCACCTCACATGGGCAGGAGATAAAAGCTGGATGGCACTTAAATATGGATGCCTAAAAGGAGATTGGAAAGAGATGCTCCGTAAGGGCTTTAATGAGTGCTTTCGAGTGCTAGATCCCGACGGAGTTTTAATTTTCAAGTGGAGTGAGGTGCAAATACCGTTGAAAGAAATACTTCCACCCTCTCCATATCCTCCGCTATTTGGACATAGAAGCGGTAAGAACATGAATACGCATTGGTTATGTTTTATGAAGCCGGTAGAGAGATTGGAGGCATTTTATGAAAACATACATAACGATTGAGCAGGCAATTTCAGTTTTGCCCGACGGAGACTTTGTACACACTTTTTATCATACCGGATTTGGTCTTGTTGGAGCCGATTGGAGCAGAGACGATATACTGGATAAGCTTCGCAGCTGCGACATTATAGAATTAACAGGGACAGCAGCCAGAGGAATGGGACACGGTATCTGTGCCTATAACAAGAATGCGAAATATCAGAGTGATATTCTGTTCATCGAAACAGACGAAGCACGGGTGTCTGCGTTAGAAAAGGAATTGGAGGCGGTGGAAGATGGCAAGGACGACAATGATTGATGGCGTTGCTTTGTACAAGCAACCGTGGTATGGAAGCTATCGCTCAATGATGAATAGATGTTATCGTGAGACCTCTGGAAATTATAAGTTCTATGGCGGTAGAGGGATTGTGGTCTGCGAGGCATGGCATGACCCAGTTATTTTTGCAAAATGGGTATATGAAAGCGGCTATGAAAAAGGATTTTGGCTGGACAGGATAGACTCTAATGGGAATTATTGTCCAGAAAATTGCAAGTGGTCTACTCCAAGACAGCAAGCAAATAACAGAAGAAATAACACTGTTTTGAAGTTTCAAGGAGAAGAACACACAGAAGCGGAGTGGGCGAGAATACTCGGCGTAAAGAAAAGTCTTATATCCAATAGATTAGCCAGAGGATGGAGCGTAGAAGATGCGCTGACAAAGGAGGTACAGTACAATGCAAGATGGGCGAAATGATCTGCCCACCCTCACCCCGTCGAGCGAGTGGATCAGTGTGAGTGATAAATTGCCCGAAGAAAAAGAGTACGTTTTAATTGCAATGCATGATGTGATAGAAGTTGCAAGAATCGAAAAGGGGATTTCGCAAGAAGAAAGGCGAAAAATGAAATCTGGAGAAATTCCAGACGCGGAAGAGTTTGGGTACGAACCGGGGAAGCCGCCGTTTGTGGTGAAGCGGAGTGATTCAATAAAGGCCGCAGACCAAGAAGGCAACAATTTGGTGCCATATATATGGCGTGCGCGCTCCGGGCCGATGGAGTGGTTCGGCCAATACGTTACACACTGGATGTCGCTGCCGGAAAGCCCAAAGGAGGAAATGAAAGATGCTAGCAATTGACGGGAATTCATTGGCGGAAAAAGTAGAACAAGCATATAAATCTGCAACGGGTGACAAAAGAACAGCATTAAGTTATGTTCTCGACCTGATTGCAGATGCGCCCACCATCACACTATCGAATGATTGCGAATACTGTTGCGGCGAACCGATGAGGCCGCTAGATTGGCAGTACGGCCTCGACCACGTTTTCCCAGATTACAAATACTGCCCAATGTGCGGGAGGAAGGTAAGAGAATGAAGAAATGCAAACCGATTGATTTAATGCACCATTTTTTCGGCGAAAAAGGCGGAACGGAACGTTGTGCGACGTGTTGCAACTTGAAAGTGTATCAGTGCGGTTCAAAAAGCGTGCGGAAGTGCATCGCCTATGGCGGCTTACACAGCAGTAAGGCGGACTGGGCTAAATACTGGTCTGCGTGCGGGCTATATTCGACACCGGTAACAAAGCAAATGGTATCTGATGTTACAAAACGAAAATTTGCAAGAATCAGAAACGCGAACGCAACGACTGCCGAGCGCTGCGCGTGGCACGAATGGATCAAAGAACGGTTTGACGCTGTGCGATAAAAAAAGGAGGATAAAACGCATGGAAATCAAGATCAACGAATTTGCCCAGGAAGTACACGAAAATGCCATAGCGCACGGCTGGTGGGACGAGAAGCGGAGCTTCCCGGAAATCATCGCGCTCATCCACTCGGAACTTTCGGAGGCGCTGGAGGAATACCGCATGGGGTTTGATCCAGATCTGATTTATCCAGGAAAGGATGGCAAGCCGGAGGGCATAGCGGTAGAACTCGCGGATGCAATGATCCGCATTTTGGACTATTGCGCATGCGCAGGCATCGATATCGAGGAGGCACTGACAATTAAGCATGCGTACAACAAAGAAAGACCCTACCGGCACGGCGGGAAGGTGTGTTAGTATGACAACGTTCAAGGATGTTCAATACATTTGCCCGTTCTGGCATAGATTAGCAATTAACGTGATCGAATGCGGCGAGATCATCGACGGGGCGATCCTGTCGCACCGGTTCGCGTCGCGCGCTGCCTGCGATGCGTATGCGAACCAATATTGCCGGTCGTTTAACTACGAACAGTGCCCCATCTATCAGATGGCGGCCCAAAAAATTGCAGAAAGCGACGATAGAGGTTAGAAAATCAGGCCGGCCCATGCTATGATGAAATCGTGATAGCATGGGTCTTTTTGGAATGGAGGGTAAAATGGAGCGAAACATGCGAGATCCGCAGCAGATGCGCACGCAGAATGCGCAGCCGTTGCCGGAACAGGCTGTGATTCTGGCGGCGCAGGAAGCCGCGCGCACGCGCGCGAATCAGCAGGCGCAAACTGCACGGGATACCAGCGCAGAAGCGGCACTGCTAGCGGCGCGGGCGCATGAACTGCTGCAAAAGTACCGCGCGGGCAAGGCGTCGCTCGATGCGCGCGTGGTGGAAAACGATCAATGGTATCGCCTGCGCAATTGGGAGCACATAAACCGCTCGGAGAATCCGGGCGACCCGGAGCCGGTGAGCGCATGGCTGCTGAATTGCCTGGCCAATAAGCACGCAGACGCCATGGACAATTATCCCGAGCCAGTAGTGCTCCCGCGCGAAGCGGGCGACCAGGCGGACGCGCAGATTCTCTCCGCAGTGCTACCGGTGATTCTGGAACAATGCGGATTTGAACAGACGTATTCGGACATGTGGTGGCGCAAGCTCAAGAGCGGCACGGGCGTGCTGGGCGCGTTCTGGAACCCGGCCAAAAATGGCGGGCTGGGAGATGTGGACATCCGCTGCATCGATATCCTCAACCTGTTCTGGGAACCGGGCGTGACGGACATCCAGGATTCGCAGGGTGTGTTCCACGTGGAATTGCGCGACAACGACAATTTGTTGCGCCAGTATCCGCAGCTAGATGGGCGGCTATCCACGCCCACGGCGGAAATTGCGCAGTATGTGCACGATGACACCATCGATACGGCGGGCAAATCCGCGGTTGTGGACTGGTACTACAAGCGCGGAAGCGTGCTGCACTACGCGAAAATCGTAAACGATGTGGTATTGTATTCCTCCGAGGGCGACGCGGAGTACGCGCAACGAGGATTCTACGATCACGGCAAGTATCCCTTTGTGTTCGACACGCTGTTTCCATGCGAGGGCGCACCCGCTGGCTTTGGCTACCTGGATGTGTGCAAGGACGCGCAGATTTACATTGACAAGCTCGATCAGGTGATCCTCAAAAACGCCATTATGGCGGGCCGTCCGCGCTGGTTCGTGCGCCAGGACGGCATTGTGAACGAACAGGAATACGCCGATTGGGCGCGGGACTTCGTGCACTATCAGGGCACGGGAAACCCGGAGGAGCACATCCGGCCCATCGAAGTAGCGCCGCTGGATGGTTCCGTGATTACGGTGCGGAATAATAAGATCGACGAGATGAAAGAGACCAGCGGCAACCGCGATTTCAGTCAGGGCGGCACAAGTAGCGGCGTGACGGCGGCTTCAGCCATCGCTGCGCTGCAGGAGGCGGGTAGCAAGCTCTCGCGCGATATGATCAAGTCCGGCTATCGCGCCTTTCAACAGGTGTGCTACCTGGTGCTGGAGCTGATCCGGCAGTTTTACGATGAACCGCGCTCGTTCCGCATCGTGGGCGAGCAGGGCGCAATCCAGTACATCCAGTATTCCAATGCCCGCATCCGCCAACAGGCCCCTGGCATGGAGTTTGGCATGCAAATTCCGGGGCGCGTGCCGGTATTTGATCTGCAAATCCGCGCGCAAAAATCCAACGCATTTTCCACGTTGGCGCAAAACGAACTGGCCAAGGAGTTCTACGGGCTTGGTTTCTTCAACCCGCAGTTATCCGATCAGGCATTGGCGTGCCTTGAAATGATGACGTTCGATGGCAAGGACCGCGTGGTGCAGCGCATCACGCAAAACGGCACGCTTTACCAGCAGATCCTGGTGATGCAGCAACAGATGGCGCAGATGGCGGCGATCATCGACGCGCAGAATGGCACCAACCTATCCGGCGCGCGCGGTGGCGATCAAAGCGCCCGCGAACAGACCAATCCGCCATCGGATGCGCAGGGCGCTGGAGGCGCGGTGCAGACAAATCCATTGGGCGACTTGGCCGCGAATCAGAGTGGATTGTCCACGGCAGCCCAGCGGCGGGCGCAAAACAGCGCTGCGCCCAGAGGTTAGACGGCAAAAAATTGCTATGATATAATTATTCCATCGTGGGGAGCCACAGAAGTACGCGCGGGAACGACCGCAGAAAGGAACAACGCATGTTTGAAACGCTGGAAAACAAACTCTTCCGCACGCTGGACAGTGGTGCGGCAGAAGCGCAGGGCGCGGAGGGTAGCGCGCATGCACAGGAGCAGGCCGATACGAACGCGGAGGCCCGAATGGCTGAAGGGGCGAGTACAAGGAACGCAGCGGAATCCGAAGCCCCAGAATCCCGGGCCAGCGAAGTGCAGGCCAGTACGAACGTGGAAAAACCCGACCGCCGAGCGGCCTTTGAGGCGTTTATGCGCGAAAACAAGGATTTGTACGAGGAACGCCTGCAGGAACACCTGGGCCGCCGCCTAAAAACGGCCCGAGCGGCGGAAGAGCGTGCCAAGGCGCTGGAGCCCATCATCGATATGGTGGCGCAAAAGTATGGCGTGGATGCTTCGCAGCCAGATAAGCTGCTCGCGGCACTGGAAAACGATAACAGCCTGTACGAGGAGGAGGCCATCCGCCGCGGCATGAGCGTGGAAAGCCTGCGCGAAATGAAGCAGATGGAGCGTAAGGTACATTTCTACGAGCAGCAGGCGCAGATGCAGGAGCGCGCACGGCAAGAAGCAGAGGCGCGAGCGCGCATTGAAGAAGGCGTGAAGACGGCACAGGCCGCATATCCGGGTTTCGACATGCGCAAGGAACTGGAGAACACGGGGTTCCGGGACATGGTAGCCCGTGGCATCGATGTGAAAACCGCCTATGAAATCGCGCACAAGGACGAGTTGCTCTCCGGCGCGATCGGCTACGCGGTACAGCGGGCCGCCAAGGAGACCGCGGAAAACATCCGCACGCGCGCGAACCGGCCTCAGGAGAATGGGATGGCCGGGCAGGCGACAGCACAAACGACGGGCCGCGATCCTGCGCAGCTCACGGCCAGGGAGATCAACGAGCTCACCCGCCGGGCACTGGCAGGCGAGCGCATCACATTCAAATAGCATAAGGAGGATGACGTATGGCTGAGCTTAATACGCAAACCACGTTGCTCAATAGCACGGGGAACGACCTTTCCCCGGAAATGAAAACATTCTATTCGCGCCAACTCATCGAGCTGGCGGGTCCGCGCATGGTACACGATCAGTTCGCGGCCAAGCGCCCCATTCCCAAGAACAACGGCAAAACCATTGAATTTAGGCGATTCGACCGGCTGCCCAAGGCGCTAAAGCCCATCACCGAAGGCGTAACGCCGGACGGCAACAAGCTGAACGTGATTCCGCTCACCGCGCAGGTGGAGCAGTACGGCGATTACGTGGCGGTTTCGGACGTGCTTGAACTCACAGCAATCGATCCGGTGCTGGTGGAGGCCAACAAGGCACTGGCCAACCAGGCGGCCGTTACGCTGGATACCATCACCCGCGAGGTGCTGGTGGCGGGCACGAACAAGATGTTTGCGCCGAAGGAGGATGGCACGGAGGTCGCCCTGCGTGCGGACGTAACCTCGGATTGTGCGCTGACCCCGGCGGTAATCCGCAAGGCCGTAAACAAGCTCAAGCGCCAGAACGCGCCCATGATCGACGGCAGCTACGTGGCCATCATCCATCCGGACATCTCTTGCGACCTGCAGGGCAACGAGGAGTGGATCGAAGCGCACAAATACGCGCAGCCGGAGAACATCTTTAATGGCGAGATCGGCCGCATGGCTGGATGCCGGTTCATCGAATCTACCGAGGCCAAGATCATCGGCCCGGGCGAAATCGTGACGGGCATGAGCCGTATGACCCTGCGCACCGCGCTGAACGGTACGGGCTCCACCACCATCGCGGTGGAAGAGGAAATTACTTCTGAACAGGTTACGGCGCTTTCTAACCGCATTTCCGGCGGCGAAACCGTGAAGATCTACGTGGGCGGCAAGGAAGCCGAAGTGGCCAGCGCTACTGCGGGCGCAGCGGGCGCAGCCAGCCTTACAGTAAAAACAACCGTCGCGAACGTGGAAGCGGGCGCGCTGGTGTGCGGCGGAGGCGCAGGCGCGGACGGCAGCGCCATTTACTGCACCATTTTCCTGGGCGATGGGGCCTATGGCGTCACCGAAATCAACGGCGGCGGGCTGCAGTATATCTATAAACCGCTGGGCAGCGCAGGCACCAGCGATCCGCTCAACCAGCGCGAAACCAGCGGCTGGAAGGCCATCCGCACGGCGGTGCGGCTGGTGGAGCAGTACATGGTGCGCGTGGAGCACGGTTCTCCCTCCTTTGGCGCGAGCGCCGAGAGCAACTAAGGGGGGGGTGCATGCACATGGCAGCGAAAAACGCTAAGGCAGGCATCGCGCAGGCAAAGCGCGTGACCATCAAGTTATTTAAGGATAACGGGCGCTACAGCCAACCTCTTTTTGTGGGGTTGAACGACTATACTGCGCTGATCCAGCGCGGTGTGCCGGTATCGGTGCCGTACCCGGTGGCCATGATGATCGAAGAATCGCAGGCCCAGGAGGGGCACGCGATGGAATACATGAACGCGGCGCGATATAGGGACTAAGGCAATGCGCCGCCGCAAATACCATGCGGCGGCGCTATTTTTAAAGGGGGCGTGGAGTTGGATACTGTACAGTTGCGGTTTGTTGGGCGCGCACTGGCCAGCGGAGAGGTGTGCCTGGGCGTGCGCGGGGATAGCGAAGCGCGCAAGCTGGCGTTTGCCCTGCCGGACGTCGCGGAGGGGCAGCTCGCCTATCTCAAGGTGGACTTTCCAACGCCCACAAAAATCCCGCTGCAGCGTGCGGATGATGGCGCGTGGGTATGCGTGCTGCAGGCTCCAGCGCTGCTGGAATCCGGAATTTTTGGCGCGCAAGTGGAGATCTTCGACGGGGAAACCGTGGTGTGGAATTCGGATATTTTCCACGCCGTGGTGCGCGATTCGCTATCTGTAAACGAAGACATCGAGCCGGTAATGCTGCCGGAACTTCTGGAAGCGGAAGCGGCGCTGCAAGCGGCGATTGCCAAAACCGAAGATATTCTGGATGCCGTAGAGCAAGAGGCGGCACGGGAGACTGCCGAGGCCGCGCGCGTTGCGGCGGAGCAGGGCCGCGTGGCTGCTGAAGAGGAACGCGCGGAAGCGTTCGAACAATTCGAGCAGAATCTTGCCGATGGCGAATACAATGGCGCTACGTTTACGCCCGCTGTGAGTGCGGCTGGTGTGTTGTCCTGGACAAACGACAAAGGCCTTGCCAACCCTGCCAGCGTAAATATTATGGGGCCGCAAGGGCCTGCTGGTGCTACTGGCGCGACGGGTGCGACGGGGCCGCAAGGCCCGCAAGGTGAGCGCGGCGAAACCGGTGCAACTGGCCCTGCTGGCCCGCAAGGTGCTACTGGCCCACAAGGCCCGCAGGGCCCTGCCGGTGCTGATGGTGCGGACGGCGCAAAAGGGGATAAGGGAGACAAAGGCGACACAGGCGATTCGGGCGTGTATTTAGGAAGCACTGAACCTGCGGATGAAAGCGTGAAAGTTTGGATAAATCCGGATGGTGGATCTACGCCTATCCCCGGTCTGCCCGTTCCGGGCGAGGATGATGTGGGCAAAGTGCTGGTTGTGGGTGAGGATGGCGCGTATGAACTTGGAACCCCCGCGCCGGAAGTGGATGATACACTTTCCATCCCCGGCTCGCCTGCTGACGCGGCGGCTACGGGCGCGGCAATTGAAGCTGTGACACCGGACGATGAATCTGTCGGCAGCAAGCCGTGGACGAGCAAACACATTGTGGACACGCTCTGCCCGCCGCTGGAAGTAAGCGGCAACCCCGTGCAGTGCTATCCCGTGGCGGGGTATCCGCTGGGAGTTAAGGCGAGTTGGGAGCCGAGACAGGAGGGCGAGGGAGATCCATCGCCGGAGAATATCCGGCCGATTACGGGGCTGGATGAGGTGACGGTGACGTTGTCGGGTAACGCAGGAACCCGCACCGCCGCTACGCTCGCCCTGCCCGAGACCATCTACGGCGGTACGGTGGATGCGGTGACGGGGGTGGGGAGCGCTCAGTATATTTATCGAGAACTTACAATATCGAGCATGGACAACAGCGAAGATTATCCTGGATGGAAAAATGTACCCTGGATTAACGATGTAAAGCACAATCCCGCCCCCGATGGGACTTTTGCTAGCCTTGGTATATATGGCGTAACAAATATTGCAGACGTTTCACAGGGCAATTTTTGGGGCAGCAACGGCGCACAGATATATAGCACCCCCGACAAATGGGGAGGAAAAACCCAGTCCCAAATTAAAGAAGCGTATCCCGATTTGGTTGTGCAATTCTGCTTGCAACTCGTCACCCCTACGACCTTCCAGGCCACCGGAGCGCAGGCGATTCCCGCCCTGCCCGGCACAAACACCATTTACACCGACGCCGACAGCGTGACTGTGACCGGACGCGCTGACCCAACCCACACCATTAACGCGCTGAACGACCGAATCGCCGCGCTTGAAGACGCGGCAACAGGAGGTTGATTTTATGGGAATCAAAGGAATTTTCGAACAGACGATTTTGCGCGGCGGCTTTGGCCTTGCCGAAATGCTGGAACGCATCGACCTGTACAACGTAGAGGCGAAAATCACCGACGAGGAGCGGGAAGCCCTGTATGCGCTTGCCCGGCAGCACGCCGCGCCGCAGTACAATTACGATTCAGAAATTGAAGCCATCTGGGCGGCGATTCGGGCGTTGCAGGCGGCGGTCGAAGCCCTCGAATCGGGCGGATCGGAACCCGGCTCCGGCGAGATCGAACCCACGGACGAGTGGCCGGAGTATGTGCAGCCTACGGGCGCGCATGACGCTTACAATAGCGGCGACAAAATCACGTTTAACGGCGTGCATTACATTTGCCGCATGAATGCGTGCGTATGGTCTCCGGCGGTGTATCCGCAGGCGTGGGAGGAACAGACAGAATGAATGCTATTCTAAGGGTTCGCGGTGAAGATGGGGAATTTGTGGACATTCCCGCGCTGGTGGGGCCTGCTGGCCCCGCTGGCGTATCGCCTACTGTTAGCGTAAGCAAAACCGGCAAGGTGACGACCATTACCATTGTGGATGCGGCTGGCACGCACACGGCCACCATCAACGACGGCGCGGACGGCAGCAGCGGCAGCGGCACAGGCGACATGCTGGCCGCGACCTACGACGCGGACGGCGACGGCATTGTGGACGACGCGGAAAAATTGGGCGGGCAACTGCCGGGTTATTACGCCAAGGCGGCGGACGTGCCCAACGTGCCCGCGTGGGCGCTGAGCAGCACAAAGCCGACCTATACAGCCCAGGAGGTGGGCGCGGCGACGGCAGAGCATACACACGAACAGGGCGATATTGCCGGGCTGGAAACCGCATTGGCGGCAAAAGCCGATGCAGCAGATCTGGCCACTGTAGCTATGAGCGGCAGCTATAACGATTTGAGCGACAAGCCAACTATCCCGCCTGCCGTGACGATTGATAGCACCATCACCGAAGGCGGTACGAATCCTGTTACGGGCGGCGCGATTTATACGGCGCTGGCGGGCAAGGCGGACGCGGGCGATATTC
>ERZ1643251.4932-NODE-4932-length-11280-cov-4.339599_pt1 | contig 11280 bp, 10 predicted proteins | sample MGYA00579261_ERZ1643251 | MGnify/ENA primary metagenome ERZ1643251 (study PRJEB29033, sample SAMEA4952267) | chicken gut metagenome | biome: Broiler Chicken; feature: Gastrointestinal Tract; material: Caecum | place: Ireland | collected 2018 | study: Broiler... | reverse complement strand
CTCCACCGCCGCAAGGCTGCGCAGCACGCTGTACCGTTCCACACCGCTCTCCACCTTGCCCTTTTTGCGCAAGCCGGCGGTGTCGGTAAAGACGAATTTGCCGAACTTGTTCTCCACCAGGGTATCGATGGCATCCCGGGTGGTGCCGGCCTCGTTGGCCACAATCAGGCGATTCTCGCCCAGAATATGGTTGATGAGACTGGACTTGCCCACATTGGGCCGCCCGATGACCGCCACCGTAATACGGTCGTCGCTGTCCTCGTCTTCCTGGGCAAAATTCAGGTGGGCACACACCGCATCCAGCAGATCGCCGGTTCCGTGACCATGCACACCGGACACAGGGATGATCTCACCCAGGCCCAGGGAATAAAAGTCGTACAGTTCCATCGGCGGTTCGCCGATTTTGTCACACTTGTTGACCGCCAGCACCACCGGCTTGCCGCTGCGCATAAGCATACCGGCAATATCCTGATCCTGGGGCGTGACGCCGTTGGTCAGCTCGGTCACCATAATGATGCAGTCCGCCGAATCAATGGCAATCTGCGCCTGTTCCCGCATATGGGCCAGCAGGCCGTCGTCAATGCGGGGCTCAATACCGCCGGTGTCCACCAGCAGGAACTTGTTACCGCACCATTCACAGTCGCAGAAAATGCGGTCACGGGTCACGCCGGGCGTGTCCTCCACAATGGCGAGGCGCTGGCCGGTCAGCTTATTAAAAATCGTGGACTTGCCCACATTGGGCCGTCCCACGATGGCAACGATCGGTTTTGCCATCTCCATCCCTCCTTCAATTGGGACCCCTCTTCACTCTTCGGATGCGTTTATGGGCGCTTAAACAAGCCTTACAGCATCCGCCGCCGTCCGTGGGGATCGTCATGGTACGGCACCCCAGCGCTTCGGCAAGCTGGGGCAAGGTGATGTCATCCAGAAAACGGTCCTTTTCGTCCCGCAGCATCACCTCTGGCACCGCCAGCAGATCGCTCTGCAGACGGTCCTTGCACTGTTTGATAATATCGGTGCCGGTCACCAGCCCCGCCACACTGACGTTGCCGCCAAAATATTCGTTGCGGATCTGGTGGACCTTGATCTTTACCTGGGGATACTTTTGCATCAGCGCCTGCGCCGACTGCTCAATCAGCGGCCCGGCCAGAGTTCCGGTCACCACATCCATGCTGTGCGGCAATACCAGACCACGATAGTTTTCCAGTTCTTCCAGGAAGGTATCGTGGTAGAGCCGCCACATGCCGACGCCGTCCTCCAGCTGGGCGAATTCATCGTAAAATTCCGCATCCGGCAACGGCCGTTCCGCCGTCAGATACCATTCATCGCTGGGATAGACAATACTGCGGCCATACTCTTTGCGGCAACGGTAGCTGTATTCCTCCAGGATGGCCAGCGTCTCCGCCGCCGATTCCTTATCATAGGCCTGCAGCTTGAAGAGCCCTTTGCGGTAATCCGTTACACCGGCCGGAACCACCGCAATACTGCCCACCTGGGGTCGCAGCGCCAGCAGATCGTCCAGCGTCCGCCGCAGTTCGTCCCCGTCGTTGATGTCCCGGCAGAGTACCAGCTGACAGTTTAGGTCAATGCCGCCCGCCGCCAGTTTGGGCAGATACTGCAGCACTTCGCCGCCCCGTTTGTTGGCAAGCATCCGGATGCGAAGCTGGGGATTGGTGGTGTGAACCGAGACAAAAATGGGACTGATATGCATCTCGATGATGCGGTCGATTTCCCGGTCGCTCAGGTTGGTCAGCGTGATATAATTGCCGAACAGAAAGGAAAGGCGCTCGTCATCATCCTTGAAATACAGCGGTTCCCGCATGCCGGGCGGCAGCTGGTCGATGAAACAGAACATGCAATGATTGGCACAGCTGTGCTTTTCATCCCCCAGGTAGGTTTTGAAGTTGCAGCCCAGCGGCTCGTATTCCCCTTTTTCCACCTGCAAGGTCCGGTGCTGTTCCTTTTCGCAGATTTCCAGCGAGAAACGGGCCGGCGTAGTATAGAACTGGTAATCCAGCGCATCGCCCAGCGGATGGCCGTCAATGGCCAGCAGCGCACAACCCGGTGCGAGGCCAAGTTTTTGGGCCGGGGAATTTTCATCCACCGAGGTCACATACAAGGCCATGGTTCCGGCCCTCCTTTCTGCATTCCGCAGTAACAAAAAGGGGGAAGGCATTGCCCTCCCCTAGCAAGAAACTTACGCTTCCTTCTTGATGACTTCCTGGCCTTTGTAGTAGCCACACTTGCCGCAAACCTTATGGGGAACCTTCAGTTCGCCACACTGCGGGCACTTCACCAGCGTCGGCGCCTCCAGTTTCCAGACATTAGAGCGACGTTTGTCGCGGCGGGCTTGAGAATGCTTTCTCTTGGGTACGATAGCCATAATCGGACACCTCCTTGGTGAAATTCAACTGAGCAGTTGTTTTAATATGCTAAGCCGCGCATCTGCAGGGGCAGCATTATCTGCCGGTTGGCAGGTACATCCTGCCGCCTTCTTCTTGCCGCAAATGGGACATAAGCCTTGACATTCGGCGCTGCAAAGCAGTACCGTGGGTACCTCGAACACCAGTTCCTGAAAAACCAGCTCATCAAGGTTGAGACAGCCTTTTTCCTGGCAGGGCAATTCAAAATCCGGATCTTCCACATCCCGCATACGAACCAGATACTCACGCTGAAACGCATACTCGCGGTGGATTGGCTCCAGGCACCGGGCACACTCGGCATCCACCTGTGCCTTTACCCACAATAGCAACGCCGCGCCATCAGTGGTGGGCGTTGCCGTAAAGTCACATTCTGCCGGAGCGGCCAGAGTAAAGCCACCAAAGTCCGCCTGGGAAAGATCGGCCAGAAAATGTGCCTGATAAGGCACCCTGGCGTTTTCCAGAAAGGATTGCAGATCAAATTGCATAGTTCACCTCAAAAGGTTGCTTAAATAGTATATACAAGTGACGGGGGCTTGTCAACCCGAAAACCGCAAAAAGTTGCGATTTTTTTCAAGTTTTTTCGCAAAAAACAGGGCGGGAAAGCCTCTTTCCCGCCCTGTACGCCTTTTCTCTGGGGCTGCTGTGTTCAGATCACGTACTTCTTCAGATCTTCGGGCAGCTCGTCCGCATTCGCAGAAACCGTGACCACGACTTCGATGTTTTGGGTAATCTTGTCGATGGCCTTCAGAACCTTGTCCGCAGCGGCCAGATCGTGATCGATGATGCGCAGGATGCCGTCGATGAACAGTTCGGTGATATCGTAGTTACCGGCCAGCACACCGGCCACAAAACCGTACAGCATATCGGCACCGACAACGCCGTACTCATCCACATCCACCAGCCGGGCGGCGTGGTTGATCTCGGTGGTGAGCTTCATGCACTTCTCGATAACAACAATGTTGCCGGAAGTGGTCTTGGTCGCCTTGTCGATCATCTCGATCATGGTCTTGGTCTTGCCAGAGCCTTTGGTTCCAACAATCAGTTTCAGCATAAGGGGGTACCTCCTTTAATCGTAGGCGCCTCACGGCGCGGGTTTCCGTCAGTCCTGCAGCTTTGCTTCCAGCTCCGCCTTGCGGTCTTCGTAGCCGGGCTTGCCCAGCAGCGCGAACATATTCTTCTTGTAGCTCTCCACACCGGGCTGGTCGAAGGGGTTGACGGAAAGCAGATAGCCGGACACCGCGCAAGCCTTCCAGAAGAAGTAGATCAGCTCGCCGATATCATGGGCATTGAGCGCGTCCACTTCAATGATGCCCAGCGGCACGCCGCCATCGGTGTGAGCCAGGATCGTGCCTTCCATCGCCTTGCGGTTGACAACGCTCATGTTCTGCTCAGCCAGGAAATTCAGGCCGTCGAAATTGCCCTCCAGCGGTTCGATATAGAAGTCCTCGCGGGTGTTCTTCACATCCACGTAAGTTTCAAACATCACACGGCTGCCATCCTGCAGGAACTGACCCATGGAGTGCAGGTCGGTGGAGAAGATGCAGGAAGTGGGCATCAAACCCTTCTGGTCCTTACCCTCGCTCTCGCCAAAGAGCTGCTTGTACCACTCGTTCATCATGGTGAAATCCGGCTCGAAGCAGGCCAGCGTCTCCACGCTCTTGCCCTTGCGGTACAGGATGTTGCGGGTCATGGCATAGCGATACGCGTCGTTGTCCATGCTGCACTTGCTGAATTTCTCGCGGCCGTCGGCGGCGCCCTGCATCAGCTCGTCAATGTCGATGCCGGCGCAGGCGATGGGCAGAAGACCCACGGCGGTGAGCACGGAATAGCGGCCGCCCACATCGTCGGGAACCACGAAGGTCGGCCAGCCCTGCTCATTGGCCAGCTGCTTGAGGGTGCCCTTGGCACGGTCAGTGGTGGCATAAATGCGCTTGTTGGCCTCCTCGGGACCGACGGAATCTTCCAGCAGCTTGCGCAGCACGCGGAACGCCAGAGCCGTCTCGGTGGTGGTGCCGGACTTGGAAATGACGTTGATGGAGAACCGCTTGCCCTTGGTCAGCTTGATGATGTCGTTGAGTGCCGTGGGCGAAATGGTATTGCCGCAGAAATAGATCTTCAGGCCGTCGTCCAGCTCGTTATGATACAGACCGCGGACGGCCTCCACCACAGCGCGGGCGCCCAGATAGGAGCCGCCGATGCCGGCGACCAGCAGCACGTCGGAATCCGAACGGATCTTCTGGGCTGCCTCCTTGATGCGGGCGAACTCCTCCTTGTCATAAGTAACAGGCAGGTCAAGCCAGCCCAGGAAATCATTGCCGAAACCGGTCTTGGTTTCCAGTTGTTTATGGGCCAACTCGACCTGCGGATAAATTGCCTCATATTCTTCAGGACGGATAAATTTTGCCAGATGTTTGCCATTAAATTTGACAGCCATCGTATGCCCCTCCTTTATGTTTTGATTGTCTTCATGATACCGTTTTGCGTCGGTATTGTCAAGCAAATGCCCGGTATTTTTTTCGACTTTTTCATGAACATTGCACAAATTATTGGTCGCACAAAGCCAGACTCTGCGCCAAAAGCCCGAAGCAATACCCAAAACTCAACGCCTCTACGTCCTGTGCTGCCGTGATGGAAAATGTTTGCAATTCTTGCTCTGCACTGGCAAGGTGCACCGTCCCCACCTGGGTACCGGCCGTCACCGGGGCCTGCAGGGACTCGGGGAGTTCCACCGTCAGCTGCAGACTCTCCCCCTGCCCTTTGGGCATCAGGCACTGCTGAGGCGCATCGTATTGCAGGGTGACCGCATCGGTGGTGCCGCGCTCAACCGGCAAGGTCTTCGGTGCATCCTCGGGCAGCTCGGCCGTCACGTTCTCATAGTTGGCGAATCCATAATCCAGCAGGGCCGTAGCCGCCTGGAAACGCTCCTTGCCGGAGGCCGCCCCCAGCACCACCGCAATCAGCCGCAGACCGTCCCGCTCGGCACTGGCCGAAATGCAGACCCCCGCCTTGCTGGTGGTTCCGGTTTTGAGGCCGGTGATGCCGTTATAGCTTTTCAGCAGCTTGTTGGTATTGACCAGCTGGGTGGCGCCATCCCGCAGCGTATCGGTCCAGATGGAGCAGTAATCCCGCACTTCGGTATGGTGCAGCAGCACCTCCCGGCTCATGGTGGCCACATCCCGGGCGCTGGAAAGATGCCCTTCCTGGTCCAGACCGCAGGCATTTTCAAAATGGGTGGCGGACATGCCCAGCTGTTCGGCGGTCTCGTTCATCTGCTGCACAAAGGCCGGCTCGCTGCCGCCCACGTACTCGGCAACCGCCACTGCCGCATCGTTGGCGCTGGACACACAGATTGCCTTGAGCATATCGTTCAGCGTCATCTGTTCGCCCGGCTCCAGCCAGATCTGGCTGCCGCCCATGCTGTAGGCATGCTCACTGACCGGAACGAAATCCTCCAGCGAGATTTTCCCTGACTCCAACGCCTGGAAGGTCAGCAGCAGCGTCATGACCTTGGTGATGGAGGCTATGGGACGCTGCTCATCGGCATTTTTTTCATACAGCACCGTGCCGGAGTCCTCATCCACCAGAATGGCCGCCGCACAGGGCACGTCAAAATCGCTGACGCCTGCCGGCACGATCCCCTGCACGGCACCCGGTGCCTTTTCGGCCGTTTCAGCAGTCGCCTCCCCCTCCGCATAGGCGCGCAGAATGGAGAACAACGCCAGCGCCAGGCACAAAAGAATGGTCACGGCCCGTTTTTTCATTGCAACAACACCCCCGCTGCATAGTGACTTCATGTAAGCCTATGCGCAGACCCCCGGTTTTAGTATTGCGCTTTGCTGCGGTTTCCATTATAATAAAGGGCACCATTGAATACATTTTGATTGCAAAGGAACCATCACCATGCGGGTAACATTTTACACTTTGGGCTGCAAGGTCAACCAGAACGAGACCGGTGCCCTGGCCCAACTGTTTGAGGAAAGCGGCTACACCGTCGTTTCCAACGAGGAAGGCGCCGACGTCTACGTGGTCAACAGCTGTACCGTGACCAATTTCGGCGACCAGAAAAGCCGGAAATGGCTGCGTCGCGCCAAGCGGGAAAATCCCGGCGCCGTCACGGTACTGACCGGCTGCTACCCCCAGGCTTTCCCCGAGGAGGCGGCCGCCATCGCCGAGGCCGACGTGGTCACCGGTTCGGGCAACCGCCGTGCCATCCTGCAGGATGTGCAGAAGGTTCTGGACGGAACCGCCGAGCGGGTCGTGGATATCCGCCCCCACGAGAAGGGCGAGCGCTTCGAAGAACTGCCCATGGACAAGTTTGCCGAACACACCCGCGCCTTTGTGAAGGTAGAGGACGGCTGCAACCGCCGCTGCGCCTACTGTGTGATTCCCCGCGCCCGCGGTCCGGTGCGAAGCCGGGAGGAAGCCAGCATTCTGCAGGAACTGCACCGCCTGACCGAAGCGGGTTACAAAGAGATTGTGCTGACCGCCATCAGCCTGCCCAGTTACGGCACCGACACCGGCACCAGCCTGGTGGAACTGGTGGAGAAAGCCGCCGCGGTGCCCGGCGTGGAACGGCTCCGTCTGGGAAGCCTGGACCCCGATATGCTCCACGACGAGGATATCCTGCGGCTCGCCCGGGTAGAAAAGCTTTGCCCCCAGTTCCACCTGAGCCTGCAAAGCGGCTGCGACAAAACGCTGCGGGCCATGCGCCGCCCCTACACCACCGCCCAGTTTGCGGAAATCGCCGACAAGCTGCGCAACGCCTTTGGCGCCGAGGAGGTCAGCTTCACCACCGATGTGATCGTCGGCTTTCCCGGCGAGACCGAGGAGGACTTTGAAGCCAGCATGGCCTTTGTGACCGGGCAACGCTTTCTCAAGGTGCACGTTTTCCCCTATTCGCGGCGGGAAGGCACCCCGGCTTACGACTTTCCCGACCAGGTGCCTGAGCATGAGAAGGAAAGCCGCAGCCGCCGGATGACTGCCGCCGTGGAAGCGGTCCGCGCCGAGGAGGCAGCCCGCATGGAGGGCCGCACCGCCGAAGTGTTGCTGGAAACACCCCTTTCCGCCACCGTTTTCACAGGGTACACACGGCAGTATCTGCCGGTATTGGTCACGGCGCCCGGCCACCGCACCGGCGACATTGTCACGGTAAAACTGGGCGCCTGGGACGGCAAACGCTGCCGGGCCGAATGCATCCGGTGAGCCCTGCGGGAAACACTCCAAAGAAACTTCATAGGAACACAGGGAAAATAATTTTTATTTTCCCTGTTTTTTGTTGCCAGCCCCCTTGCCAAACGGAGGGGTTTTTGGTAAAATTTTAACAGGAGCGGTTTACCCCCGCCCAAACCGTATTTTTGGAGAATTCGGAGCAATTGAAGAAGGAGCAATCACCATGAGAGGCATTTACACCCCCGTTACGGATATCCGTCGCAAGGTGTTCACCGAAGTTGCGCGCATGGCGTACGAAGTCAACGAAATGTCTGACTACGCACACCTGATGCGTGAACTGCCCTACAAGATCATCCCCGGCGAAGAGGGTTCGCTGCGCAGCAGCATCTTCCTGGAGAGAGCCATCATCTCGGAGCGCATCCGTCTGGCCATGGGCCTGTCCCTGCGCCCGCTGGATGAAAGCGTCCCCGCCAGCGAAGGCCTGGAGCATAGTGTCATTGCGGACAAATACTATGAGCCGCCGCTGATCAACGTCATCAAGTTCGCCTGCAACCGCTGCCCGGAGAAGATCATCAAGGTCACGGCCATGTGCCAGGGTTGCCTGGCGCATCCCTGCCAGGAGGTCTGCCCCAAGCACGCCATCAGCTTCCGCAACGGCAAGAGCCACATCGACCAGAGCCTCTGCGTCAAGTGCGGCCGCTGCGTGAACAGCTGCCCCTACAGCGCCATCGTCAAAACCGAGCGTCCCTGCGCCGCCGCCTGCGGCATGGGTGCCATCCACTCTGACCAGTACGGCCGTGCCGACATCGACTACGATAAGTGCGTGTCCTGCGGTATGTGCCTGGTGAACTGCCCCTTCGGCGCCATTGTGGACAAGGGCCAGATTTTCCAGCTGGTACAGTCCATCAAGCGCGGTGACAAGGTCATCGCCATCGTTGCCCCCGCCTTCATCAACCAGTTCCCCGGCATGACGCCTTCCAAGCTGAAGGAAGGCATGCGGCTGCTGGGCTTTGCGGATGTGGAAGAGGTTGCCATCGGCGCCGACCTGTGCACCATCGATGAGGCCAAGGACTTCATGGAGGAAGTTCCTGCCAAGCATCCGTTCATGGGCACCTCCTGCTGCCCCGCCTGGAGCGTCATGGCCAAGAAGCTCTTCCCCGAATACGCCGACTGCATCAGCATGACCATGACCCCCATGGTGCTGACTGCCCGTCTGATCAAGAAAGATCGTCCCGACGCCCGCATCTGCTTCGTCGGTCCCTGCTCTGCCAAGAAGCTGGAGGCCAGCCGCCGTTCCGTGCGCAGCGAAGTGGATTTCGTGCTCACCTTCGAAGAATTGATGGGCCTGTTCGAGGCCAAGGAAGTGAATTTCACCTCCCTGCCTGACAATCCGGCCGACAGCTTTGAGAGTGCCAGTGCCGACGGCCGTGGCTTTGCCGCTTCCGGCGGTGTGGCTCAGGCGGTCGTCAACGCCATCAAGAAGATGGATCCGGACCGCGAGGTCAAGGTTGCCAGCGCTCAGGGTCTGGCGGATTGCCGCAAGATGATGACCATGGCCAAGGCCGGCAAGTACAACGGCTACCTGCTGGAAGGCATGGCCTGCCCGGGCGGCTGCATTGCCGGTGCCGGCACGCTGGCCGATCCCGCCAAGAGTGCCGCTATGCTCAACAAGTACAAGAACGAAGCCAAGATGAAGAACTCCACCGAAACGCCCTACAAGGATTCCATCGGCCTGTTGAAGTACTGATTTGCAAACAAAAATGTCCCGCACAAATTGTGCGGGACATTTTTTATTTGTGATATTTCATACCGGCGTTGATGGTACAGGCCCGGTACAGCTGTTCCGCCAGCACCAGCCGCGCCAATTGGTGGGGCAAGGTGATCCGCCCCAGGCTGATCCGCGCCTGTGCGGCGCGCTTGACACGTTCATCCAATCCGTGGGAGGAACCGATGACGAACGCCACGTCCCCTGCTCCACTGCCGGCACGTTGGGCAAGCAGTGCCGCCAGTTCCTCGCTGGATATCTGCTTGCCCTCCACACAGAGGGCCACCAAATAGGCTCCTTTGCGCACCGCATGGAGTATGGCATCGCCTTCCTTTTGCAGCGCCTTCTCGATTTGTTTTTCGCTGGCATTCTTGTCGGCGATGGTAGCCTCCGGCAGTTCCACAATCCGGAAATTGCAAAAGCCGCCCAGTCGTTTCTGGTATTCGGCCACGCCCGCCGCAAAGTAGCTGGCGTTGAGTTTCCCGACGCAAATCAAATCTACATTCTGCATGGTGATCTCCCCTTAAAATTCCAGATAGGGGCTGATATCATTGCGTGTCTGCGCCTGGACAATCACATCACGTCCCGGCTGAATGCCCGCAGCCAGCAATACATTATATACGGTGGTCAGCGCCAGCTCTGGCGAATTGTTGGTCTGGCTCAGATGGCACAGCGCGAATTTTTTGCATCCTTCCTGGATCAGGTCCAGAATGGCTGCGGCACAGGCCTTATTGTCCAGATGCCCACGGTCGCTGGCGATCCGCTTTTTCAGATAATAAGGATACGGCCCGCCGTGCAAACTGAAGGCATCATAGTTTGCCTCCAGCGCCACCAGGTCACACCCCATGAGGTTGTCCTCCACCACCGGCGTCAGGACGCCCAGGTCGGTGGCAATGGCCATACGGTGCTGGTCGGGCGTCACAATGCGGTAGCCGCAGCAGGGCACGTCATGGCTGGTGGGAAAGGCCGTCACCCGGAAGGAGCCGATGTCCAGCGTCTGTCCGCCATCCACGGCCACCGCTTCCACGGCCGGCGGCAACGTGCCCCGGGACTCCAGTACGTCCAGCGTATCTGCACGCCCGTACACCGGCACCGGATACTTTTTTAAAAAGGTATCCAGTCCCGCCACATGGTCCGAGTGTTCGTGGGTGATCAGGATGCCCGCGCAATCCCCGATGGCCAAATCCAGTTTGCGCAACGCCGTCAACGTGGTACGGCAGCTTTTGCCCATATCCACCAGTAGATATTCCCGATCCTGCAACACAAGGCCGCAGTTTCCCGAAGACCCCGAATACAGGGTGGTAAACAAAGCCATATAGTCCTTCCTCGCTGTTTTGAAAATCCCATAAAAAGTGGGCCGCCGTTGGGCGGCCCACTGCGTATTGTTCTGTCAGATGGCGCGGGTAATGGCATTGGCGGGAATCTCCACACGACGGATATCCGCCCCCAGAAGCTGCAGCTTCTCCACAATGTTCTCGTAGCCGCGCTCAATGTGGATGGTCTCGTCAATCTCGCTGACACCGTTGGCCGAAAGGGCAGCCACGACCATGGCGGCACCGGCACGCAAGTCGGTGGCACGCAGCGGTGCCGGGCGCAATTCTTTGACGCCCTCGATGACCGCCACCTGTCCGTCCACCTGGATATTCGCCCCCATATGAATGAGTTCATCCACATAGCGGAACCGATTTTCCCAGATGCCTTCCGTCACGATGGAAGTTCCTTCCGCCAGCGTGAGCAGTGCCGTCATAAGCGGCTGCATGTCGGTGGGAAATCCCGGATGGGGCATCGTCTTAACCTTCAGGGGTTTCAGCGCCCCTGTACGGGTAATCCGGAGGGCATCGTCATACTCCTGAATGGAGCAGCCTGCCGCACGGAGTTTTGCCGTGATGGGTTCCAGATGTTTGGGAATGATGTTGTGCAGCG
>ERZ1643251.4928-NODE-4928-length-11287-cov-6.795673_pt1 | contig 11287 bp, 10 predicted proteins | sample MGYA00579261_ERZ1643251 | MGnify/ENA primary metagenome ERZ1643251 (study PRJEB29033, sample SAMEA4952267) | chicken gut metagenome | biome: Broiler Chicken; feature: Gastrointestinal Tract; material: Caecum | place: Ireland | collected 2018 | study: Broiler... | reverse complement strand
CCCACTCATGGGGAGGAGCGAGGAGCCAAGTCTGACGACTTGCTCCCGGAGGGGCGCAGCCCCTCCTCGCATCGGTGGGTGCAGGGACTATGTCCTTGCAGAAATCCCTGGCCCCTGCACTCATAAACCCCGCCCCTCCCCCATATACATGGCAAAAAAGCCTTTTTTAAGGAGGGAGCCTGTATGAAAAAAATCGGAAAGATGCGCCTGCGGCTCTGCGCGCTGGGCCTAGCCCTCTGCCTGCTGGCCGCGGGCAGCATCCCCGCCTTCGCAGAGGAGGAAAAGCGCCAGGTCGCGATGAGCTTCACCGCAAAATCCGTCCTGCTGATGGAACAGCAAACCGGACAGGTGCTCTTTGAACAGAATGCGCAGGAGGCCCTGGCTCCGGCGTCGCTGACCAAGCTGATGGACCTGCTGCTCATCTTTGAGGCGCTGGAGGATGGGACGCTCACCATGGATCAGACCCTCACCTGCTCGGCCTACGCCAAGACGATGGGCGGGTCGGAGATTTGGCTCAAAGAGGGCGAGCAGATGACGGTGGAGGACCTGCTCAAGGCGCTGATTGTCGCCAGCGCCAACGATGCGGCGGTCGTCTTTGCCGAGGCTCTGGCCGCCACCGAGGAGGCCTTTGTGCAGCGCATGAACGACAAAGCGCAGGAGCTGGGGCTTGTCAACACCCACTATGTCAACTGCACCGGCTTTGACGAGGACGGCCACTACACCTGCGCGCAGGATGTGGCGGCGCTGGCACGGGAGCTGATGGTGCGCTACGGCGAACAGATCATCCCCTTCTCCACCATCTGGATGGACAGCCTGCGCGGCGGGGAGACCGAGCTTGTCAACACCAACCGCCTGGTCCGCTTTTACGACGGCACCACCGGGCTGAAAACCGGCACCACCGACGCGGCAGGGCACTGCCTGTGCGCCACCGCCACCCGGGACGGGATGGACCTGATCGCGGTGGTCATGGGCTGCAAGGACAGCGACACCCGCTTTGAGCAGACAAAGCAGCTGCTCGACTACGGCTTTTCCAGCTTCATGATCTATCAGCCGCAGCAGGAAGAGGTGCAGGCGCAGCTGACGCCGGTGCCGGTGGTCTGCGGCGCGCAGACCGAGGTGCTCCCTCAGATTGGAGAGCTGCCCAAAGCAGTGGTGCGCCGCGATGAGGCGGAAGAAATCGAGGTGGCAGTCGAGCTTGTCCCCAAGCTGCAGGCCCCGGTGCTGCAGGGGGACAGCATCGGCACGGTGAGCCTCAGCCGGCAGGGGGAGACGCTCAGCCAGGAGCCGCTCACCGCCTCCCAGAAGGTGGAGCGGATGACCTTTGCAAAGAGCCTGAAAGCCCTGCTGCAAGGGCTTGTGCAGGTGCAGGGATAGCTTAAAAGATGGGCTTTGCGCACAAAAATTTCCGCTTTCGGGGCGAAAGGCTGCTTTTTAACCAAAACAGCCTTGCAAAATGAGGAGAAATAATGTAAAATAACTATATCACCAGAGATAGAATGTTTCTCAAAACAGGAAAGACACAAAGCAGGAGAAACCGAAAGGAAGTGTCGGCTATGGCTGTAACGCTCAACGCAAAATATCTGGAACCCTTTGTTCATGAAGGGGAGCTTCAGGCAATCCTTCCCCAGGTGGAGGCGGCGCACCGCACCATCCACGAAAAATCCGGTCCCGGAAACGACTTTCTCGGCTGGCTGGATCTGCCGGTCAACTACGACCGGGAGGAATTTGACAGGATTTTAAAGGCGGCGCAGAAGATTCGCAGCCACTCGCAGGTGCTGGTTGTCATCGGCATCGGCGGCAGCTATCTGGGCGCGCGGGCGGCAATCGAGCTCTTGCATTCCCAGCTCTACAACAATCTGGGGGACGGGCCGCAGATCTATTTTGCGGGCAACAGCATCAGCCCGACCTACCTCAATCAGGTCATCAGGCTGTGCGAGGGCAAGGACTTCTCGATCAACGTCATCTCCAAGTCCGGCACCACCACCGAGCCGGCGCTGGCCTTCCGCATCTTCCGCGACCTGGCCATCAAAAAGTATGGCCGCGAGGGCGCGAAGGAGCGCATCTTCTGCACCACCGACAAGGCCAAAGGCACCTTAAAGCAGCTGGCGGACGAGGAAGGGTATGAGACCTTTGTCATCCCGGACGACGTCGGCGGACGATACTCGGTGCTGACCGCGGTGGGACTGCTGCCGATTGCGGTGTCCGGTTCGGACATTGGCAAGCTCATGGAGGGCGCAGCCAGGGCAAGGGAGGATTTGAGTGTCTGCGACCTTGACAAAAACGACTGCTACCGCTATGCGGCGCTGCGCAACATCCTGTACCGCAAGGGCAAGGCCATCGAGATTCTGGTCAGCTATGAGCCGGCTTTCTCGATGATGGCCGAGTGGTACAAGCAGCTCTTTGGTGAGAGCGAAGGCAAGGACAACAAGGGCATCTACCCCTCGTCGGCAATCTTTTCCACCGACCTGCACTCGATGGGACAGTTTATCCAGGAAGGCTCCCGCATCCTGTTCGAGACGGTTGTGGATATTGCGGCTCCGCAGCAGGACCTGTACATCCAGCCCGACCCGAACAACTTTGACGGACTCAACTTCCTGTCCGATCAGAATATGTCGGTGGTCAACCGCAAGGCGATGCAGGGCACCATCCTGGCGCACACCGAGGGCGGCGTCCCCAACATGGTGCTGCAGCTTCCCGCCATCAACGAGGAGGAGCTGGGGTATCTGATCTACTTCTTTGAAAAGGCCTGCGCACTGTCCGGATACCTGTTGGCGGTCAACCCATTTAACCAGCCGGGTGTGGAGAGCTACAAGAAAAACATGTTCGCCCTGCTGGGCAAACCGGGCTATGAGGACCAAAAACAGGCGCTGGAAGCGCGGTTGAAATAAAAAGCAAAGATTCCAATAAAATATATCCAGGGAGGAATTTTCAATGATTAAACTGATCGTAGGAACAAAAGGCACCGGCAAAACCAAAACCCTCATCGACATGGCCAGAAAAGCAGCGGAGGAGTCCAAGGGCAACGTTGTCTGCGTAGAGAAGGGCGACAAGCTGGCTCACGAGCTGCCAAACGCCGTTCGTCTGGTCAACAGCGAAGAATATGACATCAGAGGCTTTGCAAACCTGTACGGCTTCCTGGCTGGTTTCCTGGCCGGCAACTACGACATCACCCACCTGTTTGTCGACGGCACCTTCAAGATCGGCAAGGTTGGCGATGTGGAGAAGGATTACGAAGGCTTTGCAGCGATGATTCAGAAGCTGGCTAAGGTTCAGAGCGACGCGCAGATCATCTTCACCGTCTCCTGCGACGAGGCTGACCTGCCGGTAACCGTCAAAGATTACATCGTAAAATAAGGGCAAATTAAAAAAACAGGTTCGCGTTATTTTCGCGGGCCTGTTTTTTTGACCGCAAGAAAAAATCCCCCCGGCAAAATGCCGGAGGGAAGGGGTTTGTGCAAAGATTAAACCAGGCGGCGAATCTTTTCTTCCAGGGTGCCCGGAAGCAGGTCCATCACCGGAAGCTGCGGCATGACGTAGCAGCCCGGAGCCTGGTGCATCGCTGCGCGCGCGCAGGCGACCATGATCTGGGAGGTCAGCGCGGGGTTGTTGATCTTCATGTTGAACTCGAACAGCTGGTTCTGGGTCTGGCCGGAGACGCCCTTGCGGACCAGGTTGACGCCGTGACCCTTGTCCATCAGCGCGTCCACCGAAGGAACGGCAAAGACGTGGGTTTCGTCGTGGCAGAAGTAGTCGTCCTCCAGGATGGAGCGCTTGACCTGCTCAAAGTCATAGCCCTCCTCCAGCTCGATGTAGACGTTTCTTCTGTGGATGCCGGTTCCCAGCGGAATGGTCATCGACAGCGCGTCCCTGACGCCCGGCTTGCCCTTGGCGGCAACCGAGTGGCCCATGCTCATGCCGGGGCCGAAGTTGGTGTCGGTGATGCCTTTGGGGGCGCAGGCCTCCAGCAGGGTGCGGACCACCGAGTCGGAACCCGGGTCCCAGCCGGCGGAGATGACCGAAACCGCGCCGGTGACCTTGGCGGCCTTGTCCAGCGCGCAGTGCAGCTCCCAGATCTGGGTGTGGATGTCAAAGCTGTCCACGGTGTTGATGCCTTTGGCAAGATACTGCTTTGCGTTTTCCTCTACCGAGCGGGTCGGCAGGCACAGCAGGGCAACCTGCGGCTTGACCGGCAGCTTGTCGACGTCGTCGACAACGGGGATGCCGGCAAGCTCCTTGGGCTGCTGCGCGCCGGCGTTGTGGCGAACCACGCCGACCAGCTCCATATCCTCAGCGGCCTCGACGGCCTGAAGGGCGTAATGTCCGATATTTCCATATCCGACAATGACTACTTTGGTTTTTTCCATACGATACAGTCCCTTCTATCATTTTATTACAACAGGCTCCGAAGAACCTTTTTCAATAGTACCATGCCGCGCGCCCCACGTCAAGCGATGGCAGGCTGCCGGAAAGGAAAGTTTTTGTCAAAGAGGGAAAGCTTCAAACAAGCGCAAAAAAAGAGAAAGGAAGATGCGGTCTTCCTTTCTCTCATTGTCGAAGATGTTTGCGGAAGGGGTTGCCCCTGGGGATCTTTTCGCGGTAGGTGGTGAAAAAGTTTTTGAGCGCGGGGTGCAATAGTCCCTCCCGCTCCATGCGGCGGTACTGCGACTGGCCCACCCAGCAGAAGTCCACAACCTCCTCCGGCTGCATCACAATCTCTCCCGGACCCACGTCGCGGCAGAGGATGAAGGTGTCCAGAAAGCTGTGCAGCCGCCGCTCCTGCCCGGCCAGAATCAGCTCCTGCGGCTGGACGGTCAGCCCGATCTCCTCGCGCGTTTCGCGCACGGCGGCGGTCAGGGTGTCCTCGCCGGCAATGGCCGAGCCGCCGGTGCAGGCCCACTTTAAGCCGAAGGGGATGCCGGGGTGGCGCTGGGTCAGCAGGACCTGTCCGCGGCTGTTGTAGACCCAGATGTTGACCACCAGGTGATAGTCCCCATCGGCCAGCGGCTTGCCGCGCAGGTGGGTCCCCCGCTTTTTTTGACGATCGGCGTCATAGATGTCCCAATATTCCGCCATCCCCGTTCCTCCTTTCCGGTGCTGAGTGGATGGATTTTACTGCTGTACGATAAAAGGCTTAATCTCCGCGAGAAAATCTGCGCAGTCGTCCGAGTGGACTTCCATGGTGATCTCCTTGGAGAGGTCGAGGCTGAAGATGCCCATGATGGATTTTGCGTCGACGGCATACCGGCCGGAGAGAAGGTCCACGTCAAAGTCGTACTTGGCGACCGAGTTGACGAAGGCTTTGACATCGCTGATGGTCTTGAGCATGATTTTTTCCCGTTTCATAAGAATCTCTCCTTCTGTCATGCCACAAACAGAAGCTGTTTGCGGCAAAGAATTTGTCGAAAGACGGTTGTATTTATTGTTTAAATTCATTATAATTTATTTGTATAACATTTTCAATAGCTTTGTGCGCAAAGATTTCGGCAAAAAAACTGGAAACTTTGTGCCTGCAGGGCCGTCGCTGGGGCACAGCCCAGCTGCGGTCCAAAAGAACACCGGGACAGGCCGGGGAAAAGAGGGACTATGCGAGCAGCATTTTACACCTTGGGATGCAAGGTGAACCAATATGAGACACAGATTATGACCCAGCAGTTTGCGGCTTACGGGTACGACATTGTGGACAGCGGCGACCACGCCGACGTCTATGTCATCAATTCCTGCACCGTCACCGCCTCCGGGGACAAAAAGACCCGGCAGATGATCCACCGCATGAAAAGGGAAAATCCCGGCGCCGTCATCGCAATGACCGGCTGCTTCCCGCAGGCCTTCCCGGAGGAGGCGCAGAAGCTGAGCGAGGTGGACGTGCTGGTCGGCGCGGGGGAAAAAAAGAAGGTGCTGGACTACGTCAACGAGTACCTGCAAAAGGGGGAGCGCATCGTGCGCATCACCCCGCACACCCGCGACGAGGGCTTTGAGCAGATGAGCGCCGGCAGCTTTCTGGAGCGCACCCGCGCCTTTGTCAAGATTCAGGACGGCTGCGAGCACTACTGCGCCTACTGCATCATCCCCTATGCCCGCGGATTTAACCGCTCCAAGCCGCTGGAGGAATTAAAGCAGGAGCTGATCGACCTGAGCCTGAAGGGCTACCGCGAGGTGGTGCTGGTGGGCATCGACCTGTCCAGCTACGGCAAGGACCTCGGCTGCCACCTGGTGGACGCGGTGCAGCTGGCCTGCGACATCCCCGGCATCGAGCGGGTGCGGCTGGGCTCGCTGGAGCCGCTGATGCTCACCGATCGCAACCTTTCCATCCTGGCGGCGCTGCCAAAGTTCTGCCCGCAGTTTCACCTCTCGCTGCAGAGCGGCTGCGACGCGACTTTAAAGCGGATGAACCGCCACTACGACACCGCCTTCTACCGCGAGCTGGTGGCGCGGATTCGCCGGCAGTTTGACAATCCCTCCATCACCACCGACATCATGGTGGGCTTCCCCGGCGAGACCGAGGAGGAATTTGAGCAGTCGCTCGCCTTTGCCAGGGAGATCGGCTTTGCCAAGGTGCACGTCTTTGCCTATTCGGTGCGGCCGGGCACCCGCGCGGCCAGGATGCCGGACCAGCTGACCCGCCAGCAGAAGGAGCAGCGCAGCCGCCGGATGGCCGCTGTGACCGAGCAGAGCCGCCGGCAGTTTTTGCAGGGGCAGGTCGGGCTGGAGGAGGAGGTCCTCATCGAGACCGAAACCCTCAACGGGATGCAGCACGGCTACACCAAAAACTACACCCCCGTCTGCGTGCGCGCGCAGGAGGACCTGAGCGGCAGGATCTGTCGGGTGAGGGTGGTCGAGGCGGAGGGGGACTACTGTATTGGGACCATCCTGTAAGGATTCGAATGGACGCCTTTTGCAAAACAGCGCGGTGCGGCACAGAAGGAGGGACGCCGAAATGGAACAGAATATCTTGGCGACGGCCTGCGGAAGGGTCCAGGGGGTCGGGTTTCGCTACTTTGTGCAGCGGCAGGCGACTGCGCTGGGCATCTGCGGCTGGGTAAAAAACTGTGAGGACGGCTCGGTGCGGATGCTGCTGCAGGGGGAAAGGGCGGCGGTGGAAAAGCTGCTGGACATTCTCCGGGAAGGCACCGTCTGGATTGCGGTCGACCAGCTTCTGACCGAGCAGGTCCCTTGGGAAGCGTATCCCAAAGAGGGAAGTTTTTGGATTCGCTATTAGGGCCGGCTGCGTCTTTGGCCGCGTCTTTGCCTGCGCTTTTGCCGAAAGTTTGCGGGAAATTTATTTTTCTTTCGGACAATGTCGATATACAAACTGCCCGGAGATTGTGATATAATGAAGTCAAACACCTCCCATGGGGGAAAAGATAGAGACAGTACAACATTTTAGGAGTGTGAAGTATGTCAGTTTACAGAGTGTACGTAGAAAAGAAGGCCCCCTTCGCCGTCGAGGCGCAGGGCGTCCTTTCGGATATCCACAGCTCGCTGGGAATTGGCGGCGTGACCGGGGTGCGGATTCTCAACCGCTACGATGTCGAGGACATCACCCCGGAAGATTTTGAGCTGGCCAAAAAGACCATCCTTTCCGAGCCGCAGGTGGATGAGGTCTATGACGAGCTGCCGGCCTTTGGCGCACAGGACAAGGTGTTTGCGGTGCAGTTTTTGCCGGGACAGTTTGACCAGCGCGCCGACTCGGCGGTGCAGTGCATCCAGCTGGCAACCCAGCACGACCGCCCCACCGTCGCCTCCGCCAAGGTCTATGTCATCAGCGGCGCCAGCGACGAGGAGCTCTCCCGCATCAAGAAAAACCTGATCAACCCCGTCGAGTCGATGGAGTCTCCGCTGGAGCCGGTGCAGACGCTGCACACCCCGTTCGACGTTCCGGCGGACGTTGCGGTGCTGGAAGACTTTAACAATCTGGACCAGAAGGGCCTGGAGCAGTTCATCGCCCACTACGGCCTGGCGATGGACCTGGGCGACATCACCTTCTGCCAGCAGTACTTTAAAGAGACCGAAAAACGCGCCCCGACCATCACCGAGATCCGCATGATCGACACCTACTGGTCCGACCACTGCCGCCACACCACCTTCTCCACCCGCATCGAGGACGTGGAGATTGAGAGCGACTATGTCAGGGACGCCTACAACGAATATCTCGAGCTGCGCAAGACCGTCCACGCGGGCAAGGACAAGCCGATGACCCTGATGGACCTGGCCACCATCGGCGCCAAAGCCCTCAAGAAGAAGGGCCTGCTCAAGGACCTGGACGAGTCCGAGGAGATCAACGCCTGCTCGGTCAAGATCAAGGTCGACGTCGACGGCGAGGAGCAGGACTGGCTGCTGCAGTTTAAAAACGAGACCCACAACCACCCGACCGAGATCGAGCCGTTCGGCGGCGCGGCCACCTGTCTGGGCGGCGCCATCCGCGACCCGCTGTCCGGCCGCGCCTACATCTACCAGGCGATGCGCGTCACCGGCGCGGGCGACCCGCTGACCCCGTTCGAGCAGACCATCCAGGGCAAGCTGCCGCAGAAGAAGATCGTCACCACCGCCGCTGCGGGCTACAGCTCCTACGGCAACCAGATCGGTCTGGCGACCGGTCAGGTCAGTGAAGTATACCACCCGGGCTATGTGGCCAAGCGCATGGAGGTCGGCGCAGTCATCGGTGCGGTGCCGGCCGACCACGTTGTCCGCGAGGAGCCGCAGCCGGGCGACGTCATCATCCTGCTGGGCGGCAAGACCGGCCGTGACGGCTGCGGCGGCGCCACCGGTTCCTCCAAGTCCCACAACGTGCAGTCCCTTTCCAGCTGCGGCGCGGAGGTCCAGAAGGGCAACCCGCCGGAGGAGAGAAAGATTCAGCGCCTGTTCCGCGACGGCGAAGTGACCCGCATGATTAAGCGCTGCAACGACTTCGGCGCGGGCGGCGTTTCGGTCGCCATCGGCGAGTTGGCCGACGGTCTGGAAATCAACCTCGACCTGGTGCCGAAGAAGTATGACGGCCTCGACGGCACCGAGCTTGCCATCAGCGAGTCGCAGGAGCGCATGGCAGTTGTCGTTGCCAAGGAGGACGCGGACAAATTCCTGGCCGCTGCCGACAAAGAAAACCTGATGGCCACCGTCGTCGCCTCGGTCACCGAGTCCCCAAGACTGGTGATGAACTGGAGAGGCAAGAAGATTGTCGACCTGTCCAGGGAATTTTTGAGTTCCAACGGCGCGACCAAGCACACCAAGGTCATCGCCAAGGCGCCGGAAGGCAAGAAATGTTGTTGCGGCAACAAGGGCCTTTCGATGAAGGAAAAATTTGAGAAGATCATGGCGGACCTAAACGTCTGCTCGCAGCGCGGCCTGTCCGACCGCTTCGACTCGACCATCGGTGCGGGCACCGTGGTGATGCCGTACGGCGGCAAGACCCAGCTGACCCCATCCCAGGCGATGGTCGCCAAGATCCCCGTCCTGCACGGCGAGACCAACACCTGCTCGGTGATGGCCTGGGGCTTTAACCCATACATTTCGGACGAAAATCAGTTTAAAGGCGCTCAGCTTGCGGTCATCGAATCGGTTGCGAAGATCATCGCTTCCGGCGGTTCCCGCGAAAAATGCTGGCTGAGCTTCCAGGAATATTTTGAGAAGATCGGCGCCGACCCGGTCAAGTGGGGCAAACCGTTCCAGTCGCTGCTGGGCGGCCTGAAGGCACAGCTTGAGCTTGGCTGCGCGGCCATCGGCGGCAAGGACTCGATGTCCGGTTCCTTTGAGGACATCCACGTTCCGCCGACACTCATCTCCTTCGCCGTCTCCACCGCAAAGGCGCAGAAGGTCGTCACCGACGAGTTTAAGGCGGCGGGCGACAAGGTCTACTACCTCGCGCCGGAGTACGACGAGAACGGCCTGCCGGTCTATGAGAGTGTGCGCGCTGTCTTTGACAAGATGGAGAGCCTGATCGACGCCGGCAAGGTCAAGGCGGTCTACACCCTGGGCATGAAGGGCCTGGGTGAGGCGCTGTGCAAGATGGCCTTCGGCAACCGCATCGGCTTTGAGGCGAGCGAGCAGCTGCACCACGTCTTCAAGCCGGTCTACGGCGCATTTGTCATCGAGGCGGACGGCGAGCTCACAGGCATCCCCTGCATCGGTGAAACTGCAGCGGACTACACCCTCACCATCAACGGCGAGACCATCGACTTAGACGACATCCAGCAGAGATGGGAAGCGACGCTGGAGCCGGTTTATCCGCGCATCACCAAGGCACCGCAGGTCGTTGTTCCAACCTACAACTATGAAGCGAGCGAGCACGCCCACGCAGCAGCCAAGATTGCGCAGCCGCGAGTTCTGATTCCGGTATGCCCGGGCACCAACTGCTAGTACGACACCGCTCGCGCCTTTGAGCGCGCGGGCGCCAAGGCGGACATCGTGGTCATCCGCAACAAGAACGCCGACCAGATCAGGGAGTCGGTCGAGCTGGTCAAGGGAATGATTGAAAAGACCCAGATCATCGCCATCCCGGGCGGCTTCTCCGGCGGCGACGAGCCGGAAGGTTCCGCCAAGTTTATCGTCTCCTTCTTCCGCAACCCGCAGATCACCGAAGCGGTGATGGAGCTGCTCAAAAACCGCGACGGCCTGATGTGCGGCATCTGCAACGGCTTCCAGGCGCTGGTCAAGCTCGGCCTTGTCCCATACGGCGAGATCGTTGAGACCGACGCCAGCTGCCCGACCCTGACCTACAACCTGATCGGCCGCCACCAGTCGGGGCTGGTGCGCACCAGGGTTGCTTCCAACAAGTCCCCATGGCTGATGCAGACCAAGGTGGGCGATATCCATACCATCGCCATCTCCCACGGTGAGGGCCGCTTTGTTGCAAGCTCGGAGCTGGTGAAGAAGATGGCCGAGAACGGCCAGATCGCGACCCAGTACGTCGACCTTGCCGGCAACCCGACCGAGGACTACCGCTTTAATCCAAACGGCTCGGTGGACGCCATCGAGGGCATCACCTCGCCGGACGGCAGAGTCTTTGGCAAGATGGGCCACACCGAGCGGTACACCGCCGGTCTGTTTGCCAACGTACCGGGAGAGAAGAAGCAGCCGATTTTCGACGGCGCGGTCAGCTATTTTAAAGACTAATTTTCTCCTGCGGCCCCGCGGGAAACGGGGGTTTGCGAGGGGGCTAATGCCCCCTCTGCACTCCCCCAGAGCGGAGGGCGCTCCGCCCTGCACCCGGGAGTTTATGCGGGGCTGGCAGCCCCTGCGCCCACCTTTTTGGGCGCTCCGCCCCAAGCCCCGGCCTACTTTCTCGCGTAGAGAA
>ERZ1643251.4926-NODE-4926-length-11288-cov-7.064097_pt1 | contig 11288 bp, 14 predicted proteins | sample MGYA00579261_ERZ1643251 | MGnify/ENA primary metagenome ERZ1643251 (study PRJEB29033, sample SAMEA4952267) | chicken gut metagenome | biome: Broiler Chicken; feature: Gastrointestinal Tract; material: Caecum | place: Ireland | collected 2018 | study: Broiler... | reverse complement strand
GAAACAAATCAGAAGATTAAAGATATAGACCAGATAGAGCTTACCAAAGAAGAATGGGAGATTATTGATACTGCCTTGTCTGCAGTAAATGCGAGAAGTGCAGAATATGGAAGAGTGGCTTATCAGCAGGGATTTCTGGATGCGGTAAGTTTGCTGAGAAAATAGTATTTTGAAGGAACATGGAAGCGTGTAAGTTTATCCATGTTCCTTCCTGTGTCCCGGATGGTGGCAATATTCATTATTTTGCCAGAAATCTGCTGTTTATTCCCTGCGGCAGATTATAGGCATGACCGCGCCGGATCAGGCTGAATAACTTGAAGCTCATAAAATCCGGCGTGACATAGAGCGCCTTGCACATATTGAAATAGTCCATGTCTTCATCCTGCGACAATTTATGTATTTCTTCATCATCAAGCAGCAGATCCGCAGCGAAAAGATTTGCTTCATACTCTGTCTGAGATGCCATATCGTAAAGAACAGTATCTTTCATAGGCGCTATCTTCAACTGGCTTCGGTGCAGAATAATATGTGCCAGTTCGTGTGCTGCAACGATCTGTTTCACAGCGTCTGCAAGAAACGTATTGATGACAACATAGGTTGTCTGGCAGCTTATAAAGCAGAATCCTTTTAGGGATTTAAACCGATCCGATTCTATGACAATCACATTCATATTTTCCAAAATCCTAAATGGATCACGGGTGTGGTGCTTTTTGATTAATTTCTGTACCCGATCATAAATATAGTTACTCGTAAAGTATCACCTCCAACGGCGAATAATTTCAGGATAGATAAACCTTAACATATAGGATGTCCAAAAAAACGGACAGTCAGTTTATTCGCTGTCAGCAGAGCGATATTTTTTTGGAGTAAATTTCTTGGCACGTTTTTTCGAGTCAAGGTAAAGGGTCTGGATTTCGTTCAGGAATTCAATCTGATCTTCATCGCTTAAATCCCCTCCTGCAAACATTGCAGCGGTCTGTTCTAATATCATCTGAGCCTGTTTTGCGCCGCGGCTTCCGTACTGTTCTGAAGCTTCTGTAATAAAGCTTTCTTCTTCGCTCATCAGATAAGAAATATCACAGCCTAAAATTTCAGCCAGTTTATAATACAGATCTTTATGTCTGGGGTAACGTCCTTCTACTTCCCATCCGCGGACTGTGCGGAGAGATACTCCGACTGCTTTCCCTAACTCTGTCTGAGACATTTTTTTCTGTGTGCGCAGTTCTTTGATTTTCTCACCGAATTTCATCTTTTACACCTCCAAATAGGAAATATATTTCCCTTATCTCGCGAATTGCCTCTTGACATCGGCAATCGGATTGCCTATAATCAAAGCCAACAAGAGGAAATTACTTGCCTATAAAATATCATTTAATTGCCTATTTGTCAAGCGGAGGTGTGAGTATGAAAAGGACTATTCTTCATTCAGACATGAATAACTGTTACGCAAGTATTGAGCTGCTGCATCGTCCGGAACTGCGGGGCAAACCACTAGCAGTGGGAGGTGATCCGGAGGCGCGGCATGGCATTGTACTTGCCAAAGATCAGCTTGCGAAGAAGGCGGGCGTGAAAACCGGGATGGCTCTGTGGCAGGCAAAGCAGGTCTGTCCCGATATAGTGTTTGTACCGCCGCGGATGGACTTGTATTTAAGGTTTTCTCGTCTGGCACATGAAATTTACAGTGATTATACGGATCGTCAGGAGGCATTCGGTATTGACGAATCATGGCTTGATGTAACAGAGAGCTGTTCTCTGAAAGGTTCGGGGGAAAAGATAGCGGAGGAAATCAGCCGCCGGATCAAGAAAGAACTGGGAATTACGGTCAGTATAGGAGTGAGTTGGAATAAGATTTTTGCAAAGCTCGGATCAGATTATAAGAAGCCGGACGCGATCACGGTGATTAATCAGGAAAATTATAAAAATATCGTCTGGCCGCTGCCTGTTGAAGATCTTCTTTTTGTGGGGCGTGCAACTAAGAAGAAATTGAACAAACTCGGCATCTATACGATCGGTGCTCTTGCGGATACTGATCCGGATATATTAAAAATCCATCTCGGGAAAGTAGGGATGATCCTTTCCTATTTTGCAAATGGAAACGATAATACGCCGGTTTGCTATCAGGATGAAAATGCGCCGATTAAAAGCATCGGGAACAGCACGACAACGCCCCGGGATTTGACGACAGAAACAGATGTGTCTATTATTGTCTGGCTGTTGGCAGAGAGTGTTTCCGCCAGACTGCGTGAACATCATTTTGTTGGAAATGTAGTAGAAATATCTGTCCGGGATAAGGATCTGTTCAGCTTTACCCGGCAGAAGAAAGTGCCGCTTTCCACTAATATTACCAGTGAGATAGCCACATATGCAATGGAGCTGTTCCGGGCAAATTATAATTGGCAGAAGCCGATCCGCAGTGTTGGCGTTCGTGTTTCAGATTTGCAGATAGATACTGCACCTGTGCAGCTTTCACTATTCAGCGATCAGGAACGGCGCGAGCGGTATCACAGAATGGATCAGACAGTTGATATAATACGAAAGCGCTTCGGGTTTTATTCGATTCAGAGAGGAATCATGTATCAGGACAGAAAACTTTCTGCACTGAATGCGAAAGAGGATAATATCGTTCATCCCTGCGGTTATATGCAGAGAGGAAATTTAACCGGAGTGCGGTGATGAAGTGAAGGAGGCAGAGCAGCATGGGAGATGAAAGTTCATGCAAAGTATACGTCAGCACGGCGGCGGAATTTTCCGCAGATGGTTTTTTGCGTCCGCTGTGGATTATATGGGAGGACGGGCGGCGTTTTGATATCGACCGCGTGGTTCACGTTGAGCGGGCGGCCAGCAGGAAAGCGGGAGGCGTCGGTCTGCGCTATACGGTGATGATAGGCGGAAAAAGACATCATCTGTATTATGAAGACAATTTTAAGTGGTTTGTAGAAGCCAAAACCTCAGTTTAGTTATATCGCCGGCAGCGGAACTATTCCGCGTCGGAACTTGCCGGCGTTATGATATTGCGGAACCGTCCGGTTTACTTTCCCTTTGACGGACGGGGATGCTTAGAAAGGATTTTTAAGTGGAGTGTTGCCATTGAAGGGAGGACTACAGGGATGGAAGGCTCAAAAAGTATATTGTTACGTGCCCGGTGTGCGGGAAGATTTTATTTCGCTGTACAGCGAGTAATGCGGAGATACAGTGCCATAAATGTCACAGTGATCTGACGATAGAAGTTGAGGGCAGCCGCATTACCGTTACGGAGACAGCAGATCGTTGTGGTGGATCAACAGAGGGAATGGCACGGCGTGTAAAGAGTTATAAGCAGTGTCTGGAACAGGGCTGAATTGATACAAAAACTGAATAGGGTGAGATCTCCGGAGGAACTGCCAGATTGGACAGCAGAATCCTCAGAGGCAGCGCCGGAGATCAAGAGTTTGTGAATGGACTGAACTTGACGAAATAATCATTAAGAGCCTGACAAAACGGAAGCAATCGTTTTTGAAATGATTGTGTTCATTTTGTCAGGCTCTTTTTTGGCTTGCTGAAAACAGGCTTCCGTTTTCGTGGCTCGGAAAGGAAGCCGAATGAGTTTTAACTATGCAAGTGAAAAGAGGAAGTTTGATGCAATGTGGGCAAAGCTGCGTGTGGAATATCGCGAGGCGGGGATGGAGGAAACTGCAATCGCGGCTATGTATGAGTTCGACTGCGAGGTATTCCGGAAGAATCGTACTTACGGTATCCATAATACTTATTTTTCAACTGTGATGCCGGACGGGGAAGAGGTCGCAGACGACCGTTCTTCTTTTATGAAGAAGTTTTCTTCCAGATTCAGCGTACCGGCAGAAGAGTCCGATCCGGACCGGAGATACGGATGGATCGATGAAATTGAAAATCCTGTGTTGAGTGAAATTTTACAGAAGATGCCGGAAAAGGATAAAGAGCTGTTGACGCTTTACGTGATCGAGGGCTATACGGTGACGGATATCGCAATGATGGAAGGCAGTACCCATCAGAATATCAGCAAGAAAATCCGGCGGTTAAAAAATATTTTAAAAAATTTTCAGAAACAGGTTGCGGATTGAGGCTTCCCGCTGCCTATCCCCTGAGAGGACAACTTCTCGGGGAAATCCGAAGGGATGGATGGAGATGGAGTTTTCTCATTGTACATTGAAAACTTCATATACATTCATCAGGTACGTTCCTGCCCGTCGCTTCTGCGAAAGCCACGCAGCCGTGCGCCATGATCTCTGTCAGGAGGGAGCGGTTTTTACGAGCTGTGGATTCCGGTTTTGCATCCGGAAGGGCGATGATCCGGACAGGAAATAATGATACTTCTGTAATTCGCAGCCCGGCCGTAAGGAAGGCGGGGAGGTTAGATTCCTATGGAGCGGTTCGCAAGCCGCCGCCTGATGATTTCCCACCGGAGTTATCCTCCGCATTCTCAGGGGTGTCGTGGACAAATGTGAGAAAGATCATAACTTTTGTGGAAAAGTCGCCGGAGATTTCATTTTCAGCGGCTTTTCATTACATCCCGCACACATAAGGAGGAAGATAGATGATGAAAGAAAACTGGGTTTACCGCAGAGGGGATATTTATATGGCAAATCTGAATCCATTTAAGGGTTCAGAGCAGGGAGGCACGCGTCCGGTGCTTGTGCTTCAGAATAATACAGGCAATTTGTTTTGCCCGACACTGATTATTGCGCCGCTGACTACGCAGGTCAATAAGAAAAAAGACCAGCCGACACATTACCTGATTTCAGGAGTCCGCGGACTTCCGGAAGATTCGGTTGCACTGTTGGAACAGATCAAGACCATTGATAAGTCGAGGATTATAAGCTATCTCGGGAAGGTATCAAAGGAAGAAATGCGCGGTGTTGATCAGGCAATTAAGGTGAGCCTTGGGATTTATATTTCAGAAGATGTGGAAGCGCCGTAAGAATACTTTTGTATGTTATTACGGCAGCAGGTACAATGATGACAGAGAATGGAGTGGAGTAAAAAAATGTTTGAGCATAGAATTGAAGAATTAAATGAAAAGAATGCAGAAGTCATGATGGAGAGATCAGATGAAAAACGTACTTATACTGTTGACGAGATTCAGGATATCTTAAGTATCAGCCGTCCGACGGCTTACAATCTGGTAAAAAAGAATTTATTTCACAGTGTCCGGGTCGGCGGTCATATCCGCATTTCAAAGAAGAGCTTTGATGACTGGTTAGATCATCAGATGTAGATTTGTCAAGGATGTCGATTCGGAATTTGACAAACTTCAAAGAAGAATAAATGCCCGGTATTATGAAGTCAAGCCGCAGGGCTTGGCTTCATAATTATATAGGAAAAGGAGTGGTTCGATGGAACGAAAGAAAAGTATGTCTGTTCCGGAAATGGGAAGATTACTTGGTCTGGGTAAGACAGAAAGTTATTATCTGGTAAAAAAGAACTGGTTTAAAGTCGTAACTATAGGTGGCAAGATGCGTGTGATGGTCGACAGCTTTGAAGAATGGTATGCCGGGCAGAATCATTATAAAAAGAAAGATGCTGCTGATACTGCAGCGGAAAGGAGAGAATAACACGATGGCATCAATCGTAAAGCGAAAAAAGAAGTTTTCCGTAGTCTATACTTATACGGATGAAAAAGGAGTGAAGCGCCAGAGATGGGAAACATTCAATACAAACGCAGAAGCAAAAAAGCGGAAAACACAGGTGGAATTTCAGCAGAATACAGGAACATTCATTCCGCCGGTAGCAAAAACATTGAGCGAGCTTCTAGAAGAATATATGTCGATCTATGGAGTAAGCACATGGGCGATGTCTACATACGAAGGTAGAAAAAGCCTGATCAATCATTATATCAATCCGATTATCGGCGATATGAAACTGGAAGATATCACACCCCGTATCATGGATAAATATTACCGTGATCTGCTTTCTGTGAAAGCTGTTTCAAGCAAATACAAGCGGGCGAAAAATGAATTCCTTACACCTCACACAGTAAGAGAGATTCACAAGCTCCTGCGGAATGCGTTCAATCAGGCGGTTAAGTGGGAGCTGATGTCACGGAATCCGGTAGAGCACGCAACACTTCCGAAAGAGGAAAAGACGGAGCGGAACATCTGGACGGCGGAGACACTGTTTAAGGCACTAGATGTATGTGATGATGATATCTTATCTTTGGCGTTAAATTTGGCTTTTTCCTGTTCCCTTCGTATGGGAGAAATGCTCGGACTGACGTGGGACTGCATTGACATATCCGGGACAAGCATAGAGCAGGGGCGGGCAAGCATTTTTGTCAATAAAGAGCTGCAGCGTGTCAACCGGGATGCTCTGGAAAAACTGGATGATAAAGGCGTGATTATGAAATTTCCTGCAGCACTTTCGAGTACGAATACACGTCTCGTTTTAAAAGAACCGAAAACAAAAACCAGTATCAGAAAAGTATTCCTGCCGAAAACAGTTGCTGAAATGCTGATCGCGCGTAAGAAAGAGATTGAAGAACTCAAGGAATTGTTTGGATCGGAGTTTACAGATTATCAGCTTGTATTCTGCTCTACGAACGGCAGACCGATGGAGGGGCAGGTGATCAACCGGGCGTTGAATAGGCTGATTCAGGAACATGATCTTCCGAAGATCGTATTCCATTCACTGCGGCACTCCAGTATCACTTACAAGCTGAAACTGAACGGCGGAGATATGAAGTCCGTGCAGGGGGATTCCGGTCATGCTCAGGCAAAGATGGTAGCGGATGTGTACTCGCATATTATTGATGAAGACCGTATGATGAATGCACAGAGATTTGAAGAGACGTTTTATTCTCCGAAGAAAGAGGATTCGGGAAAAGAGCAGAAGAAGGCAGCGGATTCAGCGCAGGAGTCGGATCAGGAACTTTTGATGAAGCTGTTGGCGAAGCCGGAGATGGCGGCGTTGTTGAAAACATTGGCAAAAGGGTTATGAGAACATAGGCAGAGCTGTCCGGAGAAAAGGATGGTTCTGCCTGTTTTTGCTGTTTATTGATCTTTTCTTTTTCTGCATTTAATAGAGAAATGGTAATGTTATTCTCTCTTGCAGTTTAACATCTTTTTAAGTTATTTGGTATGTTTAGAAATGAATCTGTTTGAGATACACTATAAGATGTTAATAAGAGAAGAATCCGAGAGTCAAGACTCGGTAATTGTCTCTAAAATGAAATCAAATAACAAGATGCTGAGCTTGTTACATAAGCAATTAGAGCTGTTGCGCAATATGGTGATAGCTCTAATTATATTTTTATAGAAGAATTTCAATAAGAAATCTTTAAGGCATATTGATTAGAAATAATTTTTTTGGTATATTATAAAAGGTATATAGAATAAAAATTAAAGTATACTATAATTAACCAATTACAATTTCACAGTTTGGAGAGGAGGCGGTTTTATGATAAATGTAATAAATGCAGCGAAGTATTTAGTTTATTTATCATATGGTGATAAGTCACGTTCATTAACTCCATTGAAATTGCAAAAGTTATTATATTTAGCACAAGGATGGAGCTATGTTTGGGATGATAAGCCACTTTTTATGAATGATTTTGAAGCTTGGCAGTATGGTCCGGTTTGTGTCGAAGCGTATAATTATTTTAAAAAATATCGTAGTGATGAAATACCAGAAAGTGAAGGTGTTTCTTCTTTGAAAAATGTTGACTCAGAAGAAACAATAGAAGCAGTATGGGATAATTTTTCGGATTATACAGCACATGATTTAGTCGAAATGACACATAAACAAGATCCGTGGAAAAATGCATATAAGAAACACACAACCATAACAAAGCAGGATATCAAACATTATTTTCAGTCAACTTTTTAAGTTGGCTGAATTGTTTATTAAGGAGATATTATGGATCTTTCTTTAAAAAAAATAATTATAGAAAATTTTAAATCTTATGGAAATAAAGCTGAAATTGATATTTCGGATATTTCGGTATTTTTGGGTGCGAATAGTAGTGGTAAAAGTACAGCTCTTCAGGCGTTACTGGCATTAAAACAAACAACAGAATGTAATAGCTTCGGCATAGATTTGCTTTTGTGTGGTAAATATGTTACTCTTGGAGACTTCGACGATGTAATAAATGACGATCAAAAAGGATATTTCAAAATAGGTGTTCTTTTAGAGGATACGGGGAAGAATGAGAAATCAGAGGGAAAATTAGATTATCAAATTGAATGGAAATTTATAAAAGATGATAAAAATTCGGGGGTAAAATTAGATAGTATTATTATTCAACATAATTCTAATATTATTACTATACGATCAGAAAAAGATAATCAATTTAGAGTATTCTTTAATGATCAAATAACAGAATTAAGCGCAATATTGACTAATTTACAATTGAGAAAGTTGATTATCCATTTTGATAAATCATTTAACGTAATATATAAAGAGTTTATTGATGAGATTATTAAACATATATATGGAAATAAATCTTGGCGTGCCGACTCTAAAAATCCAATTTTTTTACGAGATTCGGAGTATATGTATATTTATTTAACACGAAATAGATACACTTCAAATGATGAAGTGATAGATGATAAACGTGAAGTAGAATTAGTATCTACAAGATTAGTGGATTTGTTAAATCAGTATAGTTTAATGCAGGCTAAATATATGCAGAGTTATGCTGAAATTCCAGATGAAATTAAAATTAATATTCTAAGTAATGCAATTTACCATAGTGAAGAGATCGAAGTATTCGATAATATTTATAAAATATATAAAAATAAATTAGAAGAATATAAAAAGAATATTCCCCCTTTAAAAGCGTGGGAAGGAACATATCCATTACAAGGACATATTTTTAGTATAAGAGATGAGAAAAATTCTTCTCAGGAAATTGATGATATTCAATTCTCTATGGATGTATATTACGATTTTCAAAGAAAAATTTTAAAAAATATATTCTTTGTTGGGCCAATTAGAGAAAATCCTCAAGGCTTATATAATATAGGTTTTGATACAATACCTAAATATGTAGGACCAACGGGGGCTTATTTTGCATCTGTACTTTTACATCAAAACAGAGTAAAAGAATATTTTTTCCCTGATAACGAGACTGAAACGACGACTTTATTGGAAGCTTTAGATGCTTGGATGGAACATTTGAATATAGCTAGTCAGGTTAAAGTGGATAGAAACAATTCTTTTGGATTTAGTGTTTCAATAGCTAATACGCAGAACAAAGTATCAGATATAATGAATGTGGGTATAGGAACCAGTCAAGTTCTTCCAGTATTGATTACAGGACTATTATCTGAACCAAATGAAGTGCTAATGTTTGAACAACCAGAATTACATTTACATCCATATTCACAGAGTCGTTTAGCTGATTTTTTTGTTGAATTAATCAAGCATGGAAGAAAGGTGATAATTGAAACTCATAGTGAATATTTCATATTACGATTAAGATATCATGTTCTTACTAAAAGTGTAGCTTCAGATCAAGTATCTATTTGTTTCTTTCAAAATAAAGGTGAAACAAAAGTTAAACATTGTGAAATTTCTGGATTTGGTAACTTAGATTATCCAGAAGACTTTTACGATGAGACGCAGGAACTTTTAAATGAACTTATGAATGCAGCTTTAATGAAAAGAGATAACGAATGCTAAAAAATATTTTGATAGATCCATATATGTTTGAGCTATCAGATGAACAAGAAATTAAAGAAAATATTCGCTTTTTTCAAGAAATAATAAGATTGTGCGAGTCAAACAGGATTAACGTTTATTTGTATCAAACTTTATATGATCGGATAAAGTCAGGCTCTACGCGTTTATTTCCTGTTGATGTTAGTGAATTGAGGGATCCTTTTTTAAAAAAGCAAGTACTAATTGTTAATGGAAACTTTTTTTATGCAATCTTAAATACTATACGACCAATAGACATAGGCGAATGTTTTGACATAGCTAATGTGACATCTGGATACGCAGAAATTGATGAGGATGCGTTGTATTATGAGTTGCTGAGCATTCTGATATCGCCTTGTTATATGGCTAATTTTATTTTAGAGGATAAGGTTTTAACAGGAGTAAAAGCGAACGGTAAGTCTATAGGATCAAAGTTTTATGTTAGGTGTAATTGTAAAAATAAAGAGTTTAATAGAGACTATTTGTTCACCAGTATAGATCAATTTATTTCTGCAAAAGATAAGGCTTTTTATAATTTACAAGAAGCAGCAAAAACTAAGATAATTACATATATAGAAAATCCACAAGTGACTCGAGGTGACCATCACAATCATCTACAAGCAAAAGATTTTAATAGGTTTGATCAATTAAGTAGAAAGAACAGAGGAGTACTTAATTTGCTTAGATTTTTTGGAATGAAACGGATCATATTTGAGGATTTTCATCCAGATCAGGGAAAGATAATTGGAAGCATTAAAGTTAATAAGGTTGTACAAGCAGATTCACAGGATATTGTATATGCAGATTTTTTTGCAGAGACAGGTTTTAGATATGGTGTAAGAATATTTTTTCCCAATGATGTAGGAAAAGATTTATTTACATATCTAGACGGGAATTTTAATTATCAGAACATTGAAAGGCTAAAATCACTTTTAGGTTTGATGAAGCAAGAATATTGACCGATATAAAAATTCAAATTACATCATATAGTTCTAACAAAGATAACGAATGCCATAAAAAAACAGATGAAATTAATAGTGTGGGATAAAAATAAAGTATTGGGAAATACGAACAATCAACCTTCCACCTAATTTCACCTCTCCTGCTAATCACCTGCAAAGGAGAGCCTGAAAAATGCCTTTTATCTAGTTTGATTTTGCTTACATACGGTTGATACCTGACCAATAGAAAACCTTTGATTTCCTTGCATTTCTTTTACTTACTTTGATTGTGAAAGCAAGGATTCGAGGGAACTCCTAAGCGGTAGGTCGGGTGTTCGAATCACCTCGGGAACGTATAAAAAAACAGCCAGAATCCTGCTTTTGCAGGATTCTGGCTGTTTTTTGCTATATTTGTCTGGCTGCGTTAGATTCATTCTTTATTATAATCGTATACAGTAAACTATATCTGTAATCTTTATATTTCCCATATAAATTAAAAAATGCTGTGTTAAATATAATATAAAGTGTAAGAGATAAGTATGATAAGATAAAAGGTGCAGAAGCAGCTATGTAAGTTACAATTTTAATCATCGATGAGAAAACGGAAAATGGAGGTATTGTATGCTTACGATCATATATGGTGTTAATGCTCTCCTGGGCTGTCATGATCTCGCTCTGTCATGCTGACATGAGATT
>ERZ1643251.4925-NODE-4925-length-11289-cov-3.532224_pt1 | contig 11289 bp, 10 predicted proteins | sample MGYA00579261_ERZ1643251 | MGnify/ENA primary metagenome ERZ1643251 (study PRJEB29033, sample SAMEA4952267) | chicken gut metagenome | biome: Broiler Chicken; feature: Gastrointestinal Tract; material: Caecum | place: Ireland | collected 2018 | study: Broiler... | reverse complement strand
TTTGGAGCGATTCTGCTTGTAATTGACAAACAGGGATGGTACTATGGAAAGGAAAGTAACTGTGTGCCAAAGGCATTTTGCCTGCACCTTACAGAAAGGATGTTTTCCCATGAAATCCGATATTCAAATTGCTCAGGAAGCCACCCTACAACCCATTGCGGCAGTTGCCGAAAAGCTGGGTCTTGGCGCAGAGGAAATTTCTCTTTATGGCAAATACAAGGCAAAAATTGACCACCGTCTGGCTGCAAAAAAACAGCCCAAAGGAAAATTGATTTTGGTCACTGCCATCAGCCCTACCCCCGCTGGAGAGGGAAAAACCACCACAAGCGTTGGTCTTGCAGATGCTTTGTGTGCATTGGGCAAGTCCACTATGCTTTGTCTGCGAGAGCCTAGCCTTGGCCCTGTGTTTGGTGTCAAGGGTGGTGCCGCTGGTGGTGGATATGCACAGGTAGTTCCCATGGAGGACATCAACCTACATTTCACCGGAGATTTGCACGCCATTGGAGCTGCCAACAACCTTTTGGCTGCTATGATTGACAACCACATTTTTCAAGGGAATGCTTTGGGCATTGACCCTCGCCGCATTACTTGGAAGCGTTGTGTGGACATGAACGACCGCCAGCTTCGGTTTATCACCGATGGTCTGGGCGGAAAGGTCAATGGCACTCCCCGTGAAGATGGCTTTGATATTACAGTTGCCAGTGAGGTTATGGCTGTATTCTGTTTGGCCACCGACCTAGAGGACATGAAGCAGCGTCTTTCTCAAATTGTCATTGGGTATACCTATGGTGGAGAGCCTGTAACAGCTGGCCAGCTCAACGCTGCGGGAGCCATGACCGCTTTGCTAAAAGATGCCTTTGACCCCAACCTTGTACAAACCTTGGAGGGCAATCCTGCTATTATTCACGGTGGCCCCTTTGCTAACATTGCCCATGGTTGCAACAGCGTTATGGCAACACGGCTCAGCCTATCCTTGGCAGACTATGTGGTTACAGAGGCTGGCTTTGGTGCTGACTTGGGTGCCGAAAAGTTCTTGGATATCAAGTGCCGCAAAGCAGACCTTGCTCCTGAAGCTGTGGTTTTGGTTGCAACTGTTCGGGCACTGAAGCATCATGGCGGTTGTCCCAAAGAGGAGTTGTCTGTTCCCAGTCTTTCCTATTTGGAAAAAGGCAGTGCCAACCTTGTGCGCCACATTGAAAACCTGCAAAATGTGTATGGTTTGCCTGTTTGTGTTGCTATCAATGCTTTCCCCACAGATTCCAGCGAGGAGCATGAATTTTTAACGGAGTTGTGCAAAAAGCTAAATGTACCTTGTGCCTTGAGTGAGGTATTTGCAAAAGGCTCTGAGGGCGGAAAAGCCCTTGCACAGGCTGTGCTGGATGTAATGGAGCAAAAGCCCTTACAGTGTGCTTATCCTTTGGAAGCACCTCTTTGTGAGAAAATTGAGGCGGTATGTACAAAGGTATATCGTGCCGGAAAGGTCAACTACTCCCCTGCTGCCAAAAAGGCGTTGGCAGAGATTGAGGCAATGGGATATGGCAATCTGCCTGTTTGCATTGCCAAAACACAATATTCCTTCTCGGACAATGCCAAGTTGTTGGCAGCACCAGAAGGCTTTGAGATGACTGTACGGGATGTCCGGTTGTCTGCTGGTGCAGGCTTTGTGGTTGTAATTATGGGAGCTATTATGACCATGCCCGGCTTGCCCAAAAAGCCCGCCGCAGAAAACATTGATGTGGACAAAGAAGGTCGGATTACCGGGTTGTTCTAAGGTTTTTGTTGATTTCAGACAGAAAATGTCCCCTGTGTGGAGCTGTAACCACACAGGGGATTTTTTATGGGACGCTGTCCCATACCCTGCAAGCCTTTGAAAAGGCTTGACCGAAACTTTTATACAGTGGGAATACTGGATAAAAATTCAGAGCCGTCGGCATCGCTAGGCATACGCCAATCCCCACGGGGGGACAGGGCAACGGAACCGACCTTTACGCCGTCGGGCAAACAGCTTCTTTTGAACTGCTGGGTAAAGAAACGGCGGTAGAAGGTTTGCAAGGTATTTTGAATATACTCGTGAGAAAGCTGGGGATAGGCTTGTTTTGCCAATGCGAAAATTTTGGCTGGGGCAAATCCATGGCGAACCATATAGAACAGGAAGAAATCATGGAGGTCATATTTGCCGATGGTTTCTTCTGTTTTTTGTTGCATTTCCCCACTTTCTGACAATGGCAGCAATTCGGGACTGATGGGGGTGTCCAAAATATCATAGAGAATTTCTTTCAAGTTGGGGAAGGCACTTTGTTTTGTATCTGCGTGCCATTGCACCAAAGTTTTTACAAGGGTTTTGGGGATGGAGCCATTGACGCCGTACATACTCATATGGTCGCCATTGTAGGTGCACCAGCCCAGAGCCAACTCAGACAAATCTCCCGTACCCACCACAAGGGCATTGTGCATATTGGCAATATCCATCAAAATTTGGGTGCGTTCTCTTGCCTGTGTATTTTCAAAGGCAACATCATAGACATCTTCAGGATGGTCGATATCTCGCAAGTGGAGCATACAGGCTTCTTTAATATCAATTTGTTGGAAGGTTGCGCCATATCCCTCCACCAAGGCTTGGGCATTGGAACGGGTTCGGCTGCTGGTTCCTACACAAGGCATAGTAATTCCAAAAATGTTGGACAAGGGTAGCTGTAGTTGCTCCATAGCATCCACTGCCACCAAAAATGCCAGTGTGCTATCCAGTCCTCCCGACATTCCAATGACCAAGTGTTTCATGCCGGTTTTTTTCAACCGCTGTGCCAATCCGGTTGCTTGTATTTTGGCAATCTCGGTACAGCGGCGATGAATTTTTTCTGGTGTAGATGGTACAAAGGGCATGGGGTTGGGGTGTTGCTGGCTGGCTGTAATCACTGGAGCAGCTTTGCCCAGTGTGGGGGCAACAATGGTTTTCCAAGGGGCAAATTCCTTTGCCTCTGTCATAAAGCTGTTTAATACCTGCCGTTGATTTTTTAGAATTTCCAAATCCAATACAGCAGTGATAACACCTTCCCCTTGTTCAGGGTAGATGGATTCCGCTTTTATGTTGCCATTGCAACAAATAATATCATGGCCGGAGAATACTACATCAGTGGTGCTTTCCTCCTGTCCTGCACTGGCATATAAATAGCCACAAACACAGCGGGCAGACTGCATCCGCACCAAATCCCGGCGGAAATCCTGCTTTGATATGGTTTCGTTGCTTGCGGAAAGGTTTACAATCACATTGGCTCCTGCCAAGGCTGCCAAACTGCTGGGGGGAATGGGTGACCACAAATCTTCGCAAATATCAGCAGCAACAACAATGGTTCCTTTGGGATTGCTTATCAACAGATTTTCACCAAAAGGAATGTGCTGTATGCCTTTGGTTGTGGAAAGGATAATTTCTTCACTGTGGCGAGAGGAAGCAGGTGCAAACCATCGCTTTTCATAAAATTCTCTATAATTGGGCAAATACCGCTTTGGAACCAATGCCAAAATTTTTCCATCTTGTAAAAAAGCTGCACAATTAAACAGTTGGTTGTCTGCCTGTACGGGAAGCCCTACCACAGCCATTCCAGCAAAGCCCTGTTGTGGAAGCTGCTCTGCCAACCACAGGGTTGCCTCCATTGCCTGTTGTATCAGGTAGCTTTGTGCAAACAAGTCTGCACAAGTATAACCAGTGATGGACAATTCAGGAAATACTACAATTTCACAATCGGTGTGCTGTGTTGCCAGTTGCAACGCAGCTTTTGCATTTTTAAAAGGGGCAGCAATGGCCACTTTTGGGGTAGCACAGGCTACCTTGATGTAATCCTGCATGGAAATTCTCCTTTTTTATCAAGTGTGGTGTTCATCCCGTAGCCGCATTTTCAGGGCATAGGCGGTATGGCTCATGTTTACATAATGCTGATGAGGATTGTACAAACGCTGTTCTTCCTCCCATACCTCATTTTCCAGTTGATGGCGGGTATAGCTGCGAATTTCCTCCAAAGAGGGCAACGGCTGGGCAAGTTTGCCTTTTAAGATAACAGGCTTTAGGATACGCACCGCACGGAAATTTTCAATCACAATATTTTTCCACGGTTTCCGTGGGTCTACACAGCTATAGGGAACTTCTTCCGGAATTGTTTCATCATCCATGGTAATTACATCGCAAATTGCAAAGCCAGTATCCTTGTTATACAATCTCCACACCATTTTTTTGCCGGGATTGGTGGTTTTTACTTCATTTTCGCTCACCTTAATGCGGGGTACCATTGTGCCGTTTTCTTCCACCGCAGCCAATTTGTATACACCACCAAAAACAGGGTCAGAAGCGGCAGTAATCAGCCTTTCTCCAATACCAAAGCTGTCAATGGCTGCCCCCTGCAATACCAAATCTGCCATGGTAAACTCATCCAAACCATTGGACACGCAAATTTTGCAATCTTCCATGCCGGCAGCATCCAAAATTTTGCGCACCTTTTTGGACAGATACGACAGGTCGCCGCTGTCCAGTCGAATTCCCTTCATGCGTTTGCCCATGGGCTCCAAAATTTCCTTTTGCACACGGATGGCATTGGGCAAACCGCTATGCAATACATCATAGGTATCAATGAGTAAGGTGCAGCTATCTGGATAAATGCGAGCATAGGCAGCAAATGCCTCGTATTCAGTGGGGAACATCTCTACAAAGGCATGTGCCATTGTGCCCAAAGCAGGAACACCATATTTTTGGTCGGCCAAGCAGTTGGCTGTTCCCACAGCACCGGCAATATAGGCGGCTCTTGCTCCTAAGTTGGCGGCATCATTTCCCATAGCACGGCGGCTACCAAACTCCATGATAACACGCCCACCACGACAAATGCGGCTGGCTTTGGTTGCAATGCGGGATTGATGATTCATAAAGGTTAAAAGCTGGGTTTCAATCAAGGTAGCACCAATGGCATCCGCCTCTACCCGAACCAGTGGCTCATTGGGATATACTACAGTACCCTCTGGGATGGCATAAATATCTCCTTTGAAACGATAGGTAGAAAGATACTGCAAAAATTGTTCATCAAAAATTCCTTTGGAACGAAAATATTCAATATCTTCTGGGTAAAACTGAAAGTTTCGGATGTAGTCTACCAAACTTTCCAGTCCGCAAGCAATGGCATAACCGCCACCATCTGGCACACGGCGGAAAAACATATCATACAACACACGGGTGTCTTTTTGTCCGGTCAGAAAATAGGCATTTGCCATGGTCATTTCATAAAAATCCATCATCATAGCATTGTTGCTATATTTGGGATTGGGGGTAAAGGATGTAGACATAAAAAATTCCTCCTTTTGGTGTCAGTCAGTATGACCGAGGGGATTATATTCAAACAACATGGCTTGTCGGCGGGAACCTTGGGCTGTGCCCTGCCCCACCTGTCGCACCATATGGCGCACAGCCTTGCGGAAATTGGCACGGTCTAGCTTTTCTCCCAGTAGCACCTCATACACCTTTTGCAGTTGCCCCAAGGTAAATTGTTTGGGCACCAAACAAAAAGCAATGGGGGTATAATTCACTGTAAAGCCATGTGAATGCTATGAGCATGGTCAAAGGCTAGTTTCCCGCCGCTGGCTGGGTTTACTGCAATATCATATACCTTGCGCATTCCCTCCGCTTTTTCTTTTACAGTGTATTTCAACCGCAGATTTTTCTCTGCATTGCACAAGGTTAGTTCATAGCAATTTTCTTGTTGGTTTTGGTATGCTTCCACCAATTCCACCGTAAACCATGCAGCGTCCTCTGCATCATCACCAGCACGGGTATTTTTGATGTTGGAACTGGGTGTTAGGCTAATGTAGGCACAGGTAATGACTCGCATACGAGGGTCACGGTTTACCTCTCCAAAGGTGTACAGTTGTTCAAAGTAGACATCCTGTGTCAAATTGGTTTCCTCTGCCAACTCTCGGTATACAGCTTGCTCTATGCTTTCCCCAATGCCTACAAATCCGCCGGGCAATGCCCAACAGTGCATATAGGGGTGGTTTTTTCGACGAATCAAAAGTAGTTTTAGGGCATTGTTTTCGATGGTGAACAACAGCATATCCACTGTTACCGAGGGTCTAGGATAGTCCGAAGGTTTGTACTGTGCCAAAAATTCTTCCTCTGTAAGACCTTGTTTGTTTCGCAGTTGATTTTGCTCCACAAAACCCCTCCTTTTCCGTGTATTGTAAACTACTTTTTTTGTAGTATATTTTACTACTTTATGTCATTATAGTAGGATTGTGTGATAGTGTCAACACATTTTACAATAAAAATATCCCTGTCCAAAAGAATTGGTACAGGGATAATATATTACTTGTTTTCAGGTGGCTGTAAAAAAAGTTCCATTTCTGGGCCGCTAAAACGTTCAAACCGATAGCGAGCATATCCAGCATCCTTGAAAATATCCAGAATCAGGTCTGCTTGTGGTGTTCCTCGCATTTGGAACAAGGATTCCATCAAAGAAGGAGTTTCCTCCATGCGCAGGATAGTTTTTTCGGGATAAAAGAAAAATTTCATTCGGCGCACTGCGGTATGCTCCAAAAAGCAAAGAAGAATTTTTAATACAGGCACATCATCTTCATTGCTGGTAGCTGTGGCAACCGATGCCATTTTCCACTTCTCTCCCCCAATGGCCAAGCCAAAGGATTGAGGGGTAGAAAAATGCAAAGGCATTTCAATGGTTTCTTTGCCCTCTGTCCATAGCAGTTTTATTCCTTCTTCTGTGGACACAAATTTCATTTGGTCTACACCAGCAGTATAATTTCCTTGCATACACTGCACCAAAAGAGGCAAAATGCCCACATGATTTTTTTCGGGATAAAAGGTTTTATTTTCAATTTGTTGCAAAATAGTTTGCTCCATGGGGTTGCACTGTGGTTCTTGGGGAGTTGACACAAATTTTTGCAGCAAACTTTTGTACCATGGTTGTGGCTGAACAACAGGCAGTTCTTTTAGAGGTTTTCCAAACTCCAGCCGTTGCAAAACTTCTTCCAAATGGCTGTTTTTCTCTGGCTGAAGTGGAAGGGTAGCAGGCATTTGTTCCGATGCAAAATACTCTTGTAGCAACTGCAACACCGGACTTTGGGCGAATACATTGTTGCTACCAGAACATAGCACAATTACGGTATTGTTTTGCGGAATACAGTAGACATATTGTCCAAACATTCCATTCATAGCAAAAGCACCTGTAGCAAGGGTCCAAATTTGCATTCCATAGGTACCCTGTATCCCTTCCATTTGGGTTGTAGTCATCTGCTCTACCCATTGTTGGCTAAGGATTCTTTTTTCCTGCCCCTGTGTGGACTTCCACACACCATCATTGAGCAACAAAAGCCCTAATTTTGCCATATCTTCCGGCAGCAGATACAAGCCCCATCCTGCTTTTTCTCTACCCATGGGACAAGTTTCCCACTCAAAAGGCCCAAAGCCCAAGGGGCCAAATACTTCCTCTGTCAAAAGCTCAGTGAGGCTCTTTTGCGCAAGTTTTGCCACAATACAGCCCAATACATAGGTATTCATGCTGTTGTAGTCAAATTGTGTTCCCGGCTCAAAAAGAACATCTGCCTCAAAGTATGAACGCAGCCAGTCCTTTTCCAGTAAAGAACCTATCTCTCGAAAGTTGATGCCGCTGGACATAGTAAGCAGATGGCGCACTGTGATACTGCGGGTTCGACGAGGGGTAAACAAATTGAAGTATTCTGGAAAAATTTCTGACAAGGGGGTGTCTAATTTCAAAAGCTGCTTGTCCACCAACAATCCCACTGCAATACCAACCACAGATTTACACAAACTATGGGAAACATGCCATAGTTTTGCTGTATAAGGAGAAAAATCTCCTTCCATTATCAGCTTTCCATCCCGTACCACAAGGACACAATGAGCCTGTGCCGCAGGAATATTTGCTAATTTTTTTATAAATTTTTCCAAGCGAGAACTATCTACTCCCATTTCCTCCGGCACAGCTCTGGGCAAAGGCACCATAGTTCGTCCACTTTGCCGAAAAATTGGTTTTTGAGGATAAGCCGGCCAAGACAAAATAGAGGCTGTATCCCCTGTCAGCAGCTTTTTTGTATAATTCAACGCTTTTACTTGTGTTTTTAATTCCATTGTTTTTCACCGGCTTTCCGCATTGGTTGTGCTTGTTTTTTGCTCTTTTCCACCTGTCATCTTGGTGAGTGGGGAAAAATTTTGGGACGAAATTGGCAGAGATATACCCGAAATAGATTTACTAATGCTTTATCATACACCAAAAAAGCAATATTTCCCAGTAGAATTGTGGCGAAAAGCAAAATTATTCCTGCATCTGCTAACTCTTTCCGTAGAGTGGGGGCACCCACTAAAAGCAATAAAATTCCATAACAAATGGCCAAAGACCCATTGCAAAGTAGTATTTTTGTCAATAGTTGTATAGGTTTGTTTTTGAGCTTGTCCAACCAAGGCTTAACAAGTGGATAATACCCCAAAAGGAAAACAAAAATACACATTGCCTCCCTGTCTGGACAAAAAAACGCAGAAAGCAGACTGCTAACCAAATAGGAAAGCAGCCCTGTTTTCAAACCAAATTCTACACCAATGGGAAAGATACACAACCCCGCCAATGCGGGAGCACAAAAGGTTGCCAAGGGAAGCACACTTCCCAAAGACAACACTACCACCGAAAGACCACAAAACAGCCCACATAGGGCTGTTTTTCTTGCATTTGTTGGTGCCATAGCTTAAAATCCTCCACAGCAGCTACAGCAAGCATCCATGCACATCCATGCTGCGCAGATATCACAACAACTGCAACTCATAGCCTGCCCGCCCGGGGCACCATAAGAGCCATAGGGATTGCCGGGCATCCGTCCACTTTGGGCATTTTGCAGATTGCGCAAGGCTGCCTCATATTCCCGATTGCCAGGAGCCAAACGACAAGCCGCTGAAAAATATTGAAATGCCTCGTTCATCCATCCCTTATAATAAAAGGCACTTCCCATCAAAAAATTCCATTCTGCCTGTGCAGCTCCATTGGGGATGGCATTGAGTTGTGCCATTGCCTCATCTACTCGGCCAGCATTGATTAAGCCACGAATTTCCGCCCATTTACCCACAGTGCCACCTGTTTGCCCCTGTTGGGATTTTGCCTGAAAATCATTGTCAGCGGTTCCTTGTTGCCCTGCTCGCAGATTTGCCATAATTTCATCAAAGGCAGCATTGATTTTTTCCATTTCTGCCTCTGCTTGCTCTTTCATGGGGCTTTCTTCATATTCTGGGCCACTGTACTTTTGTGCTAGCTTTCGGTAAGCATTTTTTACTTCTTCTTCTGTTGCATTGGGTTGTACTCCCAAAATTTCATAGGCATTCATAAATTTGTGTTCTCCTTTGTTGTTTATCCGGGGTGTTTTTGTAGTTTTCTACGGGGCATTCCTGCATTTGCAATGGCTTGGGGAATACCCAAATATAAAATATTATCCCATAGGGGTTTATTGAGTTGCAAAGATAATTGTGTGTAACATTCTGCTGCACCTGCTGCGGCCATAGAACACTGTATTTTTGCAGTTTCCACTGTCTGAGAGAGGGACAGCCCATTTTCCAAAAAGACATTGTACCGCCCTTTTTCTTTATCCTTTGTGTAGTCCTCCGCAGCATCCAAATAATAGATAATTTTTCCAAGAAAAAGCCCCATCCGGTGCAGTAGCTGCCGCTGTTGGGGCTGAGTGCTACATTCTGCAAACATTGCCCCTGTCATACAGGCGGTAGGATGGGCGGCTTTGTCATAACTGGTTGTTCTTTCTTTTTCCAAGGAGCTTTGTTGGCGGGTGGCATCTGCCAAAACTGTATTTACTTCTGGCAGTCGGGCTGCCGCTTTGTGGAAAGCTCTCTTTAGGAGAATTCCAAGTCCTCCCGCTGCAACCCCTTGCAAAACAGGCTCATCCTGTCGGTCATCTAGCACCTTGTACCAAGAGGCCAACACTGTGCAGTCTGCCGCCAACTGTAGGCCGGAGGTTTGGTTTAGCATAGGCCGCCTTTTGGGGTTCACCATGCACCTTTGTAGGGTAGCACTTCCGGGCTGGTTTGCAAGTCCATCTGCCATCAAACTCAACAACACCATGTCATAGTTCAGCAGCATTCGACTGGAAAAACCATAGTCCTTTGCTAATTGTTTACACAGCCCACAATACACAGCACGGTAGCACTCAAACTCCCGCATTTTTAATTCTGGTTTGTATGGCAGCAAATAGCCAAACATCCACATTTCTCCTTTTGCAGCTTTTACAATTTTATAGGTAGATACTATGTTATCATATCCCATTTTTTGTAGGATGGCAATTCTTTTGCAAAAAGAAAGCAGTTTTTTTAAACAAAATTCACAGTTTATATATATTCCTTACCTTCTACAATTAAGGGTTCTCCTGTTGCAAGCTACAAAATCTGTACCCTTCTTGTTTATACCATGCAATGATGTCAGGCAATGCTTTGGCTGTGGTCTTGGTTTCTTTGCTGTCGTGCATCAAAACCACACAGGTATTGTGTCCTTTGCTGTCCTTTATTACTCGTTGCACAATGCTTTCTGGGCTTTTGGTTCCTCCTACGGCATCCTCTGCGCTTACATTCCAATCCAAAGCCTTATAGCCCTTTTCCTCTGCCTGATTCATCAATTTTTCCATCAATCCACTTCCACCATATTTCCGACTAACTGTGTTTGTGCTTCCACCGGGAAACCGCAGCCATTGGGGTTGGCTAGTAATGTATGGAGAAATTTTTTCCTTTAATGCCTCAATATCCTCCCAGTAAGCCACTGTGCTGCTGTAAATTTTAGAATATTCATGGGTACAGGTATGCAATGCGATAGTATGCCCTTCTTTTTCCATTTGAGACAAAAGGGGCAGATATTCTTGGTTGTTTTCTGCGGCAATTACAAAAAAGCTGGCCGGCACCTGCTCTTGCTGTAAAATTTTTAAAATTTCTTCTGTGGTGCTGGAAGGCCCGTCATCAAAAGTGAGGAATACCCGCTTTTCCTCTGGTTTCTCCTTGCCAATGGGATGGACAGCTGTTTCTATGGCTGCCCATGGAGAAAAATCCTCCACATGGCAAACAGCCTTTGGAGAAGAAAGGTATTTCCAGCCTGCAAACCCTACCATTGCCGCCATGCAAAAAGCAACACCATAGAGCCATTGTTTTTTAACCTTCATAAAATCCATAACTCCCCTTTCCGCAAAACCATTGATTTGTGTTTCAGATGGCCTTCTACTGAATACTATGTGACACTTTTTCAATGAAGAACC